>Ga0247840_10007061_pt1 | contig 15789 bp, 8 predicted proteins | sample LaCruzMarch2015__FD_192404 | JGI IMG/M metagenome (GOLD analysis project Ga0247840, IMG submission 192404) | Freshwater microbial communities from meromictic Lake La Cruz, Castile-La Mancha, Spain - LaCruzMarch2015_17m | ecosystem: Environmental > Aquatic > Freshwater > Lake | place: Spain... | reverse complement strand
GACTCGATTACCGACGCCTTCCGCAAGCCCGAGGAAATCTGTAACGCCTACCGGATGGGAAGTGGCTATGCCCTCATGGTCGCGGCGCAATTGCTGGCGGCCCGTCCGGGCGACGGGCTCCGCTTTGAAAATCGCGGAGTGAGCGGGGAGGGGATCCAGGGGCTCGCGAAGCGGTGGGATGCCGACTGCCTGGATCTGCGGCCGGAGGTGCTGAGCATTCTTGTCGGCATCAATGACGCGCAGGTGACGCTGGAGAAAGCCGGGACGTCCCTGGAGGACTACGAAACGCGATATCGGGAACTGCTGGTCCACACCCGCACCGTGCTGCCCGCCGTGCGCCTGGTGCTGTGCGAGCCATTTGTTTTGCAGGCAGGCAACGTGCGCGCGGATCGGCTGGATGACGTCGGGGAGCGGGGGGCGATCGTGCGGCGGTTGGCCTCGGAATTCGGCGCGGTGCTCGTGCCTCTGCAATCGGTATTCGCGGAGGCGCTCAAGATTGCCGCACCCGATTACTGGTCCTTCGATGGAATCCATCCCACCGCGCAGGGGCACTGGCTCATCTGCGAGGCTTGGTTGAGTGCCACGGCGGAGGCCGGAACGAAATAAGCGCATGAAGATCGATTCATCCAAGCCCGATATCGCCTTCATCCTCGCGGATGATCGCCGCGAAGGCTGCAAAGACTCCCCGGCGTCCCCTCTGAAAGTCATCCTATGAAACAACCCAATATCCTCTTCATCTGCAGCGACGAGCAAAGCCCGCGCACCGTGGGCTGCTACGGTGCGGACTTCATGCGCACGCCGAACATCGACCGGCTGGCCCGGCAGGGAACGCTGTTCGAGAATGCCTACTGCGCCTTCCCGCTCTGTGTGCCGGGGCGCAATGCTCTGATGACCGGACAGCCATGCCACAAGATCAAGGCCTATGATATCGGGTCCCCGCTCGCGAGCGATCTGCCTACATGGGCCCATATGCTGGCCAGAGAGGGCTATCGCACTCCGCTTTATGGAAAAATGCACTTCCTTGGTGCGGACCAGCTTCATGGTTTCGACGAGCATCGGCATGAAATGCAGCACGGGATCGGTGGGTTCCGGTGGGGTGAAGAGACCGGGAATGGCAATGCCTACCCCATGTTCACCAAGATTTATTTCACAGACTCCCTGCAGTTGGACGGTCGGATGGATTATAACTTTACCCATGACACGGGGAGCCGGGATTCGGCGGTCGCCTTCCTCGACGCGCGCAAGGGGGACACCGCACCATTTTGTCTGACGGTCAGCTTTAATTATCCCCATTACCCGATGGTCGTGGATCGGGAGGTGTTTGAGAGTTATGCTGGAGCTAATATTCCGCCCCCGGTGACCGGTGGCTGGCGGCATCCGCGGAACGACCACATGGCTGACAATGTCTGGGGGTTCAATAGGATGACCGGCGAAGAGACTCGGATCGCCCGCCAGGCCTATTGCGCGATGGGGACGATGCTCGACACTTGGATCGGGGATGTGATGGCGGCGCTCGATCGCAGCGGTCACGCGGAGAACACGATCATCATCTACACGACCGACCATGGCGACATGTGGGGCGAGCATGGCATGTGGTGCAAAAACTGCTTCTACGAGGACTCCGCCCGCGTGCCCTTCATCATCTCTGCTCCCGGCCTCGGCATCCGGTCCGGAGATCGGATCTCCGCGCCGGTATCACATTTGGATCTCTACCCGACATTGCGCGATATCATCGGCGCAAACGACTGGGACGTGCCACTCGACGGGCGCAGCCTCTGGCCGGTTGTCACCGGAAAGGCCCCTCTGGATGCGGATCGTCCTGTGTTCTCCGAATACTACGCCTGCGACGTCAAGGGACCCGAGCGAATGGTCCGCTGGCGCCAATACAAGCTGAACTACTACCACAACTGGGGGATGGAGATGTTCGACCTCGAAAAGGATCCGAACGAGCTCGTCAATTGCATCGATGAACCCGTCTGCCAGGAGGTCGCAGGAAAGCTTCTGCGCATGCTGATGGAGGGTTGGAATCCCGATCAAATCGAAGCGGATATCCGGGTAGAACAGAATCGCCGCACACTCATCGGCGAGAGCCTGCGACGCCAGAAGGCAGAAGCCTTCGAGAGCGGAATATGAAAAGTCTGCGGCCAAAATTCGAGTTGGTCCGCTCGCCACGCAGTTACCCGCAGGCGGTCCGGAAGAAGCACGAATTAAGCTGCCACAAAATGCAAATTCACCCTGAAATCAAATGAAAAACACCTTTGCCTCGCTGGCCCTTTACATCCTACTGCTCATGGCCACAACGGGCCACGCCGAGGAGAACAAGGCGCCCGCAACTCCCCCCGAACCAACTCAGGCAAGCTCCGTCGGGAATATTGGCGCGGTGAGGGACCTGCAGGAGTGGGTGGACATGAAATACCGCGATCCGTCCGGGCGACCTCTTCCGGTGACCGGGAACTGGATGTGCGGGCTGCCGAAGCCCTCGAAACTGCCAGGTCACTCGCCGCTTGGTTGGGACCCAAACTATTTTGTCGAGCTCATCAAGCAGGGGCATCATGTCATCCCCACGTTTTCGGACACGATCTTTCTAACTACACGCGCCTATTGCGCCCCCGATCCCGGCAATAATGGCGGAATGACTCAGGCCAAGAAGCAGATCGATGAGCTGCTCGCGCAGTGGCGCCCTGCGCTGGAGTTTTGCCGCGATCACAAGCTTCCGATCACATTTAGAGGCTTTAACATGCTTATCTATCCTGTCGACCTTGCCCAGCGACGGGCCCAAATCACCAAGGAACCGATCAAACCGGAAATTGATCTGAGGCTCCTGCAGGAAGGAAAGGTTGACGAAAAGCTTGCCACAATGGACCCCTTTGGGCCGATCGAGGGCTGGCGGGAGTTCGGGGCTTTCTGGTTCAACAATCCGATGATGAATGAGATCCAGAAGATCTATCCCGACCCCCCGCTGGTGATTTTTTTGGATAACAACGAGGCGGGCAAAGCGCCCTTCCAGGCGTTGAACGAAAAGGCCGACCGGTTCGTTGAAAAATATGGCGCGGGGCCGCACGATGAGGAGTTTAGACGAAAAGCTCTTGCCGAGGGATATGCCGAGCGTCTTGCTGCAATGTTCGATGCGGGGCGGAAGGCCTGTGTATCTCCCACTTGGAGGAAAAATCTCATCTTCGTCGCCTACAACAATTACGTGCCTCCTCACGACGGCGGGATACTGGAGTTTTATGACAATGACTTTCAGCCGACGAAAACCGATTTCGGCCCGGCCGGATTACAATCGGACGCGATGAACAGGTTTGCGTTTCAGGATCGAATCTTTGACAAAAACCCCGGCTTTTACTGGTCGACTGTCATATGGGACGGCGAGTTTATGAGTAACATCTGGCGGTCACGCGGGAAAAATGTTTCGGCCCCGGCCAAACCGTTTCAATATGCCAGCTCCGGCCAGCGCTGGGATTTCAATCGTTATGAAGGGACCTTCCAGTTTGGTCTCTGGGTGATGCGCCCGAAAGAATTCCGGGAATTCCGCGGGAATGAAGAGCGTAATGCCTACATGGACGGCGCATGGCAGCGAGCGCTGGCGATGGTTGATCGTCCATGGAACGATCCGGTGCTGCGGGATTTCTGGCGCTTTGGAACGCTGGTGCCAAACCGTTTTGCGCCGCCCACTCGTCTCACGAAGAAGTCGTTGGATGCAGAAACCGAAATGATGGATCGTTGGTTTCTTTTAAACTGTAGCGCCAACCCTCCTCGCGGAGAATGGGTTTCCGAAGACAAGCTGCGCGCTGATCCGCTCCCCGAGGCGCCGCCGGAGTATGAGGCTGGGCAGGATCCCTGGAAGGACGCGATCCTGCGGGTTTTCTCCATCGCATTGGTTCGCGGTGAGAAGCCGGACCGGAGGTGGCTGATCTACGCGCATGCGCCACTTGGAGCCGTGGCAAACGCCAACGTCCAACTGCCCGGTTTCGGCGATGTAAATCTCGAATCGGTTCCGCTCAGCGGATCGTTTTTTCTCGTCACCGAATCGGACCGCTCGGTCAAGACCCTGCTTGCCGGAGGCCCTGCGGAAATTGCGGTTACTACGGGGCAAAAATATATCCAACCGGGAGCCGAGGTCACCATAACTGCCGAGGTCACATCCCCTCCGGCTGATCCGTTCACCGGGTTCACCTGGTCGTGGGGCGATGGCAAGGAACTCAAACAGGGCAAGCTGGACCCGGTCAAGATCTCCTTCGCCCACGCAGGCGACTACCTGGTGACGGTTGTCGGCAGCACGAAAAGCGGACAAAGGGTAGTCGGGCAGCAGGAAATCTTTGTCGGGGATAAACCCGACGATGCGGTGCTTTACGATCTCCCATTGAGCAGGATCTTCGAGTGGAATGGGCCGTGGCGCTGGGCTGGCCAATACGCTGAAATCCTCACCAATTACAGCCAGCTACCTAATGCCGGCTCCAAAGGGCGTGCCTTGGTGGCAGGGGGAAAAATTGTCACCGATCCCGAACGCGGCGAGGTGCTGGAGTTTTCTGGTAATCCTCAATTGAACGAAGGGATATGGCTTGCCTTGGACAAAGAAACGGTGATGGACCCAAAGGGGGTATCCAGCCGGACTATCTCGATGTGGTTCAAAGCGGTTTCCACCCAGCCAAGACAGATTCTTTATGCGGATGGTTCGTATGGGCGTGGCACTAATATCTACCTGTTCGAAGGAAAGGTGTATGCCGGATCTTGGGCCGACGTCGATTGGCCCGGGGGCGGAAACTGGCTCAGCACAGGTGAGGTGCAACCAGGGAAATGGTATCACGTGTCGCTTGTGCTCGACGGTGCGAAAAGCAAGGTCGAGGACGGGAAAATGAGCTTGTATCTGGACGGTGTCCTGGCGGCGAAAGGACCTGCCCGCAGGATTCCGGCGAGTTACTGTCCGCCTCGCGTCGGGGGGATGACCTATACGATCTTTGAAAATGCGCTCACATCGTTCCACGATAAATGGAACCAGAGGAGCGCGCCTTGTGATTTCAACGGAAGGTTGAGCGATTTTCAATTCATCAACCGCGCGGTCATTCCCTCGGTTCCCAAACAAAAAAGCAAATAAAAGTTCAAATAAATAATACACATATGAAGACAAAATATATTCTGATGGTTGCATTCATTGGCTTGGTTCTTGGTTTTGGCAGGGCTGGCGCTGCGGAGCTTCCAGCAGATGAAACCGCTTTTAAGGCGGCGGCGGCCGCCGAGGCGAAGGCGCTCAAGGCAATCAACGACTATTGCCTGACAGGCACAGACCCGGCTGAACTCATATCTCTTCAGGCGAAGGCGCTTGAAATGGAGGCGAGGCTGAAAGATCTCCACGCTAAACAAACTGAAAAGCTCGAAGGGAATCAGACATGGTCGGCGAAGGCTGCCGAGATCAAAAGTGCCAAGGAGCAGTTGGCTCAGTTGAAGAAAGAGGGCAAAGAGGAGTCGCCAGAAGGGAAAGCCCTTTTGGCCTCTTTGGCCAAACTCAACAGGCAGCAGGCTCAGATCATGAAGCCCTTTGCCGACCCGCGAATCGATGAATTAAATGCGGAGAAAAAGCGAGTGCTCCAGAGAATGTTCGTCCTCACGATGACGAAGTCGCCCGCCGCCAAGCCGTTGGTTGAAGCGTATGCCGCTTCCATCTCCGCTCGCGAATCCGCCCACAAGGCGCTGGTTGCGGCTCAGGGGAAAATCCTTCCCGCCGACTATATCGCCTCGTTCCAGCCCAAGCCACATTTCAAGCCGGGGCATACCCTGCCGCCTCTGACACGGTATGGATGGTTGACCCCCTTCCCGCTCCGCAAACTCTTCGCCCAGGATTGGGGATACGCCGTTGAATTCAGCGGATATACAGGTGATAGCGCAGTCGATAAGATTGATAACCCATTCAGCGATGAGGCCAAAGCGGTGGATCTGGTAAATTCCGATCCCTCAAAGTTCAAGCTCGCTGTCATCTGTGATCGTTATACTCCCGCTACATGGTCGTCCGATATTTGGTGCCAGGATGCCAACGGTCATTTTCTCAGTTCCATGGCAGTTTCAATGGACGGAACCGAATGGAACCCTGGCCTGAAAACCACCTATCGGTTGACGGCACCGGAGGATTATTGGATCGAGCTCGGCCGTGGTCGGGCGAAACCGCTGGAACGCCTGCGCAAGCGGGTGCCGATCAGCCTCGTGCTCAACGGCGGCGAATACGGGATCGGCGTTTGGGGGTTTGCGGGCAAAGTCTGGCAGGCCGATCCGCGCGACGCAAAGTTTCTAGCCGATCAGGAGGCGAAGGGGATCAATAAATATGAGGCGGCACATTTGCAAAAAATGCGCGCGGAGGAATTGATTGGCATCGAAGTGAAGAAGGCGGTTCCCGATCGTCTGCTCTATGTATACTACACGAGCGGCGGCAGTCCATCGAAGGGGGTTCAACCTGTCTGGCATGAGTGGGGAGGACTTTACAAGGATGGAAGGGGTAGGTTCAGCGATATTCCCAGCAATGAGCATTACGTCGGTCCGCAATCATTCAATACCGGTTTCATGGGGGAGCAGGATTTGCTTTCGAAATCCCTCAATGCAATCGGCGAACAGATCGCGCTCGGGGATACGCTCGCCTACAGTTGGTTCTGGCTGAACGAAAAAAAAGTGGAGGCCGATTACCGACGGTATCGCGGCTTGCTCAAGTGCTACTACGTCACCGGCGTGATCGGCGGGAATGCGGGGACATACAACACCCCGGATTTCGTTTCCCCGTTCGATCCCAAAAATCCGCCAAACTGGCTCGTTCAGCAAATGGAACTGGGGAAGGTTCATGCCCTCTTCACCCATCTTGAGGATTACATCCGCAATGGCGATCTGGTGGATGATGGCAAATATAAATTGTTCTGGTGGCCTCAGCAGCCGGCCTACGAACTTCTGCCGGAAGAAATCAAAGATGGTGTGGCTGAGAAGGAAGTGGACGGGCAAAAGGTTTCCGTGCTCGTTCCGGGACGGGCCTTTCGCGTGCTTGCGCGCAAGCACCGGCAGAAAGAGGAGTGGCTGGTCGCCGCCTGGTCCGCCGACGGTCAGCCGCATCAGGCAACTGTCACCATCCCCGGCGCCGGTCGTATCACGCTAGAAGCCCGGTCTGGAGGAAGCACCTACCTCGTTAAGTTGAAGGAAGGGAAACCTGTTTCTCAACTGGTGGATGCCGACGAAGAAGACCCTTCTGGTGAATTTAGAAAACTGGCTGGTAATAAAGCAAACTCCCGGGAGAACCGTTCCAAGTAGTGAAATCACAAAGATGAAAATGCCGGTTATCTCCAATCTTTCTGCCAGTCTGCGATGGACGAAGCTGGGGCGCCATTTCACCTCGGTCTCCTGTGATGGGCAGCCCGTGCCGATGGGATCTGTGATTGGTCCGCTGGATGCGACATGCCGGCTCCTCGATGGCGATCAGGGGCAAGCCGCGAGCCTCGACGCCGGAAGGCCGGAGCTGCTCCATGGGCCGCTGCAACTGGAGTTGCGGCACCGACTCCATGAAAGTGCCGCCGGCAAGGGGGAAGATCTCCTGGAAGCCACTCTCGTTGTCCACAATCGATCCGATCAACCGCAGTGCGTGGAAGTGGGCTTCTGCACGTCACTCAGGCCGTCCGGGAGAATTGAAGGGCAACGGGCCTACATGCCCCTCAACGCGGCGGGTCTTGCCGCCGACCAGCGATTCTCCGACATGGGCGTCGGGCAGATCCTCAAGGATTGCGATCAGCAAATAGGATCCGATGAGTTTCAGGCCCATTACCTCGAGCCTATGGCCAGTTACCCCGATCAGCGGGAATCCAAAGCCTTGCTGCTGGCTCCCGCCGTCGATCTTTTTCATCCCGAAACGCTCCTGCGCATCGGCCTGTTTACCTCATCTCTCGAGCCCATGCGCTTCAGCACGGGTGGGTCGAATGACGGGGAGGCCTGTTGGCAAATCGGGCGTTGCGTCACGATCCCCGCGCGAGGGGTATTCACCGAGCACTGCTGGCTATTGCTCCATGAAGGTGATGCTTCGGTCCTATGGGACGCCTTTCATCAGTTTGCCCATCGCGAGGACCACCCGCCGATAGAGTGGGCTCGGGAGTTTAAGGTCCACTACTACGATTTTCTGTCGTCGGCGGGAGGAGAGGACGGATGCCGTGGCGAGGGCTATGATGAGGATCTTCCTCACTTCCGCGAGTTTCGTGTCGGCCTGGCCACTCAGCATGGCTACTACCCTTTCACAGGTGACTATATTCATCCCGACCGCAAGACATGGATGGCGATGTCCGGCGACAAACAGGGGCCTGTTGAGATGTCGATCAAGAAAATTCTGGATCGTATCAAGGCGACGCGTAACGCCGGAGCAAAGGCGGCGATCTACATCCACTCCTCGCTCTTTGACGACGCGGTCCCGTTTTTTCCGAGGATGCGGGATTGTCTGCAACTGGACGCTCAAGGTGGGATGATGGGGTTCAGTTGGGCGGGGCCTGACACCAAAGGAAAAACCTGGCGGGCATCGCTCAACTCGCCTCAATGGCGGGAACACCTGCTGGAACAGGTGCAGTGGATCATGGAGATATTGAAGCCGGACGCGATTGTCGTGGACGAAACATTTTCGGGACTGGGCTACGATCACCATCCGGAACATCCCGGTCCGCTTTCTCCATCGGCCATCGAGTTCTACCGGAAACTGCGCTCGCTGGTGCGTTCGTTCGGCAGCGACAAAGCCGTGTTCACGAGCGATTGTTCGATGTCTTCTTTTGTGATGTGGGCCGACGGGGAATGCGGCGACCATGCCTATCCCAACCTCCTCGGCGAACCGCTTTACTCGCAGTCACCCGTGCGCTATCTTGCTGCACTCGGGGACAAACCCTGGCGCCCCTGCGCATGGCACTTCCAGCAGACCTGGGAGTTGCAGATGGCGCTCGCCCGCCAAGTCGGAAGCGGGGTCGGAGTGGCGAATGGATGGCTCGAATACTCAGGCATTGCCGGGCTATCCTCAGAAACCCGCGACCGCCTGATAGCCGATATCAACGGACTCTTTTCGAATCCGTCTGACCGAACGTAACCCTCAAATAATGTTGTTCTAAAGTTCAAATGACCACTCCATCCCAACCCTATAATGTTCTGTTCGTCCTCTCGGACCAGCATCTCGCAACCTGCACTGGCTACGAAGGACACCCGCAGGCGATTACTCCCAACATGGACCGCCTGGCCCGCGAAGGGGTGCGTTTTCCCAATGCCTACACCCAGAACCCGATCTGCACACCCAGCCGTGTGAGCATGCTTTCAGGCCAATACTGCCACAATCATGGCTACTACGGACTCTCAGGCCCCCGTCCGGATCGGTTGCCAAGTTTCCTCGGGCATTTTCGCTCGAACGGCTATCGGACCGCAGCGATCGGCAAACTGCATACGCCCAATGATCCCGACGACTGGATAAAAGGTCATGTGGACCGGTATGCCGAGTGCTACAATTATTCCGGGAATTGTGATGCGGGTGCCTCCGAGTATTTTGACTATTTGGAAAAGCTCGGGCTTCGCGACAAAGAGGACAGCATCAGGTTGCCGGAGCTCCCCGGAGCGCAGCAGGACGAGGCGCGCCCCTCGCATTTGCCCTGCGATCACAGTGTCGAAGGATGGTGCGTGCAGCAGGCCCTGCAATTTATTGATGAGTCACAGGCAGCCGGCAAACCGTTCTGCATGGAGGTCTCCCTGCCGCGTCCGCATCAAAGCTACACGCCGGATCAGAAATTCTGGGATATGTATCCGGACGATCTGGATCTTCCGCCGACGATACTGCAGGACGCCTCCCATCGGCCCCGGCATTTCCAGGCGATGGTGGAGCGCGCCAAAAGCTGGGAGGGACTGATCGAGCCGAAGGGGTTTGAAAATGTCCGGCGGCGGGTTTGGCGCGGTTATCTTGCGTGCATCACGCAGGTGGATTACGCGCTCGGGCAGTTGCTCGATCATCTCGATCGCAGCGGGCTTGCGGAGAATACGATCGTCATCTACGGCAGCGATCACGGCGCCTATTCCGGAACGTATGGGGTTCCAGAAAAGGCACCGGGCATTTGCTCCGAAGCCGTCTGCCGGGTGCCCTATGTCTGGAGGGTTCCGGGCATCACGCCCGCGGGCCATGTTTCCCGTCAGCTTGTGGAGAATATCGATCTCGCGCCCACGATCGCCGCGCTTTGCGGACTCGCTGCGATGGAGACCGTTGATGGCAAGGACATCACGGGTTTGTTGAAAGGGGAGAGCAAGCCCGTCCGGTCCGTCGCGGTCACCGAACATCCCTGGAGCAAGGCCGTGCGCTGGGAGGATTGGCGCTTTGTGCATTACCAGCGCGAGATGTTCGGCGGGGAAGACGTTGGGGAGCTCTACAATCTGCAGGATGATCCCAACGAGACGCGGAATCTTTTTGCCGACCCCGCGTATCAGGGCGTGGTTGCGGAGGGCCGCCGGCGGTTGTTGGAATGGTTGATCGGCTCGACTCGCGTCACCACCGTGTGGCCGGCCTTGGACTATTCGAAAGCCCCTTACGACTATCGCACCGCCGCTGACGGCAAGGAATCCAACACCGCAGGGCCGGCCTGGCGCGCGGAGAGGAACCAGCTGAACTATTTGTGATGCGGCGCATCGAACACGAATGGGAGGACCCGTCGATCAGCGGACGCAATCGCGAGGCGATGCACGCTCCCATGGGGGTGTATGCGGACGAGGCGGCGGCGCTTGTGCGTGATCGGTCGGACAGCGCGTTTATGCAGTCCCTTGCGGGTGAGTGGAGCTTCCTCCTTTCGCCGGCTCCTGACGACTGCCCTCCTTCGTTCTGGGAAAAGGACTTCGATGCGTCCGGGTGGGGCAACATGGTCGTTCCCGGTAATTGGCAAATGCAGCCTGGATGCCCGGATCTGCCGATTTATACGAATGTGGTGTTCCCGTTCGAGGCCCATCCGCCGTTTCCGCCCGACGCCAATCCGACCGGTTGCTATCGGCGGACTTTCGAGGTGCCGGAATCCTGGCTGGAACGCGATGTGCGGCTGATCTTTGAATCGGTGGACTCGGCGTTCCATGTCTGGATCAACGGGCGGGAGATCGGCTACGGTGAGGATAGCCGCCTGCCATCGGAGTTTCATGTGACTCCATTTTTGGAGCCGGGAGTGAACCTTATTGCCGTGCGGGTCCTTCGCTATTGCTCCGGAAGTTATCTTGAGGATCAGGATTATTGGCAGATGAGCGGGATTCAACGAGGTGTCTGGCTGATGGCACGGCCCAAGGTCCACATCCGCGATTTTCAAATTCGCACGACATTTGATCCCGATTTCAAGGATGCGGTTCTTGCCGCCACCGTTTATCTTGAGACGCGCTCCCTGCCGGCCCAGCCAGCCGCGACGATCCAGATCACCGAATACGAAGGTCTCCAGGCTTCGCTCAAACTCTATGATGCCGCGGGAACGGTGATCGCGGAGTCCGCGCCGCAGATGTTTCCGGGTCAGACAAGCATGTATGGCGGGCTCTGCGAGAAAGGGGCCGCGCATTTTGAACTAGCCGTCTCGTCCCCCCGGAAATGGTCGCCGGACAACCCCCTCCTTTACACCTTGCTGATGATTCTTGCCGGCCTTGACGGGGAGCTGCTTGATATGCAGAGCTGCCGTGTCGGGTTTCGCCAGGTCGAAATCAAAGACCGCCAAGTCCTGCTTAACGGGCGGCGTTTGGTGGTTCGGGGCATTAACCGGCATGAGTTCCATCCGGCGCGCGGACGTGCGGTGACGTTGGATGACATGCGGCGCGATATCTTCTTGATGAAGCAACTCAACTTCAACGCGGTCCGCACTTCCCATTATCCAAACGACAGCCGTTGGTATGACTTTTGCGATGAGTTTGGCCTTTGTGTGGTGGACGAGGCGAACCTCGAAACTCACGGGGTGGGGGGACTGCTCTCGCTCGACCCCGCTTGGGCGACGGCTTATCTGGAGCGGGCCACGCGCATGGTGTTGAGGGATCGCAATCATCCGAGCATCTGCTTCTGGTCGCTGGGCAACGAGTCCTTCTCCGGCCCCAATCACGCGGCCATGGCGAATTGGATTCGCACCTTCGATCCAACCCGTCCGGTTCAATACGAGAGCGGCAATCCGGGGGCCGCAATCAGCGACATTATGGCGCCGATGTATCCGTCGCTGGAGTGGGTCAGGAAAGCCATGGAGGACCCGATTGAAACGCGTCCGATGATTCTTTGCGAGTATGCCTACGCGAAGGGGAATGCGACCGGCAACTTCCGCAAGTTCTGGGAGTTGGTCGATCGCTGCCCGGCCTTTCAAGGCGGGTTCATCTGGGATTGGGCCGACAAGGCGATCCTGACCACGCTTCCCGACGGCCGGTGGGTCCACGCCTACGGGAACGATCTCGGCGAAGGATTCGACTATGCTGCCGCGGGCGAGGATCCCACACAGGTGCTCAACGGCATCGTGGGCGCCGCTCTCGACCCGCACCCCGGCGCCTATGAAGTGAAGAAAATCCAGGCTCCGATCAGGTTCGAACTGCTCTCGGAAAGTCCGCTGCACGTGAGCGTGGCCAACAAGCACCATGACTCGAGTTGCGCGCATCTTCTTCTACAGTGGGAGATCGCTGTCGATGGCCGTGTGATCGAATCCGGAACCTGCCCGCTGCCGGAGGTTGCGGCAGGCAGCGAAGGGAAGTTGGAAATCGAGGCTGTGGCACTGTCTGGCGATCCGGTCGGCGAGGAGCGTTTTCTCAATCTCCGCTGCCTGCTTGCGCGGGACATGCCTTGGGCTGCGCAAGGGCATGTGGTCGCTTGGGAGCAGTTCCGGTTGTCGGCTGCCGCACCTGTGCCGCGCATCCCCCGGTCCGCAGGCGTTCCGAGGCCGGAATTCCGGCATGCCGGAGGATCGATCCAGGTTTTCGGTGCCTCATGGTCGTTGGAATGGGAGGAATCCACCGGCCTGCTCAGTTCCTGGGTGGTCGCCGGACGGGAATGGCTCAAGGCGCCGGCGACGGAGATATTGCATCGCGCCCCGACTGACAACGACCGTCTGCTGAGCAAGCCGGAGAGCTATTCCAAAGAATGGGAAGCCGCCGGAATCATCCCCCCGCAACGGCGGCTGCTGAGCCTTTCCATGGCTCTTGCCGATGACGGCTCGCGGTTGGTCACCGTGGAAAGCGAGCTGGGAAATGAACGCCACGCCATCGCCTGCCGACTCCGCTGGACGGTTTCTCCAGATGGCGGCCTCGCATTTGAGCAGACCGTGCGCGTTCCTCCCTCGATCTCCACGCTTGCCCGTATTGGAGTCCTCGTTCCGCTGGCAGCGGGATGGGAGAGGGCGAGCTGGTTTGGGCGGGGGCCGTGGGAGAACTACCCGGACCGCCAGGAAAGCGCGCTCGTCGGACAATGGAGCTGCAAGATTCGGGAAATGATCGAGCGTTACCTGGTGCCGGGCGAATGCGGCGGGCGCGGAGAGGTGCGCCAACTGGTGTTGGAAGGAGACGGTGGACTTCGGCTGCAGGTGAAAGGTGATCCCTTGTTTCGATTCAGCTCACTTCCCGTGTCGCCAGAGGATTTGATGAGTGCCCGGCACGACTGGGAACTGCTTCCGCGCAAGGAGACCTTCCTTATCCTCGACGGCTTCCACATGGGCCTGGGAGGTGATACCGGTTGGACCCGTAATGTGCATCCTGAATATCTGCTCGGCCCCGGCACCTACCGCTGGGGGACGACGTTGGCATTTGAATAATATAATTCTATGAAAGACCTTAACGAAACCGGCGTGATCATTGAGTCCGGGCTCCAAGACTGGCAGATCCTTCAGCAGGATGGCCAGGGAGTTGCCCGAGTCCGCCTGGAGGGGCGATGGCTCACCGGGGATCCATTTTCCGAGGCGCGTGTGCTCGTGCGGGTGCTGGACGAGACGCGTCTTCAACCGGTGACCCGCTCGCTCGATTGGAGCGAAGCTGCGACCAGTCCCGACGGGACGTGGTCGGTGGAGTTAGCGCGGATTCCCGCCGGCGGCCTTTATCGGATCGAGACTTGCCTCCAACTCGACGGCGGGCCGGTCGAGTGGGCGATTCGCGGCGACATGCGCCACCACCTCGGGGTCGGGGATATCTGGGTCATTGCCGGGCAGAGCAATGCGGCGGGCTATGGCAGGACGCCCTGCTTCGATTCTCCCGAGCTGGGTATCCACATGTTCGCCTCAAGCGCCGAATGGCGCCTGGCTACGCATCCGCTCTCGGATTCGACCGGGACGCGTTACCCCGCCAGCCGGGAGCGCGGCAACGGCTCGCATTCCCCGTTTTTGGCATTTGCCAGGCATTTGAAGGCCGCCTTGGGCTATCCGGTCGGGTTGATTCCGGCCGCGCTCGGCGGCTCGCCCTTGGCGCGCTGGATGCCGGGTGGTTCGGGGGATTCGTATGAAAACATGCTGGCCCTCCTTCGTGACGCCGGGGGGCAGTGTCGCGGCATGGTTTGGTATCAGGGCGAGTCGGACACCGGCCCGCAAGAGCGCGGCGTGTATGCGGAGAAATTCGAGCGCATGATCGGCGATTTTCGGAAATGCACGAACCGGCCGGAATTGCCGGTCATCACCGCGCAGTTGAACCGCTACATTGGCGAGCCCTACGACGGTCCGTGTCACGAGGGGTGGGAGGTGATCCGTGAGATTCAGCGCCAGCTTGCCCGGCGGATTGACGGCGTCGAGGTGATTTCAACTCTTGATCTCGCCCTCTCGGACGGCATTCATAACGACTCCAAAGCCAATCTGGCTATCGGTCAGCGGATGGCGAACACCGTCTTGGGCGCGGTTTTTGGGCGGGATGTCAAATACCGCTCTCCTGACCTGCGCGCGGCCGTTCTGGTCGATCCCTGCGCCGTCGAGTTGGAGTTTGATCATGTCGATGGGCGCCTTCATTTTGAGAATAACATCCCCTCGCAGTTTCCTTTTGCTGTGCGCGACGCCGGGGGAGAGGTTCCGGTCGGATCGTGGGCTTTCACGGCGAAAAACCGTCTGAGGCTCAATCTGGCAAGGGCTGTCACGGGGGTTGCCACGGTGACAGGGGCGCCCACCGCCTGCCCACCGGCGGTGATGCCGTTCGATCTCTGCGGCTATCTGCCGATGCTTGCTTTTACCCAGACCGTCTTGACCAGCGGCTTGGAGAAACCATGAAAACAAAGTGGACGAACATTCTCGATCTTGGCCTTCGCGGCCGGGGGTGGGCCGATGTGGCGAATGCCTGTGATCGTCTGGCCATCGATTGTCGGGCGGCGACTGGACTGGCCGGTGATCAACCTCGGCTTTTCCGGCAGCGCCCGCATGGAACCGAATCTCAGACACAAACCATCATGCAGCCCATCATCATAAAAAACCGCCGTTTCACCTGCCTCTCGCCGACACTCGTCCGCGTTGAATACTCGCCCGATGGCGCGTTCGAAGACCGCCGCAGCATGGTGGCTTATCCGGAAAAGAAGCCGGTCGCCTTCCAAAGCGTGGCCGAGGACGGGCTCTGGAGCGTGCTGGATACGGGTTTTCTCCAGATCCGCACCACGCAAAACGACAAGGCTTGCACCCGCACGAACCTCGAGATCCGCTGGAGCGACGGCAAGCTCACCCAGTTCTGGCGCCCCGGCGACCGCGATTACCAGAACCTCGGCGGCACGCTGCGCAGTCTCGACCGCTACGGCGGCGATGCCACGGTGCTCGATGGCGTCCACGCGGCCACCATGGAGTCGCCCGACATCAGCGGCACGAGCTGGCCGGCCTGGATCCAGTG
>Ga0247840_10007058_pt1 | contig 15794 bp, 15 predicted proteins | sample LaCruzMarch2015__FD_192404 | JGI IMG/M metagenome (GOLD analysis project Ga0247840, IMG submission 192404) | Freshwater microbial communities from meromictic Lake La Cruz, Castile-La Mancha, Spain - LaCruzMarch2015_17m | ecosystem: Environmental > Aquatic > Freshwater > Lake | place: Spain... | reverse complement strand
GGATAAGTCATTTTAAGCTTGCTATATATTTTACAAATTATAACAATATATTTATCAGGGTTTGCTAAAAAGCATTATTTTTGATGAAAATTTGATAAAAACGGAGGTTATTAGACGAACTGACGTTTTTGTGCCGCATTCTTGCTTCGCATTGATATTGAATCGTTTTTCCACTAAAATGAGCATTTAGCAATTCATTTGATTTTTGATTATCGTCAGGATGCACCAATTTTGCCCATGTTTGAATGCTAACTGGTGACAGTTCCTCAAGTGTGTAGCCAACAATTTTAGCCCATTGCTCATTAAATGCTGTTTCTCCTGTTTGGATATTCCATTCCCAGATGCCCAAATTTGCATTGTCAATTATTCTTAGAAGCTTTTCGTTTTCCTCTGTTTTTTTGTTTATCATATTGAATTAAAAATTTTCTGTTTAAATATATTAAAATTACGGTGGCTGTTTTTTCAGCATGTTTTACAACATCTGTGTAAACGCAATTGCGTTTATTTCTGCTTTAGATACAGTAAATATCTTTGCTAAACTGTTGTTTATTAAAGATATTTCAGAAACTAAACTTTTTACTTTATTGCGTTTATTTTTCACAAAGGTACAATAATTATAATATCCTATATTTGTTTACTAATTTTAATTTTCTACTCTACTTGCAATATCTCCATTAATGAATAAAGCTATGATTGCAGTTTTGATTAAATTTTTTTTATAAGCTGGCATTATACATTAAAGGTAGCATTATTTCAATTTGCGTTCCGTTTTCTATCGTCGAATGAAACTCACATTCTCCTTTCAGCAACTTAACCCTTTCTTTTATATTCAGTATTCCATTGCTCTTTTCGTTAATATTACCCATATCAAAGCCTTTTCCATTATCGCTTATGTTCAAAAAGATAGCGTTTTCAACAGATGTTATCGAAAACCTCACCTGCGATGCAGCCGAATGTTTGCTGATATTATTAATAGCTTCCTGCGAAATACGGTACAAATACATTTGTAATCTTGCATCCAATGCGTCAGGAATATTTTCGCTATGAAACTCAATAGGAATACCCGTGTTTGTTGCAGTGTTTTTACACAATGTTCTCAAACCCTGTTCCAGTCCGAAAGCTTCCAAAACAGGAGGCATAAGGTCGTTTGAAATATTCTTAATTTCATTAATCGTAGAGCTTAAAAGCTCCTGGGTTTCCAAAATAAGTTGCTGGCTCTTTTCATAGTTAGAGTTTTTGGCATGTTCGAGCTTTATTTTTACAGCTAACAATGATTGTCCTAAGCTATCGTGCATATCTCTCGACAATCGCTGTCTCTCCATTTCCTGTCCATCTATTAGCGAACTAAATCTTTTCGTTTTCTCTTCATCCAGTTCAGCACATTGCTTTTTAAGCCGCAACGACATCGTATTAAATGCTTCCGTAAGCACCCCTATTTCATCCATTTCCGAAATACCTAACACAACATCATAATTTCCGCAACCTATTTCCTCACTTGCTTTTTGTAAGCGTTTAATAGGCGAAGTAATCCTTTTTGAAATAAAATAAGCAAAAACAAATACACTTGCTGCAATAATTAAACTTATCAGCAATATGCTGTTTCTAATTGCAAAAACAGGAATCATTGCTTCATCTTCGTTTTTTTCGGCTAATATTACCCAGTTAAGCCCATCAATATCCACTTTGCTGTATGAACTCAAACAAGAAATATTTCTGTAATCCTTCACAATATCACAACCGACGATACCCTTAAAAGCATTGATAACAGAAGTTGATGTTACTTTTATGGTAGAAACAGCATTTTCTCTAAACCTCGAATTACTTCTCATCAAATAATCATAGCCTACCAAATAGGTTTCACCCGATTTGCCCAGCCCATTGTTTTCTGAATATCCAAACATTATTTTATTGATAGCAGTAATAGGAATTTCTAATACAACAAATCCCTCAATGTTTTTTCTTTCATTCAAAACAGGCGTTCCTATATATATTAATTGAATAGATTTATTTATATCCTGAATAATAGTTTTCTTCGATTTTCCTATTTCTTTACAAAACTGTTGTAAACTTTGATTTGAATTTGTTTTAAAATCAGAGTAATCGCTCATTTCTGACTGAGGGGAATGAATAGTAAAAACAGTATCAATATTGTTTATTACATATAGCTTATGATAGTAACCATAAGAACTAATAAATTTACTTAAATTGGAATTGTTTTGAAGTTTTTGGGTTCTATCAGCTGTTAAACTCTCCGAGTTCAGTATGTCAATAATTTTCTTGCATTCTTCCGATTTAGAAATAATATTGATATCTCTATCTCTGTCGATAAAAAACTGTTCTATTCTGTTTTTCTTTTCTAAACGTAGCGATATCAATTGATCGAAAGTACGATTAAGCAATGCTTGCTTTGCAAAGAAATAGGTGTAAGAGCCTATGATAATAATTACCATAACACCTAAGGAAACAAAATAAAAAATCAATTTTTCGGTAATGGAAATACGTTTCATTTTTATTGATTATCTATTTTGTTAAATTTTCAACTATTTCTATTTCTTCTTTTGTCAACTCATATAGCTTATATACCATAAAATCAATCTCTTTATCGGTAGTTTCTATTTGTGTTTTTAGTTCCAATGTTTTTTTGCTTTCCTGTATAAAATATTCTTCCCATTCGGCTTTTTTCGATAGACTGAGTTTTATTTTCTTTTTCTCCAATTCCTTTACGAACTCCGCATAAGATAATAAATACCAATTATGCAGTTTGTTGGGTAAATCTACAAAATTAAATTCTCTTTGGATTGAACGCTGGAATTTACCCGAAAGTTCCTGAAGGTCTTTATTGAGAGTAAGCATAAGGTCAGCTTTTTCTATAAAGGGTTGTTGGGAAGAAAGAGTTGTTCTGGGAATAGGTATTGTATCAATATATATGATTTTAACCTGAGCAAAAACTTTCCCTTCTTCATTTATTTGTGATTGATATAAAAATTTCAGAAACTTACTATTCAATAGTGTAAGTAAAAACTTCAGAGAATAATTATTGTTTATCAATAAACCATTATGAACAGTGTCTAATGTAAAAAATTGATTATTATCCCACATACAAATAGGATAAGAAGCCGTTTGTCTTAAAAGAATTTTTTCCGATGCTTCAAAGATTTCCTTTTTTCTTGGTCTATGTAGGTTGTTAGTATCATAAATCAGTAATTGGTTAGCATAATTAATACTATATCTGTTAAAATTACTTCCTGTAATTACTTTTTTTGTCAAACTAGATGCTTGAGAGGTTAAATATTGTGTATTACCACCAGTTATAATACCTTGATTAAAATTTAAAATATTTTTTAATGGAATAGAATTCTTTATTACTCTTTTAATTAATCTATCATTTGAAGAAGTTAACATAGATAAATCATCATTTTCAAGCACTTCTGAAATATTAAAAGACTCTTCAACATAAATATTATTTTCAAAAGATTTGATACTTGAAATTTGTTTAAATGAATAATCTTTAGAGATTTGCTTTTTAATAATAAAAATTATTGAATCAACAGCCGCTTCCTGAAAAACAGAAATGCCCTTAAAATCAACTAAATCAATAATTTTAGAATTGTTTAGTATATATTTTCTAGCTGCTTTATAATATTGGTTTTTTAGAATTGTATAAGGTGTTATGTAACCTAACATTCCATTCTCTTTTAATAGGAAAATACCTTTCTCATAAAAAATAGGATACAAATTAATCCTTCCAAATGCTGAATTATAGTTTTTTTCTAAAAACATTCTATCATTCTGATTAATATATTCTGTTGGCACATAAGGCGGATTTCCAATTATCACATCAAAGCCATATTTTTCGAATCCTTTACTGTTCGTTTTGTACGAATATAGTGGTTCCGATACTTCGTCATTGTATTCATAATCTCCTTGATCGGGGTAATTCAAAACTCCCGATTCAATGATTTTCTTTCGGATAGCATCGTTTTTATTAAGCTCCTTTTTATGTTTGTAATGTGGAAATACCTTTGGAAATTCCAAGAACCAATTAAAAGCTTTTTCGCCTGCAACTTCGGGATCATCTATCAATGAGTTACCACATTTAATATTGCTACTAAGGTCGTTAAGTTTTCGGTTGGGTTGTGCAGTACGTAACCATAAGGAGAGTTTGGCAATTTCTACGCTTTCTTCGTTCAAATCCACACCAAATAAATTATTTTCTAAGATACTGTTTTCAATATCACTTAATATAAGTGCATCGCCAAAGAGTTTGGCTTGCAATTCATCTACATATTTATGTTCATTAATCAAAAAATCCAATGCTTGATTCAGAAAAGCACCAGATCCGCAAGCTGGGTCGCAAATCTTTAGTTGCAACAACCAATTGCGATAAGTAGTAAGTTTTTCGGCTAATTCTTGTATGGTTTTCTTTTGTCTTCTTTTATCGCTAATATAATTTTCTTCAATGATATTCAATTCCGTTTTCTTTTCGGCACAAAGTTTACCTACAGTATTATCAACTATGTATTTGGTTATATATTTTGGGGTATAAAAAACTCCATCTTTCTTCCGTTTGGTTTTGGTTTTGTCAACTTCTATTCCGTCTAATTGTGCTTTAATTTCATCGAGTTCATTGAGTGAATTCTCAAAAATATGCCCCAGAATATTTACATCCACCTCACTGGCAAAATCGTAATCAGAAAGTTTTAAAGTATGTTTAAACAGTAATTCGTCAGTAATTTTAACACTATCTAATATTTCATCGGACTTAAACAAACCACCATTATATGCAAAAACATCATATCTTTTTCCTTTAAAACCAGTATTCAGATAGCCAAAATATTTCTTAAACCTATCGTAAAGTGGAATTTCAACGTCTCTTTCCTGCAAATCTCTCCAATCAGTTAAAATCAATCTTACTGAGTTAGGTGGTAGCAATTGACGATCCTCAGCAAAGAATAAAAACAAATATCTATCTAAAAGTTTTTGCGATTTTTTAAAGAGGGTTAAGGCATCATACTGAGGATTTAAAACTACCAGATTCTGATGTAATTCTCTTTTAAAAAGAGAATAATCCTGATAAAGCTTTTTGGTAATTACATCTTCCAAACTTAAGGACTCCTCTTTTAACTTTTTTGGAACTCCTTTCTCAATACTTTCGTAAGCCAAACATAAATAAAGTAATTCAAATTCCTTTTCGGTAAGCGAAAACAGGTTAAATTCAATATGTTCAATAGCATTATTAATATAAAACCTAAGTTTTTCAAAGTTTGAAGTAATTACATAAACACATTCCGGTTGATTGTTCTTATAAGCAAAAGCTTGTGATTCTGCTTTACCTAAATCAGTTGTATTTGTTCCTTTAAGTTCAATAACAGCCTTTACAATATTATCGATAATAATAGCTCCATCAGCTTTTTTGCTATCTTTTATATTTTTATATTCAGTTGTAAGATTAAAATTTGAAGAAGGATTAAGTGTATAGCCTAATATCTTTACAAACAGTTCACTCAAAAACCCTTCCTGAAATTGTTCTTCTTTACTGTTTTTTATATTTTCTTGTACATTGGAATTATGAAAATATGATTTAAAACTTTCAAAAGAAGATTTTAATACCTGCTTATCTAAAGTTTTAAAATATTTATTGATTACCGATGCTTGAAACAATCCCATATTTATGTCTTATTTATAGTTGGCAATTAAAAACATTTTGTTTGTATTAATCACAACAAATGTACAAACAATTATTTACAAAAATATAATATTTCTTTCAATTCCTAGTTCTAATTGGGTTTTAAAATCATCTCTTAAAAATTATATAGAATCATGATTCAAATAAATAAATCATTTCCGTATAGTACTTATCATCAGATAAAAAGAGATAATTTTTACGAATACGATAAGAAAGATAAAAACAATATTTTTCATTATTTGTTATTGAAATATAGAATATTGAAGTCAAATACATCAAAATTTATTATAGTTTAATTAAAAAAGATTAATTTTGCCGCATCATGCAAATAGAAGTTTTAAAATCAAAAATACATAGGGCAATCATTACCGAAGCTAATATTAACTATATCGGTAGTATTACGATTGATGAAGATTTGATGGATGCCGTCAATTTAATTGAAAACGAAAGAGTTCATATTTATAATATCAATAATGGTGAACGTTTTGATACTTATGTTATCAAAGGTGTTAGAAGTTCGGGTGTTATTGGAATAAATGGAGCTGCTGCCCGCAAAGTTGCTGTTGGCGACTTAATTATTATCGTTTCCTATGCAACTATGGACTTTGAAGAAGCCAAAAATTTTACACCCAGTATTATTTTTCCGCAAAACAACAAAGCTTAATTTTGAAAAAGAATATTCTCATCATACTTAAATTTTCCTTTTTCATAGGATTGGGCGTATTTTTTATCTGGTGGTTTCAACGTAAACTCACACCAATTGAGAAACAAGATATTAGCAATTCATTTAGATCAGCTAATTATATTTGGGTTTTTGTTGCTATTATTCCTGGAATTCTAAGCCATTTAAGCCGTTCAATACGTTGGAAAATGTTGCTCAAACCAATGGGATACGAACCTAAGTTAAAAACAACTTTTGCAGCTGTAATGGTTGGATACTTTGCCAATTTGGCATTTCCTCGCTTAGGAGAAGTAATGCGTTGTGGCATCCTTCATAAATACGAAAAAATCCCTGTCAGTAAATCTTTTGGAACAGTTATTACTGAAAGAACGATTGATATGATAATATTTTTAAGTTTATTTATTCTTGCATTGATGCTCGAATTTCACAATCTTAAAGATTATATTTACGATAGTTTCTGGATAAAATTTGCCGATAAATTCAGTGGTTTTAGTATAACAAATGCTATATTTATTGCATTTCTAATTACTATTGCAATTGTTATAATACTGTTTTACATTTTCAAGAAAAAAATTAAGGCGTCCAAAATTTATCAGAAAATTATGGTTATTCTATTGGGATTTGTAGAAGGTTTAAAATCACTTTCTAAAGTAGATAAACCATTGGTTTTCATTTTTCATTCGCTTTTTATATGGTTGAATTATTTTTTGATGACTTGGTTGATTTTTTTCTGTTTCGACCAAACCATGTCAATGGGGCTAAACGTAGTATTGTCGGCCTTGATAATGGGTTCTATCGGCATTATGATAGTACCAGGAGGTATTGGCATTTACCCAGTAATAATTTCGCAAACATTGGTAATATTTGACGCCAATTTAAAAACTATAGGATATGCAATGGGTTGGATAGCTTGGTCTTCACAAACATTATTAATCATTATACTTGGCCTTATTGCATTGGCTGTTTTACCACTAATAAAAAAGAAAAAAGATGAAGCAATTTGAAACAATTCAGTCCAAAATATTAACCGCTGATAATTTACAAAAGAGCTTAGCTTATTGGCGGTTTAAATCAATGAAAATTGTATTTACAAATGGCTGTTTTGATATTCTTCATGCTGGTCACATTGAATACCTTGCCAAGGCAGCTTCAGAAGGTGATGTAATGATATTAGGACTTAATTCTAATAATTCTGTTCGTAAATTAAAAGGAAATCATCGTCCTATTAACGATGAAAATGCAAGAGCCTTGATAATGGCATCATTAAATTTTATAAGTGCTGTAGTGCTTTTTGATGAAGAAACGCCTTACAATTTAATAAAAACTGTACAACCCGATATTTTAATCAAAGGTAGCGATTATAAACCCGAAGAAATTGTTGGCTACGATATATTGAAAGCCAAAGGCGGAGAAGTAAAAACCATCGACCTTGTTCCCGGTTTTTCTACAACAGCTATTGAACAGAAAATTTTCAAAAGTTTATCAGAAAAAAGGTAAATTCCCTATTAATTTAAACTTCCACTTGCTTGTTTAAGTATTTTTTCTAATTTTGGAGAAAATTATTAATTATCAATTCATTTCACCTCCTATGAAAAAAGTTACTTTTTACATCATCCTTACATTGGTAATTGCATCCAATGTATTTTCACAAACTAAATCAAAAAATGCTGACATTATTTTTGGCGAAGAAATTAAAGAAGCAAGAAGTAGTAACCTCGAAAGTATTTTAGGTTACGATGAAACAGGTATTTATGTTTTAAAAACAGAAGGTGGTGGTGCATTTAGTTCAGGTCAGGATTGTTTCATAGAGCATTTCGATAACAAAATGAACCAAACAAAATCAGAAGAATTAATTATCAATGATAAAAGTGGAGAAGAAAGAGATTATGAATTTATTGTACATTTAAACAATACTTTATTTTTATTTTCTTCTATCGAAAATAAAAAAACCGACAATATTTGGCTTTATGCACAAACAATAAACAAAAAAACATTACTTCCTAATAACGATGCAAGAAAAATTGCAGAAATAAATTATGCTCAAAAAGGCAGTGGTTCATTTGGCGATTTTCAATATAATATTTCAAAAGATAGAACTAAATTAATGATTCATTATCTTTTGCCCGCCAAGAAAAAAGAGAAAGAAAAAATTGCTTTAATAGTTTTAGATAATGAGCTAAACTTGCTTTGGGAAAAAAAATGCACACTTCCATATTTGGAAGAATTATTTGAAGACGAAAGATACAGAATTGACAATGAAGGCAATGCTTATATATTAGGTATAGTTTTCAAAGAAAAAGCATTAGCAAAAAGAAAAGGAAAACCAAATTATAAATATCAGCTTATATCCTACAAAGACAATGGAGAAACCTATCAAGAATATCCTATTGAATTGCAAGGAAAATTTATAACTGATATGCAAATTGCTATTACTGATAGCAACGACATTGTATGTGCTGGTTTTTATTCCAAAATAGGCACATTTAGTATAGATGGAAGCTACTACCTCGTTGTAAATGGAAACAATGGTGAGGTATTAACTAAAAGTTCTAAAGAATTTGGTTTGGATTTTATCACTCAGAATATGACAGATCGTGAAGCAAAAAGGGTAGAAAAGAAAGATGCAAAAGGAAAAGATATTGAATTGGCTAATTATGATATTAGAGAAATAGTTTTGCGAGATGATGGTGGAGCAATGTTAGTTGGTGAACAATTTTTTATCGAAGTTTATACATACACTACTCAGTATGGCACTACTACTTCATATCATTACAATTACAACGATATTATAGTAATAAATATTAACCCCGAAGGTCAAATAGATTGGGCAAAAAAAATACCTAAAGTACAAGAGTCTATAGATGATGGTGGAACTTATTCATCTTATGCAATGTCAGTATTTGGTGATAAAATGTTTTTTATTTTCAATGATAATCCCAAAAATTTAGAAAATAAAGGTGATGGTAAATTAAAAAACTACAATCCAAATAGAGAATCAATTGTTGCAATGGTAGCAATGGATAGCGATGGTAAGTTTAAAAAAGAAGCATTATACAAAATGAAACGTTCCGATATTTTAATACGTCCTAAATTAAGTGAACAAATTTCAGAAGATGAAATGATAATATTTGGGAAGAAAGGTAAAATGCAACAATTTACAAAGTTGATTTACAAATAGCCACTTTCTTAAACTAAAAGGAAAAACAAAAAAACAAAACAAATACATTAAAAACAGTTTGCATTTCAAATTTATTACTACATTTGCGACGTTAATTATATAAAATTCTAAAGCTAAAATGGAAGAGTTTGAAAATAAAGAAAGAGAAGAAATTTTCTCAAAATCGGTAAGAGCAGGCAAAAGAACTTATTTTTTTGATGTTAAAGAAACGCGTTCAGGCGAACAATATCTAACTATTACTGAAAGTAAAAAGCGATTTGATAATGAACAAGGTAGGTTTTATTTCGAAAAACATAAAATCTTTCTTTACAAAGAAGATTTTGAAAAATTTATCAATGGGCTCAATGGAGTTACTCATTTTATTGAAACAGGTGAAAAACCTGCTGAAGATCCGGAAGAAACATATAAATCTGAATTCTCAGATATTGATTTTGAAAGTTTAGATACAAATAAAGATTAATATCATATTTAACTTGCTAAAAATAAAGCTGTTCATCTGGACAGCTTTTTTGTTATAAACTTTTTATTCTTACTTTTAATTATTAATCTTACTTTTGTATGCTTAATTTTAAATTGAAAATTAAGTACTGCTTATACATAAATACATTATTATCAGACAAAAAATGGGAAAAGTAATTTCTATTGCAAACCAAAAAGGTGGAGTTGGAAAAACTACAACAGCTATTAATCTCGGAGCTAGCTTAGCAATACTTGAGAAAAAGACATTATTAATAGACGCTGATCCTCAAGCCAATGCTACTTCAGGTGTTGGTTTTGATCCACAAAACATAAAAACTAGCATTTACGAATGTATTATTGATGATATTGACCCTCATGATATTGTACATAAAACATCAACTCCAAATCTTGACCTAATACCTGCTCACATTGACTTAGTTGGTGCAGAAATTGAAATGATTAATTTACCAAACCGCGAAAAAATGATGCGGAAAGTACTTGCAAAAATAAAAGACGAATATGATTACATAATTATAGATTGTTCGCCTTCATTAGGTTTGGTTACTGTTAATTCTCTTACAGCATCTGATTCTGTAATTGTACCTGTACAATGCGAATACTTTGCTTTAGAAGGTTTGGGCAAACTATTGAATACAATCAGGATTGTACAAACCAGACTTAACGCTTCATTGGAAATTGAAGGAATTTTGCTAACCATGTACGATTCAAGATTAAGACTTGCAAAACAAGTAGTTGAAGATGTAAGGGCTCACTTTCAGCACATGGTTTTTGATACTTTAATATATAGGAATACAAAATTAGGAGAAGCTCCCAGTTTTGGAGAAACTATTATAATGCACGATGCAAACTGCTCTGGTTCTGTTAACTATTTGAATCTTGCACGTGAAGTTTTGCAAAAAAATGATGTAACAAAAATAAAACAACAGGAGAAAAAATAAATTCTTAATATGAACGTCAAAAAACAAGCACTTGGAAGAGGACTTAGCGCCTTATTAGCTATTCCAGAAAATGAAGATTTTAACTTAAACGATAATGCCAGCACTGTTGTTGGTTCTATCGCCAGCATTCCTGTTGATTCTATAGAAGCTAATCCGTTTCAACCACGCACTGAATTCGAAGAACAAGCTTTAAATGAACTATCTGCTTCAATCAAACACCAAGGAATTATTCAACCTATAACAGTTAGAAAGATAGGACAAGATAAATATCAGCTTATTTCGGGTGAAAGAAGACTAAGAGCTTCAAAATTAGCTGGATTAGAAGAAATTCCTGCATATATTCGTATTGCTACAGATTCTCAAATGCTCGAAATGGCGTTGGTTGAAAACATTCAACGCGAAAATTTAAATGCTATTGAAGTTGCTCTTTCTTATCAGGCATTAATTGATGAGTGTAAACTTACTCAAGAGCAAATGAGCGAAAAAGTCGGTAAAAACCGGACTACAATTACAAATTATCTTCGTTTACTGAAGCTACCTGCCGAAGTTCAATTAGATATACATGATGATAAAATTAGTATGGGACACGCTAGAGCTTTGGTTACGTTAAATGATATTAATCAACAGTTATTTATAACTAAGCAAATTGTTGAAAAAGGATTGTCGGTAAGAGAAGTTGAAAAAATGGTCAGAGCTATTAATAATCCTGAAGAAAAAAAACCTAAAAAAGCATCAAATTCTTTACCTGAAACACACAATTCAGCAAAAAAACAACTTGCAAATCGTTTTTCTTCTAAAATTGAAATAAAAAGAAACAATAGAGGTCGGGGAAATATCGTTATTCCTTTCATATCTGATAAAGATTTTGAAAGAATTGTCAATTTATTACAATAATAATTACTTCTCAATAATTTGATAAACAAAAAATTACATATACATTTTTTAAAGATTACAAAATTGAAACTGAAGTTTATTTCTATTATTTTGTTATTTGCATTTATTTCGGTTTTTGCAATGCCTCAAACTTCTTTTTCGCAGAATTACACTGATAGTATTAAAGTTAAAACCCACTCTCCTCGCAAAGCATCTATTTATTCAGCTATATTGCCAGGTATGGGGCAAGTATATAACCGTCAATACTGGAAAGTACCAGTTTTGTACGCAGGAATAGCTACATTAACATATTTTTTCATTTTTAATACTGATAAATACCATACTTATAGAAATGAGTACATAGCAAGAATTAATAATGATTCAACCAGCCTCAACACAAGCTATGTGCTATATTCTGACAATACAATTTTACAACTCAAAAACTATTACCAGCGAAACCTCGAATTTACCTATATTGTTGCTGGTTTGGTTTATTTATTAAATATCATTGATGCAAGTGTTTACGCACATTTATTTACGTATGATGTTGGTAATGATTTGTCATTACGCATTGATCCTATGTTAAATAATAATTTTTTACGATCAGGAAGCCCACCTTCCGCTGGATTAAAGTTAACACTCCGATTTTAAAATAAATAATATGAAAATAGCACTCCTCGGATATGGAAAAATGGGCAAAGAAATTGAAAGAATTGCCCTTGAACGCAATCACGAAATATTAATGAAAATAGATACGTTCGAAGATTGGAATGAACATATCTACGATTTTCTGCAAGCTGATGTTGCCATTGAATTTAGCACGCCTACAACAGTTTTAGATAATATTCTCAAGTCGTTTGCAGCCAATGTACCTATTGTAGTGGGAACAACAGGCTGGTACGATCAATTAGATACTATTAGAGATTTATGTGTAGAAAAACAACAATGTTTATTTTATGCAAGCAATTTCAGCTTAGGCGTTAATGTATTTTTTGAAATTAATAAGAAATTGGCTCTATTAATGAATACTCATCCTGAATTTGAAGTATTTATTGAAGAAATCCATCATACTCAAAAATTGGATGCCCCAAGTGGAACAGCCATTACGTTAGCAAATGATATTATAAACAATCTGAAACGGAAAGAGTTATGGAAAAATGAGATGACAGAAAATACAGAGATGCTTGGAATAAAATCAATTAGAGAATCAAATGTACCAGGAACTCATATTATCACTTATCAGTCAGAAAATGATATAATTGAAATAAAACATACCGCTAAAAATCGTTTAGGTCTTGCTATGGGGGCAATTTTGGCTGCTGAATTTGTTGTTGGAAAAAAAGGCATCTATGAAATGAAAGATATACTCATTTAACATTTTTTAATGTAATAAATTTTTATCAATCACCGTTTTATAAGACTTTTGTAGAAAATCAGTTTATAAAGTAATTTGACCGATTTTTTTTAATTTAATAATATTTAATATGAGCATTTTCGCAATTTTGACTGTTCTTTTTTTCATACTCACTGTTATAGGATTATGGAAATTATTTGAAAAAGCAGGAATTCCAGGATGGGCAGTTTTAGTCCCTTTTTATAATTTTTATATTTGGTTAAAAATCATAAATAAACCTTTGTGGTGGTATATTTTTATCATCATTCCATTTATCAATGTATTTACAGTTATGTTGATGATAGTGGAATTGGTAAAATGTTTTAAAAAGTTTGGATTGGGCGAACAAGCTGTAAGTGTATTGTTTCCATTTATTTATCTTCCTTATATTGGATTTAACAAGAAAGATGAATACTTACATCCTGATAAATGGCCTGTAATAAAGAAATCTGCAACTCGCGAATGGGCTGATGCTATTATATTTGCAGTAATTGCTGCTACTATTATCCGTACATTTTTTATTGAAGCTTATACTATTCCTACATCATCAATGGAAAAATCTTTGTTAGTTGGCGATTTTTTGTTTGTTAGCAAAATAAGTTATGGTCCAAAAATTCCTAATACACCTATTGCTTTTCCATTTGCTCATCATACCTTGCCTTTAACACAAAGTGTAAAATCATATTTGGAGTGGATTAAATTACCCTATTATCGTTTCCCTGGTTTTACCCAAATAAAAAATAATGACGTTGTAGTTTTTAATTACCCAGAAGGCGATACTGTTTCTACTGTTTTCCAGAGCAATAGGAGTTATTATTCATTAATAAAAGAAGCTGGTAGAGAAGTAGTATGGAATGACAAAGCTGCTTTTGGTGACATAATTGCCCGACCTGTTGATAAACGCGAAAATTTTATTAAACGATGCATTGGGATTTCGGGTGATAGCATTCAAATTATTGACAGACAAGTTTATGTAAATGGAAAGAAAGTAGAAAATCCTAAAGATTATCAATTTAATTACGAAGTAATTACCAATGGTACACCAATTTATCAAAAACAATTTAGGAATTTAGGAATATCAAATGAAGACGTTGATAATATGAATAAATATTACAATATGTCTCAACAGAACATATTACCTCTTACGAGTGAAAATGTTAGCAATTTAAAAAAACTACCAAATGTTGTTGATGTTAAAGCTATTATCTCGACTAAAGGATCTTGGAATCCTGATTTATTTCCATTTGATTCAACGTTTCATTTCAGTTTAGATAACTATGGTCCAATTTATATTCCAAAAGCAGGAGTTACAATTGATATTAATATGTCAAATATTTCTTTATATAAAAGGCTTATCACTACCTACGAAGGTAATACTTTAGGTATTAAAGACAATAAAATTTTTATCAATGGAAAAGAGAGTAAAACTTATACTTTCAAAATGAACTACTATTGGATGCAAGGTGATAATCGCCATAATTCAGCTGATTCACGTTATTGGGGATTTGTACCAGAAGATCACATAGTTGGAAAAGCTTCTTTTGTTTGGCTATCATTAGATAAAGACCAAAGTTTCCTCAATAAAATAAGATGGAGTAAATTGTTCAGATTTATTAAGTAGTTAAAAGACGGAAGATAGAAATATAATTAAAAACTTTAAAAATTAAAATAATATGAAAAAAGCAGAAATACATACAAATAAAGGTGTTATGAAAGTTAACTTCTTTGAGGAAGATGCACCAGGAACTGTAGAGAATTTTACAAAACTTTCAAAAGAAGGATTTTATGATGGTTTAAAATTCCACAGAGTAATTCCTGATTTTATGATACAAGGTGGATGTCCAAATGGAAATGGAATGGGTGGACCTGGATATACAATTAAATGTGAAACATCAGGAAACAATCAATTTCATGATCGTGGAGTATTATCAATGGCTCATGCAGGAAAAAATACAGGCGGTTCACAATTCTTTATTTGTCATAATCGCGAAAATACACAGCACTTAGATAGAAACCATACAGTTTTTGGAAAAGTATATGAAGGTATAGAAGTTGTAGATCTTATTCGTCAAGGCGATAAAATTGAAAAGATTGTAATTATTGAAGAATAATTCTTGCAAAAATTTAATGATAGTTCTTTTAAGATTTATATGCTTTAAAAATTCTTTGATATACAAATGATTATAAAATGATATAAAACTATAACTTCATTTCAAGGTTTTTCACAATAAAAGAAAAAAAAGTTTGGTAGTTTGTAAAAAAGTATTACTTTTGCACTACCAATTACGGTAGCAATATCGAGGAACTGGTTCGGTAGTTCAGTTGGTTAGAATACGTGCCTGTCACGCACGGGGTCGCGGGTTCGAGTCCCGTCCGGACCGCAAAAAGCTCTCAGAAATGAGGGCTTTTTTATTTACGGCCTCGCCTTGAGCTACTTATACCAAAGTGAATTATAAGATAGTCCAAAATGGATTTGAGAATATATAGCTGAATCTAGTAATACTTTTCACCTCATTAACAGTAAGTTCTTGAGATAATTTGCAAACATATTCTTTAAGAGATTC
>Ga0247840_10007053_pt1 | contig 15805 bp, 14 predicted proteins | sample LaCruzMarch2015__FD_192404 | JGI IMG/M metagenome (GOLD analysis project Ga0247840, IMG submission 192404) | Freshwater microbial communities from meromictic Lake La Cruz, Castile-La Mancha, Spain - LaCruzMarch2015_17m | ecosystem: Environmental > Aquatic > Freshwater > Lake | place: Spain... | reverse complement strand
TTCAACAGCAAAAGCTATAGTTGCGAGCAAAGTTCTAAGAGACTATGCTATCAAAGAATTAAAACTTAGATTACCTCCATCTGGTGGAATACAGACTTTAGTTTTTGAGAAATGTTATGGGATTTCTTATAAGAGATTTGAAGATTCTCCTGAAGTTGTCTCTTATTTAAAAACGAAAGGTGTGCAATAAAATGATTGCTGAAGAAATTTTGATTTTAGAAGATAGAAATGGATTATTTGAAAGAGATTTAAGAGTATTAGAATATTTAATGAATAAGTTCGTTAATCTTGGATCAACATATACAAATAAAGAATTAGCGATTGATTATGCAAATCTATACTTAGATTCTAATTATGCTGAAGTAGGGTATTACTATAATCAAGAAGAGAAAATGTTTTATCTTAGGCAACAAACGAAGAATTGGTCTGATACGGTGATAAAAGTTTTAGAAAATTTATTTAGTTTGAATCGATCAGTTAACAAGTTATTAGAGTTAGATATCGACGAAGTTGAATTAATACGAAGAGTTCGAAGCATCTTAGGATTAAACCAAGATTATGAATTTAACTTAAGAGAAGAACTAGTAAGAGTTTCTAGTATAGCGTATGAACAATTGGGAACATCTGATTTTATTATTAACGAAATCGAACGTTAGGTTAATAATAATCTAACAAATAATCTTTGTAGTTTATAAGAACTATATATTCTTAATCCATATTCAAAATACCTGAGTTGCTTTTGTTTAAATGAGTAAAGTAACTCATTTTTCTATTTCAAGAATCAAAATTATTTTTTCTATGGTAAAAAGTAAAAAAAACTAATTATATACTTTCTTAAAAAGGAATATCTTTATTCACATGTTAATCATACTAAGAAATGTTCTACTGTTAAAATTCTGGAATTATAGGAAATCTTCTAGCTTATGGATTTTCATATTTCAAGAGTGTAAAGGTAATAAACAAAATGGATTTGAAATGTAGAAATATGATGGTTAAGATGCAACATTTTATGGTAAAAAAGCAAGTTAAAACGACTGATATGTAGAAGTTAATTTGTTTTATAACAACAAGAAATTAAAACACAATATTACTAAATCGCCTTATTTTAAAAGGTATAAATCGTTTTTATAGAATCTATAAAAATGCTAATGTGATAATATTTTTATTGTAAACGTAACATCCAAATATTATTTGAAATATTGATAATAATTTCCGCCTGTTTCATTCATAACATCTTCCTCAGAAGAAAACGAAATTGTATCATTAAGTGAGTTAATCCTATTATCAATAGAATTTTCTTCAACCTCATGATCAATATTGAAATTGCTTTTTGAAACATCTAGAGGGTTGTAATCAATTTGAAATTCAGATGATGGATACCCATTCTTAATCATCTCTTCAATAGTCAATTGCTTGATTTTATTTGTTAACCCACTTTGGATAGCTGTTTTCAGTTCCTCATCGGTTTTAAAAAAGTACCAAATTGCAAGATTGTAAGGAGCTATTTCAATTGCTCCATAAAAAGTATTGATTGTTATTGAAGGCTTAGTATTTTTGAAATTTACTAAAACAGATTTCATTGATTTTTGAATGATATTTTCCAAATGTATCTTTTTTGAGAACATATTTTAACCTCCTTTTAATAGACATATAAGCACAATAAATATTGGTAAATAAATATACTATTCTAGATATAACATGAATTCTATTTTTTAACAAATAGTCCTAATTGAATTTATAACTGAGATTTTTAAATAGCTTTGAAATTAGATAGTTTTTAAGTTTAAATAAGTCTTGAGTCGGTTACTTTTGATTTCTTATCTACTAAATATGAATGTAAGGAAGTAATGTAAACTTCTTTAATGGACCTCAATTATCTAAGAAGAATAAAAATATGAATTTTCAAATACATTTTTATCTAGTAAATATACTTCAATTAAGTTCACAGAAATGATCACACAATATTTCGGAATCGCCATTATTTAAAAGGTATGATCAATTTTTATACATTGTATAATAATTGGAAAAGTCAAACAAACTAAACATAGTTGTATGCTAAAACACTATTGAAGAATTAATTACAGGATCAAACTTAAAGATATAACTTACTCGTTGGTAGTTTCCGAACAAGTACAAAAAAAATAAACTGAAAGAATCTGTATAATTTTATTAAATATTTTGTTGAAAACATGTACACAATATTGCAAAATCGCCTTTATTTAAAAGGTATAAATCACTTTTATAGATTCTATAAAAATGGAAAAGTTAAATAAAACTAAATATGATTGAATTCTAAAACACTATTAAATTTATTAATAACAGAATCAAACTTAAAGTTGAATCGTACTCATTGATAAAATAGATCAAATTTTGAATCAATAGTTTGAAAGAATCAGTATAATATTTTTAACATTTTGTTAAAAAATATGCACACAATATTACAAAATCGCCTTTATTTAAAAGGTATAATCAATTTTTATACAATGTATAAAAAGTATTATATTATTAAACCTCCAATCATAAAATGAAAATTGGTTCAAAAAATGTTTAAAAATCAAAAGTGCACCAAATTTTATAATATTGAAAATCCCTTTTAAATAGAGGCTTTTCGACATGTCGAAAATGCTAAAAAAGTGCCATTTGGGGCACTCCTTATCCTGCTAAAGAAGAAATTATCAATTACTAACTATATAAATGCACTTTAAAATATATATTTGTTTGATTTTATTGATCTAAATATGAATTTATTAAAATTAATTCTAGTAGGAAATTATACAAGTTTATTTTAATTAAAGAAGATTATCCATGTTAATCTTTAAAACAAGATATAAAGCGTTTTAAAGCCCTCTGAACGAGTTTAATATACTACGGAGTGTATTTGTATCTCTATACTAGAAAACGTCTAGAATGAGCTTAATGAAGAATTAATTGGTGAATATATAATAGGTTTATTTTATTTCCTAATAGTTATGCAAATATTGTTAAATCTAACAATTGAATACAAATTCATCATATGAGATTTTATTTTGTTTGTTTCTATTATCAATTACATAAACAGCACTTTCTCTTAAATTCTTTAAAGTTAGTGATTCATACGCTTTATGAACTTGTTGTTCAGTTAAATTGTGATATTGCCAGATTTGTCCTGTCGATTTACCTGCTTCAAAAATGACTTCTAAACTGTAGTGATTCATATTTACCTCTCTTTAGAATGAATTGCTTTTTTATCTTACAATAATTCATAAGTAAAATTAAGTATTAGAGTTAATGAATTATAAAAATAGTAATAAATTAGGTGATCATATAATGCTAGTTCATAATTATTGGATATGAATTTAATACTAATATTTCCAAATGAATCTCGAAAATGAACTCTATTGCATACTTAAAGTGTGATTTTAAAGATAATTTATACGAAAGCTGAGTTTTAAAAAGAAGATTTTATTCTAGCAGGATAAGGCGTGTCCCAAATGACACGTTTTTAGCATTTTCGGCAAGCCGAAAAGCCTTTATTTAAGCGGTATAATTGAATTTTCGTAATTTGGGACATTTTAATTTTCTTGACACATTTTGTCCCAAAGAAAGTTTCCGTAAAAACAGAATATAGAAATCTAAAAAGTGTAGAATAGTAGTATGTAACTATAACCCCCACCCATAGTTACAAAGAAGCTAATAGTTTTTCAACTATCAGCTTCTTTTTTAATATATTCAATTAATTCATTTTGTAAATTAAATCGATGTTTTATATCTAAATAATCTTCAATTTTAATTATTAATTCAGCAAGTCTATCATTAGCATGCGCACTGTTCATTCCTTTCATAAATCGGTGTAATTGACTTCTATTAATGTTACAAAAATCTTTTGCATATAGATAAACAGGTATTCTTTTATCAATCATTTCCTGAAGTTTTTTACGATATAAATTCTTAACTTTAACATCATATCGAGTTGAACTTAGAATATTTAGTCTCAAATCATATTTAGTTGGTAAATAGTTTTCTATATTTTTATTAAGCTGTATTTTATTAGAATTTATATAAAACTTTTGAAAGTTGCTAGGCAATATATTCAACCAAAAACTCTCTTCTTCAAAATCAACGTTAATATAGAATTTCGTATTATATCCTTCGTTGATACTATTGTAAAAAGCTATCATCAATGCTTCAACATGATACGCTAATGATTGTGTATTATTCTTAGAAAAATATGGATCACTAAAACTTCCTAATATAGAATCTTTAAAATCACTAGGTCGCAATTGATAATCATTAAAAAGTGTACGATTACCTTTACCACTATAATGACTTGCTATTCGAGAAAGGGGATCATTACTAATACCAACATATTTTCTTTGTGTAACAATATCTTCTATTACATAAACGGAAATTTCTTTTCTTGCCTTTATATTAGTTTTGTTCTCATTTTTATGCTTTGTAATCGAGTTAGCAATATCTCCAAACTGCAATGATAGTTGTTTTACCATATTATCTCCATCAATAATTTCTTTATATAAACATTATATTTATATAAGTAAACATTGTCAAATAAATTATTTATCTTTGTGAATATTATGTTTTTAAAAAGAAATAAATGTCTTATAATAAGTATCAATAGGTGACAACAATGGGAATGAAATATTATAAACTATTTGATCTCTTGAATCGAAGAAATATAACGAAAACTAAAATGCGTTTAGATTTAGGAATGAGTACAAAGACACTAGCAAAGATTTCAGCACACGAACCTTTATCAATGGAAATCATTGAAAAAATATGTGCTTATTTAGATGTTCAGCCAGGAGATATATTGGAATACGAAAAAAAATAATATGTTTATATTTTTAAAACAGATTTTAATTCCAAAATATGAAAATGGGTAATAGGTGAGATACATGACAAATAATAAAGGTAGCCAAGAACGTACAGAACTGCATCGTACTATTTGGAGTATTGCGAATGATTTAAGAGGAAGTGTAGATGGGTGGGATTTTAAACAATATGTTTTAGGTATGTTGTTTTATCGATATATATCTGAAAATTTATCGAATTATATTAATCATGGTGAAAGAGAAACAGGTAAATCTGGTTTTGATTATGCAAAACTATCAGATGATGTAGCAGAATTAGCAAGGCAGGACTTAGTGTCCGTTAAAGGTTTCTTTATGTTACCAAGTGAATTGTTTGAGAATGTTAAAAAGAAAGCATCAAATGATGAAAATCTAAATGAAACACTTGAAAGAATATTTAAGAACATAGAATCATCTGCACAAGGAACGCCAAGTGAAGTGAATTTTAAAGGGCTTTTTGATGATATCGATCCAAATAGTAATAAACTAGGTGGAACAGTTGCCAAACGAAATGAACGATTAGTTAAACTCATGAATGGTGTGAGTGAAATGAAACTAGGTGATTATCGCGATAACTCTATTGATGCGTTTGGCGATGCTTATGAGTACCTAATGGGAATGTATGCATCTAATGCAGGTAAAAGTGGTGGTGAGTATTATACACCTCAAGAAGTATCTGAGTTATTAACACATTTAACACTTGTTGGTAAAACAGAAGTTAATAAAGTTTATGACCCAGCCTGTGGTTCTGGATCATTACTTTTAAAGTTTGCGAAAATACTTGGTAAAGAAAATGTTCGACAAGGTTTCTTTGGACAAGAAATAAACATTACGACATATAACCTATGCAGAATTAATATGTTTCTACATGACATTGATTTTGATAAGTTTGATATAGTACATGGTGATACATTAACTGATGCATTACATTGGGATGATGAACCTTTTGAAGCGATTGTATCTAATCCTCCATATTCAATTAAATGGGATGGGGATAGTAATCCTTTAATGATTAATGATCCTAGATTCTCTCCTGCAGGAGTACTAGCACCTAAATCTAAAGCTGATTTAGCTTTCATAATGCATAGCTTATCTTGGTTAGCAACTAACGGTACAGCAGCGATTGTTTGTTTCCCTGGTGTTCTATACCGTGGTGGAGCAGAACAAAAGATACGCAAATATTTAGTCGATAATAACTATATTGATGCGATTATCCAATTACCAGATAATCTATTTTTTGGCACTCCGATAGCAACATGCATTATGGTGTTAAAGAAGTCAAAACATGAGAATGCTACTTTGTTTATTGATGCATCTAGAGAATATGTAAAAGCAACAAATTCTAATAAACTAACTTATGAGAATATCCAGAATATTCTTAATGCTTATACTGAAAGAAAAGAGCAAGATCACTTTAATAAAGTAGTTCAAAATTCTGAAATAGCAAAACAAGAATATAATCTTTCTGTATCAACGTATATAGAACAAAAAGATAATAAGGAAATTATTGATATTAAGGAGCTGAATAAAGAAATAAATGAGATTGTTGTAAGGGGACAAGATTTAAGAAATATGATTGCTAGAATAATTGACGATCTTGATGGTTCACCGAATGAATAATTTGATCAGTTTAATACGTGATTTTTGTCCAAATGGAGTTGATCATATAAAGTTATCTACCATATCAAAAAGATTAAATGAGAAGAATGGTGAGTTAAAATATAATTCTGTAAGAGCAGTTGTTAGTAGTGGAAAATTAGTAGATCCATTGATGATTTTTAAAGATTCTGTTGCGAGTGAAGATAAATCAAATTATTTAGTAGTAAGAAAAAATCATTATATTTATAACCCAGCAAGAATTAACATCGGGTCTATTGCGTACTCTCAAGAAGAAGAACCAGTAATTTTAAGTCCAATGTATATTGTTTTTGATTTAGATAAAGAAAAAGTGCTAAATGAATATTTCGATTATTTTATTAGAAGTTCCGAAGGTAGAAGGCAAATTATAAGTAGAGTCGAAGAAGGCGCTAGATTTAGATTTCCATATGAGTCTATGGAAAAACTTTTTATCCCATTGCCGCCATTGGCTATACAGAAAGAAATTGTACAGATATTAGATCAGTTTAAACAGTTGATCACTGAGCTAACAACAGAGCATACAGCAAGAAAACAACAATATGACTATTATTTAAATAAAATGTATGAAGATTTATCAAAAAATAAAGCTAGCTTAGTCAAGTTACACGAAATTGGTATAATCGAAAGAGGCAATGGTTTACAAAAAAGTGATTTTGTTGAAAAAGGTGTCCCTTGTATACATTATGGTCAAATATATACTTATTTCGGTACATATACAGCAAAAACAAAGTCTTTTGTTTCGATAGAACTTGCCAAGAAATTAAAGAAAGTAAAGTATGGAGACATAATAATCGCTGTAACTAGTGAGAATATTGAAGATGTTTGTAAAAGTGTTTTATGGCTTGGTGATGAAGAAATTGTTACTGGGGGACATACAGGTATTTTCAGGCATAATCAGAATCCTAAATATATAGCGTATTTTTTTAAGACTAAAATGTTTTTTGAACAAAAAAGGAAGATTGCTCATGGTACAAAGGTTATTGAAGTTACACCAAGGAAATTAGAGAATATTGTTATTCCAATTCCTTCACTCGATGAGCAACAACGTATTGTCGATATATTAGACAAATTCGATAAATTAGTTAATGATATAAGCGAGGGTTTACCAGCAGAAATCGCAGCTCGTAAGAAACAATACGAATACTATAGAGATAAGTTATTAACATTCAAAGAGGTGGGGAATGAGTCAATATAATATCGTTATAGAGTCGAATGAAGTTACGGTTGTATCAGAATATACACTGGATAAACGACGTTCGACAGATTATCAGAGTGAAACAGCACTTGAACAAGATTTTATTAAACGATTAGTTGAACAAGGATATGAATATATTCAAATTCATGATGAGTTTGAGTTAATCATGAATGTTCGGAAACAATTAGAGTTATTGAATAACTATAAGTTTTCAGATACAGAATGGTCTCATTTCTTCGCGCAAATATTGTCGAGTAAGAATGAAGGGATTGTTGAGAAAACAAGAAGAATTCAAGATGATCATGTTCAGAATCTGAAATGTGATGATGGAACTACAAAAAATATAGTACTAATTGATAAACGTAATATTCATAATAATCGTTTACAAGTTATCAATCAGTATGAAGAAGAGAATGGAAGACATCAAACACGATATGATGTGACGATACTTGTTAATGGGTTGCCATTAATACATGTAGAGTTGAAGCGACGTGGGGTTGCGATTCGTGAAGCATTTAATCAAATCAATCGTTATCAACGAGATAGTTTCTGGGCGTCTACCGGCTTATTTGAGTACGTCCAGATTTTTGTTATTAGTAATGGTACACATACAAAGTATTATTCCAATACGACGCGTAATCAACATATCAAAGAATCATTAGATATGAATGCGAATCGTAATAAGAAAACGAGTAATAGTTTTGAATTTACAAGTTATTGGGCAGACGGCTCTAATAAAGTTATTGCGGACTTAGTAGATTTTACTAAGACGTTCTTTGCAAAACATACGATTCTAAATCTACTTACTAAGTACTGTGTCTTTACAACTGAAGATTTATTACTCGTAATGAGACCATATCAAATAGCTGCGACTGAGAGAATTCTTAATCGAATAGAAGTTGCGCATAATTATAAGAAAATGGGAACAATTGAAGCTGGAGGTTATGTCTGGCATACAACAGGTTCAGGTAAGACATTAACGAGTTTTAAAGCGGCTCAACTCGCAACTAAATTACCTTATGTAGAGAAAGTATTGTTTGTAGTAGATCGTAAGGATCTCGATTATCAAACGATGAAGGAATATGATCGATTTGAAAAAGGATCTGCGAATAGTAATACGTCTACTAAAGTATTAAAGAAACAATTAGAAGATTCTAACGCAAAGATTATTATTACAACAATTCAAAAGTTAGATCATTTTATATCTCAGAATAAGAATCATGAAGTATATAAGCAACACTTTGTATTGATCTTTGATGAATGTCATCGTTCTCAGTTTGGAGAAATGCATAAAGAGATAACTAAGACTTTTAAGAATTATCATATCTTTGGATTTACTGGAACACCTATATTTGCGATAAACTCGAGTACGACGAATATTAATCCAACCATTAAAACAACTCCTCAAGCGTTTGGAGAGAAGTTACATACCTATACAATCGTAGATGCAATTAATGATGGGAATGTATTACCATTTAGAATTGATTACGTGAATACGATGAAGTTAGCACCTGATATTAAGGATTCTAAAGTTAAGGCAATCGATATTGAAAGAGCGATGATGGCTCCAGAGAGAATATCGGAAGTAGTGAGTTACATTCTTGAACATTTTGATCAAAAGACAAAACGAAATAGTTACTATACGTTCTCTGGCCGTAAAGTCGCAGGATTTAACTCTATCTTTGCGGTAGCGTCTATTCCAATGGCAATGGCTTACTATACGGAGTTTAAACGTCAAACACAGTTAAAAAGTCGTAATCTTAATATAGCAACTATCTATAGTTTCAGTGTCAACGAAGAAGTTGTGGAAGATGTATTTCCTGATGAAGGATTTGAAACAGATAAACTGGACAAAAATTCTCGTGATTTCTTAGATAGTGCAATACAAGATTATAATCACACATTTAGTGTGAATTATGATACTTCTTCTGATAAATTCCAGAACTATTATAAAGACTTATCATTAAGAGTTAAGAATAGAGAAATAGATTTACTCATTGTCGTTAATATGTTTTTAACAGGTTTTGATGCGACTACTTTAAATACATTATGGGTTGATAAGAACTTAAAGTATCATGGATTAATACAAGCGTTCTCACGTACGAATCGCATTCTAAATTCGGTTAAGACATATGGAAATATTGTTTGTTTTAGAGATCTTAAGGATGAAACAGATGAAGCTATTGCATTATTTGGAAATAAGGATGCAGGTGGAATTGTCTTATTAAAACCTTATAGAGACTATTATTATGGATACGAAGATAAATGTGAGCATGTACCAGGATATGAAGAATTAATTGCATACTTAGTACAAAAGTATCCTATTGGAGAATCGATCATTGGGGAAGAGATTAAGAAAGCATTTATTAAGTTGTTTGGTAATATTTTAAGATTAAAGAATATACTTAATTCTTTTGATGACTTCAAAGGAAATGAAATATTATCAGATCGAGACTTCCAAGATTATCAAAGTACTTATATCGATTTATACCAAGAGTTTAGACCAAAAGATAAAGCAGATAAAGAAAATATCAATGATGATATCGTTTTTGAGATGGAACTCATAAAACAGATAGAAGTAAACATTGATTATATTTTGATGTTACTTGCTAAGTATTATGAAACTAACGGTTCAGATAAGACAATACTTGTAACAATTGATAAAGCAATTAATTCTAGTATCGAGTTAAGAAGTAAGAAAGAACTCATTGAAGGGTTTATTGAGAGAGTTAATCTAATTCATTTAGAAGACGGTTCTTGGAATAGTTATGTAAATGAACAAAAACAAAAAGATTTGAATGATCTAATTGTAGAAGAGAAATTAAAACCCGAAGAAACATATCGTTTTGTGAATAATGCTTTAAGAGATGGAGCATTAAAGACAATAGGAACAGATTTGGATAAAATATTGCCTCCAATGTCTTTATTTTCAGGGCAAAGAAGTGTTAAAAAACAAACAGTAATTGAGAAGTTAATGATGTATTTTGAGAAGTATACTGGGACTTTATAAATGACTTAGAAGATATAAGTTAGATTATAAGAATGAAGGTAGAATATGAGAGATTTATTTTATGCAACTACATTTATATGCCATTTATCAGAACCCATTTACATATCAAAACAAGCTTATTTTGATAATGCGAAATCATATTATGAAAGGTCATTGATAAAAGAATCACTTTTTGAATATGATAAATCTAGTAAATATGATAATAGTTATTTTTTTAATAAACATTTTTCAGAAAATGTGTTTAAGCTTCTTGATGATTTAGTGGAAGTGGAAAAAGATAATTATATTTGCAAAAAGTTGACAAATATCAAATCTGAAATTGATGATAACCTATCTGAAGGTATAGTTTGCTTATTTTATAATTATGATTTAACAACGGAATCAGTGAGTGCTTATAATAAATACCAAAAATCTAAAAGAAAAAATAGCTTTGAAATTTTTTGGAATTCCGAAGATGGAGTTCGTTATAATTTAGAGATTTCACACGGTAGAAAAGAATTTAGAAATTTGAAGAATTATTTAGATTTAATTTTTTCAACTATTGAAAATGAACATGAGTACAAAATATATAATCATTCAAGGTTTCTTAATTTAATGTTTCCCATTGAGCGATCTAAAATTGATGTTGAATTGAAATCAAAACTTAATAATATGTATTTTGAATCAAAGTGTATAGTTGATGATAAATTGGTTAAAAAAATTAGGAGTATATATTTTTTACCAGACATAATAGAAAAAGTGTTGGAAAGATACAATATCTTAAATAGTAGGCAATTTTCTAATGAAATCAGAATGTTAAGCGAGATTTATTCAGTATTTTTAACTACAGATAATTTGCAGATAAAAATATTAGAGCTGGCATCTATGTTAGAATACATAACTACAATTAAACCTGAGAATTGTAAAATAGATTCTATATGCAAGCAGTTTAGTAGAAAAACATCATATTTATTAGCTAAACATTATAGTATTGAGCATAATGAAATTCAATTGGAGTTGAAACATGTCTATAATTATAGATCCTCTATTGCACATGGTGATTATAGAGAAATCAATAAAATAAGAAGCAATATTTCAGATTTACTAAAAATTAAAAAAGAAGGGATAAATAGAAATGTCGACTCATTTATAAATGCTATTGATACTATAATAATTGGCAGATTAAAACAAATTGTAATGTTAATTTTCATAATATATTTATATAATCCAAGTGAAGTTAAAAAAGTAAAAAATGTAAAAAGATTTGATGAATTCTTGGATAAAATTTGTCAATTCTAGATATAATTTAAGTGCTTTAAGTGAACTTATAATATGTATTTAAAACAAGAATATTTAATAACAAAATTTAAAAATAAGTTAATAATGAGTAATTGTAATTAAAAAAAAGAGAAACTAAATGCAAAATCACAAAATAATATACCCTGCACTTCAAAAGTACTATAGTGCTTTAAAGGCGTTAAATGAATTCGGAGTTAACAATGATATTTTTGATGACATTTCTAATTTGGATATATTTTTTTCAGAATTTAGAAATATAACATTTATGATTCAAAAGGGTATTGAATCAGATGAACAATTGAATTTATATAGATTATTGCGCGATGAGCATTTATTAAATGATGAACTAAAATGGTTCATTGATATTAGAAATAAAACGACAAAAGAAGTACCTTTTGAACTTAAAAAAGAATTAAAAATTAAACTATATACCACAAAAGGAGTTATGGAAATTTCGGATCAAAGTCTAGTAATTGATTATCAAGAATCTTTTGAGATTGCACTGAATTTTCTTAGAAAAATGATGTCAGATTTTCATATAGAGAATGAAATACATTTCTCAATAGAAATCTTGTTTACTGAATTCGGTTTAAGTGTTGATATTTACCCTAAGATATTATTTGGAATTAATCAAATGAATATTTTTCTAAATGAATTTAGTAAAGTTTATCCATGTATTTGTGCGAATTGCGAGTTATTAAACTCAAAAATAGAAATATTAATTAGAGATGTATTATCCAAAAAAGTTAGGTTCGTGAATGATTATTCTCTAGGTAAAGAATTAATAGAGGGAGAAAAGGTTGAAATGTATGTATCTAATTCGAATGATTCACTAACTCATATTTCAAATTTAAGATCTACATTAGAAAATTCAATATATCAAGGTTTGAATCTGAATTTATTCGATTTATTTAAAAAATTTATTACACTTCATATTACAATTTTTAATTTATCTCAAGGCAATATCTTACCAAATTTTATGATTATCTACTCAGATAATTCTTTTAGAAAAATAGTTTTTGTCGCTACAACCAAAGCAACATTATATAGAAAAGTACAAGATATTGTAGAATTGAATGATTTTCAAGAGATTATTGCAATATTTACTTGCGGAGAATTTTATACATTTAATCTAGAAGATCAAGTAGAACTAAATAAGATGGCAAGTAATGAAAGAGCAATTCTTGCGAAATCTGAGATTTTGTCGTTTTCGATGCTAGATGTTGATGGCAATGAAATGACAATATTTTTTGATGAAAAAGAAATTACTGATAATAATTATGTAATTACCACAATTAAGAATGCTAAATTTAATAATGATAATGTATTCACTAGATTATTCTGGCTAAATCCAGTTAGGGAGAAGATGAAAAAATAATTTTATTATACAAATTTAACAAAAAAAAAGGAATTGTTTAACTTTATAAATGATAGCTGCATTCTTAAGTAAATTAATTAAAAGAATCAAGTAATACATTGTATTTTAAATTGGATACTCAAGATTTCATAAATATTAGGAAAACATTAAATTCAAAGATCCTACTTATGACTGATTGTAGACTTGAAAACAGAGTGTAAGATATTAGTATTAGAGAGTTACATTTTACATGATATCTGATGTTTATTGTAACTGTTTGAACACTATATTTTTTTAGTATTCATCCATGACATTGGTAAAAATAATGTTCTAACTGAACTAATGTTTGTTATAATAATTATTAATAAGGGGTGGGAAAAAATGACTAATAAAATTGAGAATGCCATTAAGCAAAATGATATTAGAATTCCGGAAGCTAACAATAGTGATATTGCAAAAGAAAGTTTAATGCCTTTAGTAGACTTACCAAAACCAAAGCCAGCTGATACAGATAATAAGGGAGAGTAATTGAATAATTCGAAACAGATATTAGTTGATTTATGGACATATTTGAAGACAGATAATAATTTGTCTTTATATCTTCAAATTCTTACTTCTATTGGTGTAATAACTGTAGCATATAAGCAATTTAAGAATGGACAATCTACTCAACATTTGATTATGTATAATGATATAGAGAAACTTGACACTAAAATAAAAAAGTATGTAGATAAGATCGAAGAACATAATATTAAAGGTAATCTATATTTAGCTGTTGGTCATTTGATAAATAGATTAGAAATAATGAGTCATGAGTACCTCACCGCACGATTAAATAGAAAATCGTTTGAAAATATGTATTTTGATTTAATAGTTGAATATTCAAATCATGAGTACACAAAGTCAAAATTTTTGAATGTTCATAATTTTAGTAATCTTGAGAAAGTTAATAAAATTGCTTTAGCAAAAAAGAATAAATGCTATTGTGAATATATCAAACTTATAACTTTTAATTTTGTTGAGAATCATAAGTTTATAGTTTTTTTAATAGTTGTATTTATTTTTATTATTATTTATTTCATAAATAGATAAGTTGTTAAATACTTTGTAAATTAAATGTGGAGAAGTGTCTTGATTCGATTTTAAAATTAGATTTATGTAAAATATATGTTGGGTCACGGAGTATCAAATATATGTTAAATTCTTATGCAATCTTGTATAATTATGTTAGCTTATATGCAGTTATAGTGCGTTTTAAGAAGTTTTACGTAGGGATATATAGAAATCCCATCATCCGCTCCATTAACTTATTCGTTAAACATCAAGAAATTGATGTTTTTTTATTTATTATATTAGATACAACGCTTTTCTGTATACTCTATATTATTTAGTAACACATTCTTTTATTAATTTATTCAGAATTAAATACAATTACTAACATTTATTTATTCTAGTAAATATTATATTAAATTTAATGGAATCTGATTTTTCTAATTAACTCCATATTTTTATATGAGTAAAATAAGAATTTAAACAAATAATATATTCTGTTAAACTGTAAATAACTAATCCTAAGGGTGGGATAGTGAATATCCTTTATTCATTAGAGAAAGATGGATTGAAAATGATTAATAATTCTAAGGCAAACATTATTGGTGTTTTTATAGGCATAGTTTTAATGATAATTTTGTTTAATGTGTTTTCATGGCTAAATATTCTATTTAATAATGGCTTACTTAGTGTAATTATCCCAATAATCTTTTGTTTAAGTTTTGTTATACCATTAATATCTAAAGAATGGGAAATTAAGAAGCTCATAAAGTCATACTTTTTTTGGTTCGCAATTACATCTGTTGTCATAATGATTATTGTGTCGTTCGGTGATTTATTTTCAAGTGTTACTCCTAATTATAAGAATGAGTATTTTATTGGAGTACTTAGTTATGAATTATCATTTGTAGCATATTTTCAGCTGATTGTTATAATTGTAAAGTTATTTTTAGAAAGAATAAAAGATTGAAAATAGGCATGAATTTTATCTGGGTCACAACTGGGTCACGGAATATCAATTTTATATTAAAATCTTATGCAATCTTGTATAATTATGTTAGCTTATATGCAGTTATATAGCGTTTTAAGAAGTTTTGCATAGGGATGTATAGAAATCCCATCATCCGCTCCATTGCTACATCTAAGCCCTGTTTCAGGGCTTTTTTCATGGTTTTTCTGCTCGTGGGGAAAAAATGGGGAAAAATTGGATGGAAAAGGATCGAATTTAGTGATTATTTTCGGATAAATGCGGAATTTAATATAATTGAATATTGGTGAGAAATATAGAAATATGGTATAATAAAGACAACCATGATATACATTTACAAAGATAAGAAAACTGAAACCTTCTATTATCAGATACTTCTGGACGATCTAAGTACTGGGAAGGTAAAAAAGTATAAAAAGAGGGGATTCGCAACTGAACTAGA
>Ga0247840_10007049_pt1 | contig 15811 bp, 10 predicted proteins | sample LaCruzMarch2015__FD_192404 | JGI IMG/M metagenome (GOLD analysis project Ga0247840, IMG submission 192404) | Freshwater microbial communities from meromictic Lake La Cruz, Castile-La Mancha, Spain - LaCruzMarch2015_17m | ecosystem: Environmental > Aquatic > Freshwater > Lake | place: Spain... | reverse complement strand
AGTCTGCAATCCTCAAGGCTTTTAGCCACAAAGTCGTCGATGGGGTCCTGTTGAAAGAAACTCCGTAGCCTTATGTTATCATTAGGCTAATGGGAGATACTGCGCTGGTTGCTGCGAAACTCCTGACTAAGGGTTTCCCTCATAAACGACAAAGGATTTCCCTTAAAAATGACCACCATTCTCAAAAAAACACAATTTTAAAAACAAAATTCTATTGACAAATCAAACGATCATAGTATTGAAATCTTGAAGATTAATTTCCTCTAACCCATTTTGTTTACAGTAAAGCAAAATGACTGTATTCTGCCTCTATAAGTATATATATGCGTTTTTTTACACTTTTTTGCTTTTATTCTTTCTGCCGGCGTACTCATCTGTTTTTGAAAAGGAGCGGCTATGCGGTTTCAGGTTACACTCCTCTTTGTCATGGTCCTCGCGGGACTGTCCGCGCCGTGCTTTTTGCTTGCAGGCGCGGTTGATCCGCCGGCTGCGCCTACGGACGTGGCCAGTGCGATGTTTACTGTGGACGACTTATACAACCGGCTCTTCAACGGCACGGCCGGGACAAAGCGCATGGGCGCGTTCACCGAGCCTGGCGCCATTCCTGCGCCGACTGGCCACACTCTGGACCAGGTCATGGCGCTCGCGCCCGCTGTTGACGACGTCAATGGCTCAGCGCCCGCGGATGTCGTGACCGCCAAGAAGTATTGGGATATACGCAGCGGGAGCTGGGGCCTCGGGACCGGCTCTTTGACCGCACAGACCATCACCGCCACGGCGACGTCGTTTGCGGCCGGGTACTTTCCCGCGACTGACTTGCGGACCGTGGACAGCGACCTCGTGTCCACCAATATCCTCTTTGGCGCCACGATCTTCGGCATAGCGGGGCATACCAACGTCCGCAACACCAGCTCTGGCGACGCGGTCGCGGGTGACATCGCCTCCGGAAAGAAGGGCTACGTGGACGGTGCGCTGGTCACCGGCACGGTGGCCTCAGGTGGCGACATCAGCTCTGGCACGCTCACGACCGCTATCCCAACCGGCATCTATTCGAGCAAGACCTACACCGTCGCGGACGGCAATCTCGTGAACACAAACATCCGCACCGGCATCACCATCTTTGGCGTGACCGGCAACGTGGTCGCCGCGGCAGGCACGGCCGTGGTCGCGAACGTGTACACTGGCAAGACCTTCTCGACTGGCGCCGGCGCCTTGACCGGGACCATGGCCGCCATCGGCGCCTCGACCTACACCCCGAGCACGAGCAACCAAGCTATTTCCGCTGGGTATCACGGCGGGGCAGGCTCGGTGTCGGGCGACGCCAGCCTGGTTGCAGGGAATATCCGCGGTGGCAGTGCAGGCTCTGCTGGCGTCTCCATTTTTGGCGTGGCCGGCAGCACGAGCGTCGCGAATACCGGCACAGCCACGGCCACCTCCTCTGACCTGCGCCTCGGCAAGACAGCCTATGTCAGTGGCGCGGCGGTGACTGGCGCCTACGTCCCAGGCTCAGCGCCCGCGCGCGTGGCCAAGACCGGCCAGACAACTACTTACACAGCCGGCGACGACGGCCACCTGGGCGTTGGCGCTGGCAAGGTGACCCCGCGGTTTACGGATAATGCAAACGGGACGATCACTGATAATTTGACGGGCTTGATCTGGTTGAAGGATGCGAATTGCACTGCGTTTTATGCCGGGGATGCGACAGATACTAACTTTAGGAACTGGACGAACGCCCTCACAGCGGCCAATTCGTTGACCAGTGTAGGTGGCTATTGCGGCTTGAGCGACGGCTCCACGGCCGGGCAATGGCGGCTGCCGAGTTATCAAGAATTGGCGAGCTTGGCTGATTATGCTTTCATTGACCCCGTCGTGCCCAACACCGCCGGGACTGGCCCATGGACTGCTGGTGATCCGTTCACGAGCGTTCAGCGGGTCTACTACTGGTCGAGTACTACGTCCGCTGACGATCCGACGGAAGCCTGGCGCGTGTACCTCATCGACGGCGCCGTGAACTCGATCATTAAGGGTTGGACGTGCTACGTTTGGCCCGTGCGAGGTGGACAATAGAGGATTTGAGTCTTTGGGGAATTGATCCTTTGACTTTTTGACGGGGGTTTATGGGGGTGTCCCCCTGACCGCCGGAGGCGGCGGACTGATCTAGAATATGAAGTCGCCATAAGGGAGAGTCGTATGCTGCAAAGAAGTGTCTACAGAAGGTTACTGGTCGTTTGCGCAGTCCTTTTGTTCTGCTGTTCAGGCCGTCCTGTGCAGGCTGGGCCGCCAGCTCCGGCGCCCAAGACGGGACAGACGACTTCGTACGGCGCCGGGGATGATGGCGCCCTGCGTAAGGGGGTTGCCTGGCCCAATCCCCGCTTCACCATTAACGACGACAGTGGTCAGAATCTCACGGTGACGGACAACCTTACTGGCCTGATGTGGCGCAGAGACGCTAGCGCAGGCGCCAATTGTGGCGTGAACCAGCCATTTCAGACCTGGGCGAATGCCATGGCAGGTGTCCAAGCCTGCAGCGCAGTAGCTTACGCCGGCTATTCAGACTGGCGTCTGCCTACTCTGAACGAGCTGCGCAGTTTGACCTCTCAGCAATACGTGGGCCCAGCCGTGCCCAACACCGTCGGGACGGGCCATTGGACTGCTGATGATCCGTTCAAGAACGTTCAGCCGAACGTCTACTGGTCGAGTACTACGTACGCTGACGATACGTCGAAAGCCTGGTACGTGTACCTCAACGACGGCGCCGTGACCACGATCAGTAAGACGATTACGCTCTACGTTTGGCCCGTGCGAGGTGGACAATAGAGGATTTGAGTCTTTGGTGATTTGGTCTTTTGACTTTTGACGGGGGTTTAAGGGGGTGTCCCCCTGACCGCCGGAGGGGGCGGACATTTGGAATTGGGACACACAACTTGTAACGCGATACTCTTAGAAGAACATATTACGCTCCGCAAGGAAGCCTGCTTATGAAACTGCGCTCTTCGCATTCGATTGTGGCCTAGTGCCTGGTCCTGCTCTGGTCGCTGCTGCCCGCAGCCGCGGCCCTGGCCGGGAGTCTCGACGCGCCCGCTGCGCCGACGAACGCCGCGAGCGATATGTACACGCTCGAAGACCTGTATAACCGGCTCGACTTAGGCACGGCCGGCGCCAAGACCGGGGTGTTCGACCTGCCCGCCGGCGCGCCAGGGGCCTATGGGCATACCCTGAACGAGATCATGGCCAAAGCGCCAACCCAGGACGCCCAGGGTGCGACAGCAGACCAGGTGCGCCTGAACAAGACCTACTTCGGCCTGAGCGCCAGCGGCTGGGGCATGTTGACCGGGACCATGGCAAACCGCACGCTCGATGCCGGCTTTGGCAGCTATAACGTCCCGGCCGGCTACTACGCGGCCGGCATCGACCTTTTGACCGCGGAGACCAGCCTGGTGACCGGCAACATCGTCACCGGCGTCTCGCTCTTCGGCGTGGCCGGGGCGGCGAATATTGCCAACACCACCATCGCCTCGGGCGGCGCGGCGGCGACCGATATTGTCAGCGGCAAAATCGCCTGGGTGAACGGCGCGGCCATCACCGGCAATGTCAGCGCGCAGAACAGCTTTTCCGGCGCGGCCGGCGCGATCAGCTTCGCAATCCCCGACGGCTACTACAGCGGCAAGACCGCAACCGCGGTCGACGCCGACCTGGACGTGGCGAACATCAAAAGCGGCGTGGTCATCTTTGGCACGACCGGCACGATGGTAGCGCCGACCGGCGACGCGGTCGCGGCCAATGTCCTGAGCGGCACGACATTTTCCAGCGCGAGCGCGGGCATTGCCGCCTCGGGTACGATGCCTGACAACGGCGCAGCGACCTACACCCCCACCACGAGCAGCCAAACCATCGCGGCTGGCTACCACAACGGCAGCGGCTACGTGGCTGGCGACGCCGGGCTGGTTTCCGCGAACATCAAAAGCGGCGCGAGCATCTTCGGCGTCGCGGGTAATGCCAACGTAGTGGACACCGCGAGCGCCACGGCCGTCGCAGGCGATATCGCCAGCGGCAAAACCGCCGTGGTCAACGGCGCCCTGGTGAACGGCACGCTGACCAAAACCCTGACCGTGCCTGCGCGCCCGCCCAAGACTGGGCAGACTACGACATACGCTACCGGTGACGACGGGCATTTGCGCACCGGCGCCGGCGAAGTCTCCCCGCGCTTTAAGGACAATAACAACGGGACCATCACGGATCTGCTGACCGGATTGATTTGGCTCAAGAATGCGAATTGCATTGCGTTTCGTGCCGGTGATACGACAGTTGATAACTATAGGGACTGGGCAAGGGCCCTCATTTCGGCGGATTCGCTGACCAGTGGCTATTGCGGCCTGAGCGACGGTAGTGTTGCCGGCGAGTGGCGTCTGCCCAATCGCGAGGAATTGAAATCCCTCACCCACGCGGGCTATTTCAATCCGGCCCTGTCGAATACCGCTGGGACTGGCCCATGGACTGCTGGTGCTCCGTTCACGAGCGTTACGTGGGGCCCCCACCCCTGCTCCTACTGCTCCTACTGGTCGAGTACTACGTACGCAGGTAATACGGAGCACGCTTGGATCGTGTCTCTCGCCGACGGCGTCGTGTCCACGGACAATAAGACGGAAACGAACTTCGTTTGGCCCGTGCGAGGTGGACAATAGAGGATTTGAGTCTTTGGTGATTTGGTCCTTTGACTTTTTGACGGGGGTTAAAGGGGGGTGTCCCCCTGACCGCCGGAGGGGGCGGACAGACACGCCTCTGCTGTCGATGCTCTGCTGCTTCGGCCCCGGCAAGAGAAACGGAAAGAGCCGAGCAGACGCTCTGCTCTCGATATCCGTACGGCTCGACGACTCGCATAACGGGCAGTCACGCTCTGCTCTCGCCTCACCCGGGACCGCTGAGCGTCTGCTCGGCTACGGTGTTGGCGATAGAGACGAAGTTGGGCGGAGCGAGAAATTGAGCGCTAAAATGAACTCTTACATAGCCCAGGCGGCAACGCAAAAGCAAAGGAAAGAGCCGAGCAGATTAGAGCCTTTAGCGAGTCTCCGAGCCCGACTGACCGTAGGCGAGTCTCCGAGCCCGACTGACCGTAGGCGAGTCTCCGAGCCCGACTGACCGTAGGCGAGTCTCCGAGCCGTACGGGCATCGAGAGCAGAGCGTAGAGGCTCTTATGCGGCCACAGCCGCCGCTCAGCGTTCCCGGGTACGGCGAGAACGAGAGCCGAGCAGACGCTCAGCGATCCCGGGTGAGGCGAGAACGAGAGACGAACAGACGATCGGCGTTCCCGGGTGAGGCGAGAACGAGAGACGAACAGACGCTCAGCGATCCCGGGTGAGGCGAGAACGAGAGACGAACAGACGATCGGCGATCCCGGGTACGGCGAGAACGAGAGCCGAGCAGACGCTCAGCGGTCCCGGGTACGGCGAGAACGAGAGGCGGGCAGACGATCGTCGATCCCAGGGGGGGGCTCCCCAGCCCAAGCACTTTACCGAAGTCGCAAAGCACAGGAAAAGACCATGACCACGACCACGAACAACGCACAGGGGATAAGGGCATGAACCAGACATTTTTACGTCTTCCATTCGTGATCGTCCTATTATTGTCACTCCCGGCCCTTGCCTGGGCGGCCGGTGTCGCCGCGCCTGTGCCGAAGACTGGGCAGACGACTCAGTATGCCGTTGCGGACGATGGAGTCTATGCAGCCACTAAAGGCGCAGCCTGGCCCAATCCCCGCTTCACCAATACCAATAACGGCGTGGTCACGGACAATCTGACCGGCCTGATTTGGTTGAAGAATGCGAACTGCTTTGGCCGCATGACCTGGGCCCCGGCTTTGACCGCCGTAAAGACCCTGCAAAGTGGCGCCTGTGGTTTGACCGACGGGTCCGCATTAGGCGAGTGGCGTTTACCATCGAAAAAGGAGCTGGAGAGCCTTGTCGCTTCGCAATACGTTTACCCCGTCCTGTCCAACACCGTCGGGACTGGCCCATGGACTGCTGGTGATCCGTTCACGGGCGTTAGGTCGAACCAGTGGTATGACGACTACTGGTCGAGTACTACGGTCGCTGAAGTTACGACGCACGCCTGGGTCGTGCTCTTCGGCGACGGCAGCGTGCTCGCGTACAATAAGTTGGGTTTGGGCTCCGTTTGGCCCGTGCGAGGTGGACAATAGAGGATTTGAGTCTTTGGTGATTTGGTCCTTTGACTTTTGACGGGGGTTTAAGGGGGCAGGCCCCTGACCGCCGGAGGCGGCGCAGCGTTTTTGCCAACGAGGCCCCGAGGCACGAACATATAGATTACGAGAACGGCTTTGCTAAACACAATTGACGCCACACGCTCCATTAACTTGCTGAGGGAAGCCATGCGTTTCTGTCTTCATATTTGCCTGCGCGCCAGTCTCCTGCTTCTCCTGGGCGGCTTCTTCGCCTTCTCCGCTTCTGCCGCGGACTATCCCGTCAAGGACACTGACAAATACGCCTATGCCGAGAACGCGGGCTGGGTGAACTTCAAGCCCACGGGCCAGGGCGCGACGTTGCACGCCAACGGCGCGTCGAGCTTCTTGACCGGCTATGTCTGGGCCGAAAATGTCGGATACATCAAGCTGGCCTACGACAATAACGCTGTGGCGCCGTTTACGAATACCACAAACAGCAACTGGGGCGTGAACGCCGACGCTGCGGGCAATCTTTCTGGCTATGCCTGGAGCAAGACCTCGGGCTGGATCAAGTTCGACCATAGCTACACTCCGGTTACCTTCAATACGTCAACCGGCGTTTTCGACGGCTACGCCTGGAGCCAGAACCTGGGCTGGATCCATTTCAAGAACGCGGCGCCGGCCTATAATGTCTCCTTTGCCTTGACCGCGACCTTGACCACCACGGCCATATCATCGATCACGAGCACGAGCGCGGCCTCGGGCGGGACGATTACGGACCAAGGCGCCAATGCGGTCACGGCGCGCGGGGTGTGCTGGAACAGCGCCTCCGGCCCCACGATTGCGAACTCCTTCAGCGTCAACGGCGCAGGAACCGGCGCCTTCAGCAGCGCGCTCTCAGGGCTTACGCCCAACACCGTCTATTATGTGCGCGCCTACGCGACCAACGCCAACGGCACGAGCTACGGCAACGAAATCTCGTTTACGACCTCACTCGCTCTGTCCGCGCCCACGGTCACGACCACGGCGGTCTCCAGCGTTGGCCAGAGCACGGCAAGCTCTGGCGGCACAGTGACCTCCGACGGCAACGCCACAGTCACGGCGCGCGGGGTGTGCTGGAATACGTCACCCGGCGCCACAACCGCGAACACCAACACCGTTGACGGAACTGGCACGGGCGCGTTCACTAGCTCCATCTCAGGTCTTTCCTCGTCCACCACCTACTACCTGCGCGCCTATGCGACGAACTCGCAGGGGACGGCGTACGGCGCAGATGTGTCTTTCACGACTGTGGCAGGCCCACCGCCGCCGCCTCCGCCGGGGTATCCTCCAAGGGTTAAGACCAGCGAGCCCTTTCAGATCACGCCAAACAGCGCCAAGGCTGGCGGCAGCATCCCCGAGGATGGTGGAGTAACGGTCACTGAACGCGGTGTGTGCTGGAACACAACGGGAAGCCCAAACCTCATGAACGACGCCTCCTCCCTGGGCGGCGGTGGTCTGGGCGCATTCACCGCCAGCGTGACCAACCTCGAGCAGAACACGAGCTACTACTTACGCGCCTATGCCACGAACAGTGCGGGCACGAGCTACGGCGCACAGATGACCTTCAAGACGTTGGACGCTAACGTGGTCGTTTACTGGCGCAACCGCGATTCAGGCCAGAACTATATCCAATATCTGCGCAACACCGAACATATAAGCTGGGCGCCGTTCCAGGACGTTGCCAACGGCAACTGGCGCATCGCCGGTGTCGGGGACCTGAACGGGTGTAGCAAGCCTGAGCTGCTCTGGCGAAACAGCAGCAACGGCTTGGACAAGGTCTGGACCGTAAGCGGCAACATCTGGACCGGCACGTTCGATCCGCCGACCGTCCCGCCCGAATGGCTCGCGCACGGCCTGGGCGCCTTTCACCATAACGCTCAGTTAGAAATCCTCTGGCGACACCGCGATCGCGGCGATATCTGGGTGCAGCGGATGCAGGGCCTCGAGACCCAAGGCTATGAACGCGTGGGCAGCGTGCCAGACATGAACTGGCAGATAGCCGCAGTGGCGGATATGGACCTCGATGGCAACGCCGACATTATCTGGCGGCATCGGGATGGCCGGAACGCGATCTGGTATATGAACGGCGTCAACATGCGCTCCTGGGCCTGGTTGCCTGAAGCCGGTGGTGAATGGCGCATCGGCGGCGTGGCCGATTTCAATGCCGACGGCAAGCCCGACATCCTCTGGCGCAATTACAACAACGGCGACGTTTTTGTTGAACTCATGTATAACGGCGTTCACGTGGGTTACCAAGGCATTGCCATCACCAACCACGACACGGCCTGGGAAATAGTTGGGGCAGCAAACATCAGCCCGACACAGACGACGACACATACGACGCCCGCGCAAACGACAACACAAGCGACAACGCCAGCGACAACTGCGCCTCCAACTGGGGCGTCAAGAAAGTAGGCGCGGTGGCAGAGTGAAAGGGGTGGAGCAGTTGAGAAACAAGCTTTATGTTTCACCCCCCCCCAGCCCATTGATAGCCGCCGCTCTTTTCGCTGATACCGGAAGCAGGGGGATTGTACCCCTCTTCTGGTTAAGACAAAGCCCGCCAGTCCCCCACCGGCAGGCTTTTTGTCGCGTCTGGTGGACATTGACATCTTCCTACCCCATGGCGGCCATGCTCATTCCCTGCCTTTTACCGCTCGGTCCTTCAACGGATGTTCCCCCTGTTGGGAGCCGTTCATGAAGTAATGCCTTGATTAAATTCTATATTTTGACAAAATTGTGTAGCCACTAAAACGCTAAAAAATCTCTTGACATAGCAGATGATTTACTAAATAGTGAAGCCACTATGTATGTCGATTCTTGCACCACTGGCGGCAAATACACCCACCACTTACTACGGAACCCTTTCGCGAAGAAGGCAAGGTCAAGCACCTGACTGTTACCAATCTCTATTTGCACGCCCGAGGAAGTCGAGGCCGTCAAGCTTGCCCTCAAATAAAAAGACGCCCTTTCTTCGGTTATTAGCCCTACAACGAGAGTTAAGAAAATAAGCCTGCAAAATCAGTATGGTGTTTCAGATGTCCAGCTTAAAAAAATCTCTTAAATTTCCGAGTTATAGATTGTACGTCGCGTGGTAGGGTTAGGCTTTTTTTTGGGCTTGCCTGTGGAGCTTTTGTTTCTTTGGCCAAGAAGGCCGTTTCGCCTCCAGCCAAGAGCATGGTTACAACCGCAGCTATGACAACCGCCTTTGCACCTCGCATCCTCATTCTGAAGCTCCTGTATTACAGAATGATTTGCCAGATCAGCCCGGCGACGCCGCTGAGCCCGACCAAGGCGTGCATGGACATCTTCCAACGAACCAAAGCAAAAAGGGCTGCGCACGCAACGAGCACCGCGAAAACGTCAACGCCTGACGCCGGGAAAAACGTGTTGAAGGCAAAGAAAACACCGAGTTTGAGCACCACGCCGACAACGGCGCCTGAGATACCTGTCAACGCGGCGTTGAGCTTGGGGTTTGAAGTGATTGCTTCAATGTAGGGCGCGCCGGCAAAGATGAACATGAAGCTCGGCAAGAACGTCGTGAAGGTTGTAAGCAAGCCACCCAAGATCGCCGCGAACATCGGGCTGAGGTTTCCGGGCTGATTCCAGGCGGTGATAAACCCGACAAATTGCGTCACCATAATGAGAGGGCCAGGCGTCGTTTCCGCCAGCCCAAGCCCCAACAACATATCTTTATCTGTCAGCCAGTTGAGCTTTACGGCGTGTTCAACGATGTAGGCAAGAACGGCGTACGCGCCGCCAAAGGTGACAAAGGGCGCTTTGCTGAAAAAGAAAGAAATCTGTGAAAGAATGTCAGCTGTGCCTCTCCAGGCAATGACCGGCAGGACCACGGCAGCCCAAAGGAGTATGAAAATACCGACAATTTTTACTACATGCGTGAGGGGCGGCAAGCTTGAAGGCGTAGGTTCTTCTTCCAGCACGCACTCTTTTGAATCCGCATTTCTATGACAAAAAACTTCGGGTTTGAAACGTTCAAGAATAATCCCGCCAACGCCCGCCAACAACACGATCAACGGAAATGACACGCCGAAAAACTGGCCCAGAACAAACGACCCTCCGGCAAACGCGTACAGAGCAGGATGTTTGAGCGATTTTTTCGACAATCGAATAAGCGCTTCAATGACAATGGCCACCACCGCCGCGGCGATGCCGTGGAAAATCCCTGCGACCGAAGGAACATGCCCCTTGGCAGCGGCGAGCCACGAAAGGAACAGCATGAGGACCACCGAGGGGAGCAAAAAACAAAGCCCTGCAATGGTCCCGCCCAAGTAGCCATTGAGACGCCAACCGATATAGACAGCAAGTTGATGCGCCTCGGGACCGGGCAGGAGCATGCAGAAATTGAGCGCGCGCAAAAAGGTCTTCTCGTCGATCCAGCCGCGCGTATCCACGAGGTTTTTGTGCATCATAGCGATCTGCCCGGCCGGGCCGCCGAAATTAATGAATCCCAGCTTGAACCAATAGTTGAAAGAATCTTTCAAAGATACGTCAGGCGGCTTGCTGTTTTCATTCACAGAAGTGTCCTTTCATTCATGGGAATAGAGATGGGACAGACGGTTGGTTGCCGCCCACCGCTTATTGCGCCTGCGCCCTGAGCTCATTTGGCGGTCTTCCACGCCGCAAAGCCGCCCTCAATATAGGAGGCTTCAACGCCTTTGCTTTGGAGCGCTTCTTGGGCTGCTTTGCTGATAGAGCCGCCACGCGCGCAATAAACGACGGTCTCGTGCCCCTGCGGCAGAGAAGCGGCCCATTCGTCGAGCTTGGCCGGGTCGAGTTTCAGGGCGCCGGGGATCAGCTCTGGATCGGCCTCGAAATCCGCTTGCCGGCGAAGGTCGAGCACGGTGATGGGTATTCCAGATGCAATTTTGCCGTTCAGTTCTGCGGGGCTAATGATTTTGCTCATGTAATTGGCTCCTTGTCCTGTTACGGTATTGCGTGTCATTGAGCTATCGTCTCTATCGTTGCCGCCGGGGTCACATTGAAAACGTCTTTGGGCCGTCCAGGCCATTGAGCTGAAAATTGGCAAACTCAACGACAGAGTCGGCCTTGCTCCACATGCCCAGCAAACCTCTGGGCGGTTCGTCGAAGTGATGCACGATGTAGGGTTTTCCGTCCACGAAGCCTGTGACCACGCTTCCCTGCACTTCTATCGCAAGTTCACGCCACTGTCCGGTCTCAAAGGGAACACGCGCGCTTGCCAATTCCGTGCGCCTGCCATCCTTGAAGGCAAACAAAATGATATTGTCTTCCAGAGCGTTGAGACGAAGAACCAGATACGTTCCCGCAGTTCGTACGGCGAATGCGAGGCCGCCCGCCTGGTCAATCGATCCGGAAACAGGGCGTACACGCAGGCTCGCTTTGCCATCCTCCATCTCTGACCCCTTGGCAATGGCGAGGGGGAAGTAGAAGTAGGCCTCCACAGTATCCAAGAACCGCTGGTAACGTTGTCCAGAGAGCTTCCCCATGATAGACGCGAAGCTCTTGGACAATCCTGGCGCCCAGTTCGAGCCGTCTTGCCGGGCCAGATAGGCGCCCTGGTCCTCTTGGACGCGCACCCAGTCCCCGATGGCGAGGTGGAAGTTCGGAAGTGGATTCTCCTGGCGTTTAGAAAGCATGTCGTAATCGCTGTTGAAAAAGGCGTCAGCCATGGCGTCGATTTCGGCATGCCCGGAAATCGCCATATCCAACAACCGACTGATGGCCATCAGCCGTCCCAGTTGATCCAAGGCGCTTTCGGTTTGTTGACGCGGTGTCCCTTTCAGCGAGGCGTCCAGCATGTCGCCTGCTGAATCCACCGTAAACCCCAGGCGCGCGAGAACCTTCGCCAGAAAGCCCACGCGCAGGCATTTCCCTGAGAAGGAGCCCGCGCCGCCTGCGAAACGAATCTTTATGTGATTTTGCGACGCGGTATCGCCGCAGAAGGCGTCAATATTTGCAAAATGGTAGCCGAACCGGGCTGACAAGTTCATGTAGTCCGGTCCCAACATGGCGTAGGAATCCCCGCCGAGCGCGCCGCCACCTACCTCGGCCGTCGCCGACGAAGCCACCAGCGACATGAAATTTCGGGCGTCCACGGCAATAGCGCCGGACCAGGTGATCCCTGGGTGGGTGAAGCCGCGCCAGATCGCGCGCATGGGGATGCTACGAAGATCGTCCGCGCTGATGTCGTCGCAGGTCGTCAGGTTCTCACGCAAGCCGCCTCCCAGGTCCACGCAATAAAACATAAGGGGGATTTGGGCCTTGAGCCTGCCAACCAAAACGTCCCCCTCCTCGGCGCGCCCGCAGAGGCCAAACATCTCGCGCATGGCGGTCTCGTGGGCGAAACGGACGATGTCGTGCACGGTCTCGCAGCCCTCGGGCACGAAGTTGGCCGCCTGGGGGTCGGTGAGCGTCAGGGGCGCAATGTGGTCCAGGACTGCCCGCAGACGGCGGTGCATGGGGCTGTCAACAATGCGCGAGCGCGTTCTCACGGACGTGAGTAGTTGCTCCACGCGCCCAATCAGCACCCGCCGTCCTGTTGCGTCCAGGGTGACGAGCTGTCCATCCGCCAGGGCGCCAGGACAACCAGGAACTCCGAACAATGCCGGAACGCCCATCTCGCGAGCCACCGAAGCCAAATGGCTGGCCGCGCCGCCCATGGCCGTGACAATGCCGCCGGCTCTGTCCAAGAGAGCCGCCAGTTCCGGGGCAGCGTTCACGGCGGCCAAAATAGCCCCGTCCGGGATGGAGGATGGGACCGCGCCCTCCACGCGCACGACCTCGCCGCTCGCCGCGCCAGGGCTGGCCGCAACGCCTCCCGACAGAAGCGTCTGCAAACCAGGGATGTCCGCGACTGGACTTTCGAGCGGGGGCGCGGCGTCATCCTGAGAAGCGAGCGGCCTGGACTGGACGATGATCAACGAACCATCCGGGTCCAGGCACCATTCCACATCTTGAGGGGCGCCAAAGTACTGTTCCAGCTTGAGACCCATCGCGCCCAGCTCCAGGGCCTGGGATTCGCTCAGCGGGGCGTCTTCGGGGGTCGAGGTAACGGCTACAGGGTCGCGCGACAGGGAGAAGACTGAAGGCAGGGCCTCGCCCGACACCAGCTTCTCACCCAGGCCGACCACTGCGTCCAGGCGCATCTGACCCTCTTGACCGGCCGAGGGGTCGCGGGTGTAGACCACGCCGCTGGCTGTGCTGTGGACCATCTTGAGCACCAGAACGGCCATGGGGACGTCCGCGTCGTCCATTCCGTGGCGGAGGCGGTAGAGGATGGCGCGCGGGGTGTACTTGGAGGCGAAAACTTGGCGGCAGGCAACCTCAAGGTCGGCAGGGTCCACGCCCAGCACGGACTCGTACTGCCCAGCGAAGCTGGCGACGCCGTCCTCGCCCACGGCGCTGGAGCGCACGGCCAGCTTGAGCCCGTCTCCGGCGTTGGCCGCAAGCCGCTCAAGCGCGCATGCAAGTTCGCCCGCCATCTCATGCGGAAAGGGCGTTTTCAAGACGGCTTCCCGCATCCGTTGGGATCGCGCCTCCAGGTCAGGCAGGTCCAAGGGCGAAAGAGGGGCCAGTTCTTCGGCGATGAAGTCTGCCAGCCCGCTCTGCCGCGCAAAGGCCAGAAATGCTGCCGTGGTCAGTACGAAACCATCCGGAGTGGGCAGGCCTGCGGCGTTTCGTGCGCGGGCCAGGTTGGCTGCTTTTCCGCCTAATAGTGATCCCAAGTCGCCGACCTCGCTGTCAACCGACATTCCCAACCCAGCGGCGCCATCTATGTTGATGGCTGACAACGCCAGCACCAGGGCGCCTCGCGCATGTCGAGTGGGCGGTTCCAGCGCCTCTAACGTCGTCTTGAGAACACGCGCCAAGGACTGATCCAAGGAGGGATAGCGCCCGCGCGACAACTCGTTCAGGGCCTGGACCATCCCGTATGTGGCCTTGCCGATGCTGAGGCAGGTGCGTCGCACCACGTCGATTGTAAACGCCTCGCCACCGTAATAGGCTTGCTCCAACGCGGCCAACGCATCGAGCACCGTATCGTTTTTTTCGAGAAGGTCTTTGAAGTGGCGATACTTTACCGCAGTCTTGTCGTCCGGGTCGGCCAGGAGCTGACAGACGTTTTTTTGCTTCAGGAACCCAAACAAACTCATTGCGACCTCCTAGAGGTATGGTCGATGCGTTACACTGACAGCGCCCGTCTCAAGACGCCGGCGCGTCGTCGTCCTCGGGAACAAAACGGAGAAAGATCGGTATAGCCACGAGCAACAAACTGCCCATCAAGGGGAAGCTAATGCGGTATCCCACCCAACCGACAAGAAGTCCTGCGAGGATGGGGCCTGAAGCGTGCCCGACATCGAAAATAGTGCCAAAAGCGCCCATAGCCGAGCCAAAGTGACGCGCCTTGCACATGTCCACGACCAACGCCGCGGACGAGGAGGTCACCAGCGCCTCGCCCAGTCCAAAGACCAAGCTCGACAGCAGCAAGGACCAGAATCCGTGCAAAAATGGGACGGCTGCGAAGGCCGTTGCGCAACAAATCAGCCCGGCCACGATCAAGCCACGTCTGTCTCTTGCGTCCGACATGCGTCCCATGAGCGGTTTCGACAGCATTGTGACCAATATTTGCGCGCCCCAGAGCAGTCCCGCCTGGAACTCACTCAGACCGGCGACCTTCACTGCGTACACCGGCAAAAAAGCCTCCAGCGCGCCCATGGTCATGTTCTGCACCCCTTCCATGGAGGAGGTCACGACGATGCGCTTGTCTGAAAGCACTTCGCGGATTCCTTCGCGGAAGCTGTGCAGCCTAGCGAGAAAGCCCACTCCCTGCTCCACCTTCTCTTCTATCCCAAGCGTCCGAAAGCCAAGAAGCATGGCGGCCACGCCTGTCAACGCGCTCAACGCGAAAACCAGTCGAAACTGCCAGAGCACAGGGCCACCCGTTGCTCCCACGTCGAGGATAAAGCCGCCAATCGGCGCGCCCAGGAGCCCGCCGATGATGCCCACCGACGAAAACCAGGACAGCAGCTCCCCCTTGCGCGCGCCAGCCGCTTCCGCCACCACGGCCATGGCCACGGGGCCATAGATGGCGGTGGCCAGTCCATGCAGAAAACGTACGACGACCAAGGCGGAGTAAGTGGAAATGAACAGATAGGCGAACGGCATGATCCCGAACACGAGCAGTCCGGCCAACATGGTGCGACGCCTGCCCACGACGTCGGATAACGCTCCGGCCGGCAGTTTGAAAAAAATGCCCGTGACGGTGGAGATGCCCACAGCGAGCCCGATGGCCTCCGGACCAGCGCCGAGAAAGAGCGCGAACAAGGGCAGAACAGGATTCCTGGCAAAAGCGTAGGAAAAGCGAGCGAGAAAACCTACGAGGCAAAGATTGTTGAAGACAGTCATGGGCGCCTCAAGGAGCCGGGGCGTAGTCCCGCATGGGCTCGGCGATCTTTTTTAGGTCCTGTTCCAGTGAAATGACTGCGATTTCGAGGAAGTCCTTGCCTCCGGCCTTCGGGGCGGTGCGGGCCGAAGCGGCCATAAGCTGCGCGACGTGAATGGCGGTGCCTTTCATTCCTTTTCTCCATGCTGTTTTTTCGT
>Ga0247840_10007044_pt1 | contig 15820 bp, 25 predicted proteins | sample LaCruzMarch2015__FD_192404 | JGI IMG/M metagenome (GOLD analysis project Ga0247840, IMG submission 192404) | Freshwater microbial communities from meromictic Lake La Cruz, Castile-La Mancha, Spain - LaCruzMarch2015_17m | ecosystem: Environmental > Aquatic > Freshwater > Lake | place: Spain... | reverse complement strand
ACGTCATTTGTTTCAAATGTAATATTATAAAATGTAAACGGTTCACTATTTGTAAGAATAAAATTTATATTTACATTATTATCTATAGTCTTAGTAACATTTGGAAAAGTCTGATTAATTATCATTAATCCATTACTACTTATAAATGTTAAACAAATTATAAAAATAAAAAAATATAATAAATATTTATTTTTTATCATTAATTATATCCTCAAAATTATTTAATATATAATACCCCGTCATTTCTTTTTACCCTCAATTAGCTGTTTTTCAATAAATTTTGTTATTGGTGAACTATAATAATTTAATAATCCTAATTTTTTATATCTTTCACATATGGACTTGAATTTTTCTGCTTTTGAAGCTTCAATAGAAATTGCAAATCGCTCCTTTTTGGGCTCTTCTAAAAATTCATCAGGAATTTTATTTTCTTCTAAAACTTTATTAACAAACATTGTGACTTCACGAGATACACTAGAAAAAACATTAGCACAATGCACTGGATATTGGGTATAAACAGTCTTACCAACTGGAATAGAAAAATTAGGTTTCTTTTTTTCGCTATGTAAATCAACTCTTTTAGCCATTTTTATTAATAATTATTATTTAATAATTAATATTAATAACTTGGCTCAGTATTTAAATGTTTTCTTTTATCTTAATTTAACATTTTTAGAATTTCTTACCCATAATTCACTTTTTCCATTTATAGGATATTTTCTTCCACCAACAGTGTTATATATTTCAACTGCATCATGACCTCTTTTAACACTTTCTATAAGTCGTTTTTCTTCAACTCTTGAATTTTCCATAGCTAAATCTTGACTATCAATTGAATTTGGATTATTAAAAGTTACATATACTGGAACTATTATATCACCATAACTTCCAGCAACAAACTTATCAAATGCAACATATACTCCCTTTCCATAATCTCCATTAACTAAATTAATTTTTCTAGTTTTTTTAATTTTATTGTATCTAGATTTATTCATTCCTATAAATCCTTCTACAAAATATCCTTTTGTCATTTTAAAATGTAGGTCTTTTATACTTCTTTCTCATATTAATTAAGAACCTAGCTTTCTTTATCCAAAGTGGTGTTACTTTTATATATTCTTTTGCATCAGTTGTGTGATATGGATTATAAATGACTTCACCAGAATGAGCATTCTTAATTCTTTCTAACAAATCTAAAGGTATTTTATCACCATGAGGAACACCCAGTTGCGAATGAAAACTATTCTCTCTTCCACTAGTTTTATGTTTATCAAAAAATTCTTGTACTCCCATTTAATTACCTCCTTTCACTTTTCCATCTTTAATTTCTACATAATCTTTATCATCATAACCAACTAAATCTGTCTTACCAACTCCTTTTTCTCTCCAAACTGCTTCACTATCTACTTTTATTTTAGATGTATTTTTTCTATCTCTTTTAAGTGAAACATTAGACTCCACTGGAATTGGTTTCTTTCCAAAATCAACATCATTGTTAACTATCTTATATTTATCTACGGTTGGTTCTTCTTCAGATTTTTTAAATAGTTTAGCTTCACGTCTCAAAGTTAAAATGCTTTTATTTGTTTTTTCAGCATTTGTAGCAATATAATCTAAATCAACATATCTTCCAGTAGCAACTGCTCTCTTAGCAGCACGAATAATTGAATTTTCACCTCGTATATTTATTCCATACAAAATTACATTATATCCTAAAGATTTAAATTTGGCAAAATTCTTTTTAGCATCAACTGTATTTTTTAAAGTAGCATCTATAATTATATTTTTTTTCTCGTGTGTATATTTTTCAACAGCTTTATCTAACATATCTGTACTTTCTTCATGCAACATACCAGCATTTGCACCTTTATATTTTTCATATTCAGGCAACATTTCCTTAAATACATCTGAATTCAAATATACATATTTCTTATATTTTTTATAATCTGGTAAAGTTTCATCTAATTGATGGTCAACTAACTTATCAATAACAGTGCTTTTACCACTTGCAGTTAATCCACCAATAAATATTACAGTTGGGTCTTTACCTTTTTTTGGTATTGCATTTTCATTATCTACTAAGTTAATCTTTTCTTCATGCAACTTTTGTCTCTCAGAGATATATTGTTTAGATATTGAGTCTCTATATCTACTTTGAGTATCTCCTATTATTTTTAATTCAGTTGTAGCTTCTTCTATTCTTTCTGCTAATTCAGGTTTAGAAGCAATTATTCTTTTTCCTTCAACCAGTGCTCTATTTATTTTTCTAGGATTTTGGGCATAAAGAGTTTTAACTGGGTCTGAGCCACGTTTGTATTTATTTTTATTAGCAAAAAACCAACGTCTTTGAGCTTCAGACATGAATGGCATGCAAAATTTCTCCAGTATTATTTTTTGATACTTTCCAATTATTTTTCATTAGTCAAATCCTCCCCAGCTATCACTTTTTTCAATATCACTCATTCCTAGTGACCAAAATGATTTATGTTGTCTATGTGGGTCAGTATCAATATATCCATAACGATTTTGTAATGGAACATGTTTAACTAAATGTTCGTGAGTAACACTTTCATATAATCTTTTTAATTTAGTATAATCCATATCTTTCATTTCACGCACTATTTCTTTCATCATTTTTGGTTTTGACAACCCTTCAGCATCATCATCTGTAATTTCATTATATGCTAAACCAAGATTATAATCATCGTAGGTTCTAAACTTCTTAATCAACTTCACAATTATTTGTTCACGTGTTAAACCATAAAATGCCATTTTATTTTTTCCTTGACCATTTTACATCAACCATACTATCTAATTTAATTTTAGGATAAATTTCAAATGTAGTTATATTTCCGCTATGACCCATTTCAAAATAAATATTTTTTTCAATTAACTTAAATGCCAAATTTTCAGCCTTTCTTTCAGAATTTACTTTTCTAATTATCATCTTAGTATCCTTTGAAATTAGATTATTATTTCTATGTATTAACATGTTAAACCTGCCATTTAATTTTTCTCCTTATATAATTTAACAAATTTTTGAGCATCTGACTTATTTTTAAAATGTCTATAATGTAATGGTTGAGTGCTACTCCACATTCCTACACTATAAAAAATTTTCTTAGATTTAGTACTATTAATTGATTTTGTTAAATAAAGTTGTTTATTATTTTTTACATTGTGCCATGACCATGCACCTTTCCAATTTAATTTCCAATCTTTTAGTGCCATGTTAAAACTGCCACCAATGTTTTCCTTCTTCTTCAGCATTACCACCTTTTTTGTAGGTTTTCTTAGCTGCTTTCATTGCTTCTTTTAGAGAAAGCTCAGGGTGTTGTCTTCGCACTTCATTAACGTGTTCTGTCCATTTATTTCTTGACATTATTAGTATTTCCTCATGTAACTCTTTGCATATTTTAGAGCTGCTTGTTTAGTTTTGAAAGTTTTAGAAATCCATTGATTTTTTATTTTTATTTTCCATTCATCTTTAAATTGTTTTGCTAAATTTGGATGATTTTCAAATAAAGCCTTTTTATGGAAATTTTCTAATTCTACCCAGTCATAAGTTTCAAGAGTTTTTATATTATTAAATGCTTCTTGATAATAATGATTTCTTAAATAATCAGGTAGTCTTCTATAATCTTTTCTTGCCATTTTAGTGTGTCCTCATATAATTTTTAGCAAATTTAATTCCCTGAGCTTTAGTTTTAAATGTTTTATCTACTATATCTTTATAATTTTTATCTATAGAAACATAATAATAATTTTCATATTTGCCTGTTTCTATAACATATACAACATTTTTATCTTTTTTTGTCCATACAGTATAAGGATTTGGTCTAAACCAAAATGTTTTCCCCTTTGTTTTCTTCCAATCTTTAATTGTCATTTTAATTAATAATACTAACTAACATTTGTTTATAAATATTATTATTAATTTTTATCTTCATTACACACCCAACCTTCATTAACTACATCTATATCACAAACATAATTATCAACAAAAACTCTATTATAAACATGTCCGGGCTCTTCAACTAAATTATTTGTAATATTCATTCTATTCATTATAGCCATAAATAACACTGAAGTATCTCTACAAACAGCAGCAGTAGTAAAAATTTCTTCAGGCTGGACTAAAGCATTTGTATCTTTATCATGATAAGCTACCACCATATTATAAGTTATAAAATCATATACACAATTTACCTTCTCTAAGTCAATTTCCTTTAAAGAGCATAAATAAGTTAAACTATTTACTACTTCAGTATCTTCCCAAGATGTAGCTACTATTTTAAAAGCTCGGTCTACTATCACATTATTCAAATCTTGTTCAAAAAAAGGTTCCATGAACATTAACAAAATTACCATAAGAAAACAACTTACTCCAACACACCAACCAAAGAAAAAACCCCACATTGATGCTTTTTCAAATTTTAATTCTCCTTCTGTATATTTGTTTTTTCTATTTTTTTTGTAAGGATATTTTTTATTTTCTTTCATTTTATATCTTTTATTACTTCTTCTTTCTTTATCTTTCACCATGTGAATATGATGGTCTTCTAAATAATAAATGAAGACCTATTTAAATAAGTTTTTATGCTGTGCTATTTGAAGCTGAACCTGATATTAAATTAGTTGAACTTCCTAAATTTGGTAAACTAACAAAAGGTGTTGAACCACCTGTTATTAATGGAAGCTTTCCATCCCATTTATCAATTGCAGCTTTATTATTTAATAATGCTTGATATTCTAAAGTTACTGAATTTACTGATTTTGCTAATAATGCCTGAGAGTCAGCTTGACCTCTTGCAGCAGTTACAGCTTGTTGAGCTTCATATTCAATTTGAGCTAATTTATTCTTAGCTGCTAAAGCATTTTGCTCAGCAGTAACTTTCATTTCAATTGCTTTATTAAACTCTGGACTAAAATCAAAATTAACTATTGAAACTTCTTCAACAATAATTCCTCTTGATGCAAGTTTTTCAGTTAATAAATTTTTTATTTCTTGTCTAACTTCTTCCCTTTTAGTAATTAATTGCTCAGCAGTAAATTTTGCTGTTATTGATTTAACAACTTCTTGTTCCATTGGTTGAATTATTTTTGTTGCATAATCTATACCAATATCTCTATATAAAACTGGAATACTTGCAGTTTCAAGATGATAGTTAGTTGCAATTTTAGAAGATACAATCTGCAAATCACTTGATGCAGCAGAGGCATCAGCTTCATACTTTTGAGTTCGTACATCCATTCTAACTATACTTTGAACTAAAGGAATTTTCATATGTATACCATTTAAAACTGGTTCCATTGAAGGTTTTCCAAATGTTAATAAAACTCCTGCTCTTCCTGCTGGAATTATATAAAAAGTTGCAAAAATCAATATTAAAATTACTATTGGAATAACAATTGCTGATATTACTTTTCTTGGTTTAATTTCTCCATAATCTTCTTTAACCATTTTTATTCATACCTCCTTTCAATTCTTCTCTTTTATCATCAAAATCTACCATTAAAATGGTTATTATTAAAGATGCAAACATTAAGCAAACTCCAGCAATCATTAAAGGTTGATTATAATAAATCCACATTTCTGACCAACCTAATACAAATGCTCCTATCATTATAAAATAAAATAAAATTTTTTCAATCATTTCATTTTCTCCAAAAGATTTTTAACTTTAATCCAAATTTGATTTATAGATAATACTGTATTATCACCATGATATTCCCAATCATCAAACTTACGCATTTCACTTAAAATATAAGCTGCTTCATTTTTTATTTCTTCAGTCATTTCAACCATTTTTTCATCTCCAGGCTTTCAAGTTCATTAAAGAACTTCTCACCATAATGTTTATTCTTATCAACCTTGGCATTACGAACTCCTAATATCCTAGCAAAATCTCTAAATATTGGATAGTTAATATCATAAATATGTTTATCACAATAACTAAATGAACCATTATAACTAGCTTCTTCTGCTTTTTTAATGTGTCTCATATCGTGCCAGTAATTTTGTTCATTCATATTGCTAGGTAGTTCTAATGAAATAGGTGGATTGTCATTTAGTAATTGAGGTAAATCTTTTTTATAAATAAATAATTCTTCACTAGCTTTTTTTAATTCTTCTAAATCTTTAGAATAAACATGAAGAGAATTAACTAGGAAATATAATTTACCCAATTCTAAACCACTCAATGATGCTATTGATTGTTGCATAAAAGATGCTAGTGGATAATCATACTTTGTTCCACGCATTATATCATTACTACGGATAGTTGCAGTCATGTCTAACTTTCCATCACGAGGTAAGAACATATAATTAATATTACAAGGAACGTCGGACCTAGTTAACTCTGTATCATATGGAACCCAAGTAGTAATTAAACACCTTTTAGATGTAGGATTTTCACGAAGTTTTTTAACTACATTATCTATTTGATTAAATTCTTTCCAACGACTCCCATACATATATTCTAAAGTTCCATCATTCATTAATTTATAAGTATTCTCTATCAAATCTTTACGATAACGTGCCATTATTGGTGGATTAATATTTAAAAATTCTGAAATTATTTCACCAACAAACCAAAATGGTACAGTGGAAAAATTTTTTAAATTAAATATTATAGCTTTTGGATTTTCAATCTCAAAAAATTGATGTGGTAATTCTATTAATTCCTCTTTCAAAGTTCCAACATTATTTTTGTTATTAGATTTAATTGAATTATTTAACACTATTAACTCTAGGGATTTATTCTTGAAAAAATCATTAACATCTGTAAATTTTTCTACCATTAAAAAAATTCTCCTAAAGTTTTATTTGGGTTTAATACTTCTTTAATTTTCATTTCTTCAACATCTTCTAATAACTTAATTTTATCTATAATTAATTTCTCCCAAGCAACATCATAATCTACCATTAATTCTTGAGGTAAATTAGTATTACTATCTAACAATAAACATTCTGTTATAGGATATTTTGTTAAATCTAAAGATTGTTTTATAAAAATAAGTTTTCCAACTGTTCCTGCTCTAAATTCGGTTTTCAAGTATTTATTGCTATATTTTGCAGCTTCAATATGTCGTACTTTAGTTTTATAGTCTTCTAAATTATCCGAAATTTTCCATTCAATTCCAATATCTTCATATTTTAACTTATTAAATTGTTTTCTATACTCTTTTAAAACATTTCTCATTTCTTCTATACTTTTTTTATCTAATAACATCAAATATAACTCTTGAAGCATAATTTTTATTTTGCTTGAAATAGTATGAGTCACTATATCAAATCCTTTTATATAAAATTCTCCATTTTCTAATATTCCATAATATCTCTTTTTAGCAGGTTTAGTTACAAATTTCTTAAAATTTTTAGTATGTTCAAATTCAAAAAATAAACAATATCTATTCTCAGACATTTTATACTTGTTTAACACATAATCTTTTAATTTTAAATTTACTTCTTCTTCAAATTTTGAACCATCAAAACCTTTAGGTCTAGAAAAAAATACACTATCAGTATCACTTAAAATAGCTTTAAATCCTTCTTTAGAATTTATATAATCTATTACAAATTTAATAATTTCCCTGCCAATAGAAGTAATAGCTGCACCTATAAATGGGTTAAATACATTAAATTTGTTATACGAATTTACACCAAATAATGAATTATTTTGTTGCTTTCTTACATCAGTTTTAAATAATTCAAGCTTAGTTCTAATATCTTCTTCACCAAATTCTTTTGCATATTTTTTATAAAGTTTTTTATGGTGTGTTCTTCTTTCAGTTAATTCTTTTAACATTTTAGGATAAACACCTACTATATCTTGCTTAAATTTCTTTTTAAAATTATATTCATTTATAATTTCTTTATTTTGTAATCTCCACATAACTATATCTTCAATTTCTAAACCATCTGTATCATTTATAGTATCAGGTGAAATATTAAATGTTCTTACTATTGATGGGTACATTCCACTAAAATCTCCAACACTTACATCTTCATGAATACCTTCTGTAACTTCCATTACATATGCAGCTTTTATTTTTATAATTTCATTGTATAAATTTATTATATCTCCATCTAAATTAAATTCACCTAGGTTATCTGGCAAAATAACTTCAGGATAATTCATTTTTAAATAATATAATAAAACAATAGAATTATGAGTAGTATGTCTAAGAGGAACTGGAACTATCTCTCTTTGAATAACATATAAAAAATCTAATAATTTAAATTTATCTACTATTTCTTTTACTAACTCTACATCTTTTATGTTATAAGTAATAAACATATTAACGTCTGTTTTCCAAGCATTAGCACCTATATCTGTCAATTTAATCATATCTTTCAAATAAAATTTAGCACAACTTTCAAGACTCCAAGAATTTGGTTGTGGAAGATAGCATGTATTCTTTTGCAATACAGGAATAAAATCTACTAATTCTAATCCAAAAATAATTACTTCATAACATGTTTTATTACCTTTAGTTACAAAAGAATGACTATTTACTTCACCAAATTTAGAAAGTTTATTAGAGTCTAACTTTAATCTATTTAATCTATTTATAATATAAGGCCAATCAAAATCATTGCTATACCAACCTCCAACAATAGAAAAATCAAATTCACAAAATTTATTTAAGAAATCTTCCATCATAGCTAACTCATTTGTAAAAAAATAAACTATTTCATTTTCTTTTAATCTTTTTTCAGGAATTAAACTTTTACTCCAAATCCAAGTATAATATTTAGAAGTTTCATAATCAAATATTGTAATAGATGTGATTGGTTCAGGAGCACGTAATGCGTCTCTACACATATCTGTTTCTATGTCTATTAATCCTACTTTTCTATTATTAGAAAAACTTCTTTTATTATGTATTAAATATTTTAAATAAATATCTATATCATATTCATATGTTTGAACTTTTTTCTCTTTTAATAATTTTGAAATTTTCCACCATTCATATTTTATAGGTATAATTTTTGTAACATTTTCATTATAAATACTTTTAAATCCACTTTCAGTTGAAGGTGAAATATATTCATATTTAGAATTTCTTTCTATATTATTATCTATCAAATTTATTACATAAGAAACTTCTTCATCTTTTATATAAAAATAATTATCACATTCAATTTTATCAAAATTCTTTCTTCCTTCTGCATTTCTACTAAATTCATAAATATCATTAAACTTAGTTTGAATTAACTCTATTTCTTTTATTTCTTCTGTCATTTTTTAATCTCACATCTATATTTATTTATAGCATTTTGAATACATGTATCCATATCTAAATACTTTCCTTCACTTTGACGACCCACAAACATTATATTCTTAAATCTTTTTCCATATTCTAAATATTGATTAATTACATTTAAATTTTCAGCAGTTTGAACTGGATATAATCTATTATTATCAGATGGAGTTTCAGTACACATTAATTTATATTTAAATTTAGTATTATTAACAACGCTAAGTTGATTACATTCACTAATTCTAGTATAAGTTGGATGTGAACTTAAATTCACCACTGGAGTTGGAAGAACATTATTTTTACTTTCTATTTCAAAGAAATCAAAATCTATTCCACGATATTTTATTTCTCCAAAAGCATTATTAAAAAATTTGTCTATGTGAGAAGTTACTACTATTTTATCCCATTTATCTAATTTTTCTGTTAAATCTAAAATATTCACATCACTACATTTATTTATCTTCAATCCATCACTCATATTCTTTACCATATTACTATACCCGAACTTTGGCAAGAATGTTTCTTGACCTTCAAAGAACAAATTATTACGCGTAGGCTTCGGTTTAAATCTATGTTCTATATTCTTTATTACTTCATCTGTATTTTCTTTCCACATTTTTTGTGAATAAGGTTTTATAAACTCATCAAACATATTTATTTGCGGGTTTAATTTAACATTTAATTCATTATAAGTGCGGTTAATTGGCCACATTGTAATTGCTCCATTATTTCCAACACATAATACTTTATGTTCAAATGGAACTAAATCTGTAAACTTATTAACAAATAACATAGCTTCTAAAGTTCCACGTTCTTTTGAAAAATGTAAAATATGTGGTCCTTGTAATGGTTTATAACAACCACATTTTTCATCATACTCATCTCTCAACAATCCTCCTACATCATTTTCTTTTTCATGTACTTCAACATACCAATTATCTTTTCTAGCTAGATTAGCCATTGTAATTCCACTTAAACCTGCTCCGATGATTAACATACGTTTATTTTTCATTTTATTAATTGATTTACAAATTTCCAGTTTGTATGTTTATTTTCTAAATTTTTTACTAAGTCTCTCCTCAAAACATTACGCTTAGTCCAAGTCATGCGTGATAAATTATCCACAACTTCATTCATGCTATCAATATAACCATCTTTGTCCATCTTAACTATCAATTCTTTTGGCAACCAGTTTTCAATACCCTTGAAATCGCTAAATCCAATTGGAATACTACCAAATAATAAACTTTCTAAAATTCTCATTGTCATAACTCCATTGGTCTTATAATTATTTGGGGAGAGCAAAGGAACTGCGCAAGCCGGACCGATTGCCTCACGAAATTCCTGAGCCCCAATTCTATCGTGAAATATAATACCTTTATTTTTACTTCTAAATTCAGCTAATTCATCTTTCATCCAATTTCCAAAGAAATGAACTCTTCCAGGGTTATTTTTTGCAAAGGGAGAAATCTTGGTGTTTATATCTTCCTCACGATTATAAAAATTACCAACATAACTAAGTAAATTTTTTCTATTAGGCAACGGAGTTTCAAATTGTAACATATCTTCAAAATCAAATGGTATATAAAAAGTTTCTCTATCAATTATTTGTTTTTGAGGAAATAATCCTTGTTCTAAAATCTTTACATTCTTATAACCTAGGTCTAAAATACTTTTTTCATCATCATTACTAATTGTATAATCTAAATCTATTATTCTAAGAGGTTTATTTTTATCTTTGTAAAAATTTAAAATATTATTTTGTATTTGTAAATCAGGTGAAGCTCCACTTTGATTATCTTTAGTTTTCATACGCCATTCCATAATTAACAAATCTATGTCATTTGGAAAATCAGATTTTAAAGCACTTTCTAAACCTATAAATTTTATTTTGTTATACATATCCCAACGTTTTTCTTGTGAAAATGATGCAAAAGCTTCTTTATTATATTTTTCTATACTTTCTTTGTCTCTATCTACAACATTATAAACATCAATATCGCGATTTTGAAATTCTCTAAAAACAGACCACAAATAACTAAAATTTCCATCTGGTGAGGATATTCCAATTTTATCACTTAAATGACCCCAATAGTTATATAATATCTTCTTCATCTTCTTCCTCCCCATGCAATACACAAAGCAAAAATATGTAATAATTTACAATATCCCTTGCCTCATCAATTAATTTATCTTGTTGAAATTCAGTTCTATTTTTAACATTAAATAACATATTAAACCTATTTCTTTTACCATCTATTATATTTAACAATGCTTCTGGAGTTTCTTTAAGAAAAATATCACTATATACTTTTCTTCTCTCTTCACGAATTTTCAAGATTTTATCTAATTCTTGGGTAAATTCTGAGCCAAGAGTATAATCACTCAAGAGTTTTAACTTGTTGCATGATTTCTTGTTTTTGTTGCTTTTCATTTTGTAATTGTTGTCTTTGTAATTTTAATAAATTTAATTTACTTTCTATTGTAATATTACCTCGGAAATGACCACTTAAATCTATTTCACAATTTTTGATGTAAGAATTTAATATACTTATTTTTGCATCAATATCATCATCAGCTATAAGATGTTTTACATGTTTTTGCTTTGCTAAACCTTTCAGTCTCTCTTTCATTACAGTACTTTGTTTTTTTGCCATTCTTATCTCTATCTTCGCCCTTTTAATTTAAGCCACATTTGAAAATGCACTTTCAATAACTCAGTTTCTGAAATAGCTAAATCACTCTTCATATAATTTAATACCTTATCAGCTAATTCTATCCTTTCAGTTTTCACTGTTTTTGGAGAAATTTTTGCAGTTGCATCTACTGTAGCTTCTTTATTCTTTGTCATATTTGTTAAACCTCCCTCTTTATTTAATTCATAACAATTATCACAATATTGTCTATAACGTGATGCAGAATTCTCTATTATACTACCACAACCCACACATTTTAATTTAAGTCTTTTCATTATGTCTATACCTCATCTCGGTTATGATTTTATTAATCTAGGGTGCTTTATAAAGCTTATTATACCTTAAAATATACATCAAAATATCCTTAATTAAATGTATTAACTATACAATAATATTAAATATTTATAAACCTCAAAAATTCTATAATTATGATTTAAATTGTATTGATATAATAATTATTATGGATAAAGAAATAATAAATAAATACATAGGGCATACAGTCTTCTTAAGTTTAGAAAATGGATTTAAATACAAAATTCTCCTAAAACCTGAATATGTGTTAAATGACATAATTTCTTTTAATGGAAAATATGGTGAGCCCATAGATTTTAAGATATCAGAAATAAGTTTTATAACAATATCAGAAAATGATAGGGAGAAAAATGATGATGATTGAAATTCCAAAACAATTACAATTAGATGATTTAAAATTTATTTTAATAGCAGAAAAATCTAAAATTCCAATTGAAACTGATTGGACTAATTCTAATAATTATAAATATAATGACCCAAAATTATTAGAACATCTTAATAGTAGTGGAAATTATGGTGTTTTATGTGGAGCAGGAAAATTAGTTATTGTTGATATTGATGATATAAGTATAATAGATAAAATGAATAAATTATTTCCTAATACATTAACAATAAAAACAGGTGGTGGTAAAAGACATTATTATTTAAAATTAGAAGGTGATATAGACCAAAATTACATAGTATTAAAGAATGGTGCAGGAGAATTGAGAGTTAAAAATTGTCAAGTAGTAGCTCCTGGGTCATTTCATCCATCAGGAACTACTTATCAAATATTAAATGATAATCCCATACAAATTATAACTAAAAAAGAATTATATAAATTATTAGAAGATTATTTAGATATTGGTGGAAAATCGGCTCAACATCAAATTGTAGTTGATAAAAATTATATTGATATTGAAATAATACCAAAATTAAAAGATGAAAAAACTAAAGCTCTAATAACTAAAGACTCAAAATCATATACACCCGAAGCCTATGGTTTTCCTTCACGTTCTGAAAGAGACCAACGAGTTGTTACTAGTTTAATATTAAGTGGATTTGGACAATATGTTAAGAGTATATTTGATTTATATCCTATTGGTGATAAATATCGTGAACATGTTAATGGAGATGCATATTTAAAAAAGAGTATAGAAAATGCAAGAAAATACTCAGGAGTTGCGGATGATATTGCAATTTCTTTAGAAGAAGAAATAAATAACATCAAGAATGATAGAGTGCTTAGAAATAAATTAGATTTTTATCTGCAACAATTAGCAAAACTAGAAAAATGGTCAGATATTAAATATCTTACAGGCTTGATTGCACATATTACACTGATTTCTAAAAAAGATTTAGAACGCAGAATTGAAATATTACAAGAGGGTGAAAAAGAAGATATAATGTTTAGTGTTGAAGAAATTATGAATATGTCTTTTCCAGATATACAATTTTTTATTGAAAATATGATACCTGAAAAATCACTTATATTTATTCAAGGAAAACCAGGACAATTTAAAAGTATGTTAACACTCTACATTTGCATATCAATGGTTGCTAAAAAAAACTTTTTAGATAAATATAATACACTTAAAGTTCCTAAAATATTATATTATGATTTAGAAAATGAGATTTTAGAGATTAAGAAACGTATCAATTTTTTAACATCAGGAATGGGATTAACATGTAATGATATAAAGGGATTACATATTTCTAAAACTTTTAAATTAAAGAATGTTAAAGAAGAATTAGAAAAATGCAAAAATTATGATATTATAGTTTTAGATAGTTTACGTAGATTTTTAGAAGGTGATGAAAACCAAAGCAGCAATACTAATAAATTTTACATTGACTTTTTAAAACAACTTATAGAAATGGGAAAGACTGTTATTGTAATTCTGCATGAGAAGAAAGGTGAGTATGAAAATGCATACGAGGGTTCTAGACTAGAAATGGTCCGTGGAAGTGGAGATATTGGAGCACAAGCAGATTTAGTTTATGCACTTACAAAATTAATGGAAACTAAAAAACTAGGTTCTAAGAACGTTATAATGGATTTTCACTTAAGTTTAGAAAAAAATCGTAAATCTATAGATTTTGAAAATCTAAGTTTCAGAGTAGAAAAAGATAATATATTACAATGTACTAAATTAAATTTCTCTAATTTTGGAAAACCAATGACTTCTCATCAAAGATTAAAAGCTAAAATAGTTGAATTTGTAAAAGAAAAAAAGATGGCTAAAAGACAAGAAATTGCAGAATATATAAGAAATTCAACAGATTATTCAGATACATCATTAACTAAGACTTTAGCAGAATTAATTAAAAATCAAGACTTAACTCAAGAGCATTATGGTGAGTACAAAATTTTTGAAGAAAGTGCTCTAACTAAAAAAGATGAACAGGGTTCATTATTTTAAAAATTTTTAATCTTTACCTGACAAAATAAACAAAAACCTCTTAATAAAATATAGATTAAGTTTACTATTTATACTATCTTTATCATTTTTACTATCTTTACTATCTTTACTATCTTTACTATGTGTACTAAGTCAGTTGGTAAAGATAGTAAACTTATTTATGTCTCTAAGCTATATTTTTTTATCATTTTCCTTAGATATTCACTAATGTGATTTTTTAAGATAATGCATTTATAACAAAAAATTGAGTTTACCATCTTTACACTCTTTATATTACTAAAAATTCCGGTGAACTATATTCACCCGTTGTTATTCTCTTTCAGTGATTATATAAGTTTAAATAGTATTAAAGATTAAAAATATTAGACAAAATGATAGACGAAAATATTCCCCAGATTGAACAGAAAGAAAAAATAAAATTAATAAAAATGTCTAAGGGTTATAATTGGGAATTAGTTATTTTACCCAAAGATGGTAGTGCATTTTTAAGTGATGAAGATTTAGAGAGATTAAAGGTTAGAAATAGCATATTAGAAAAAGAGTATGGTGTGAAAGGAGGTGAAAAAGAGTAAGATGACAATAAATATAAATATTAATGGAAAAATGTGCAAAGATTTTTTTAAAGCTGTTGATATAAGGAGTTCAAATGAAGCAATTGAAGAATTTAGAAAGAGATTGAAAGTAGCTGGATTAGAAATAGCTAAGAGTGCAGCAGATAATGCAAAATCTCGTAATAGAAAAACAGTAGACAAGAGCGATTTTAATAATAAATCACTTCCAGTAAAAATAGATGAATTAGATGAAGAGGTTGCTCTGGATAAAGAGTTTGGTGAAGAAGAGGCTGAGGAGGAAGAAGAATAATGACAAGTCCATGTATGACAAATGAAAACGGAGTGCATGATATTATTTCACCCATAACGGATAAAGATGGGATAATTAGAAGTGCAGTCTGTCAATATTGTGGTAGGAAGATGAGAGTTATAATGCCAAATGAAAATACACTCATTCAAAAAGAAAATATAGTTCATGAATTTGAATTATCAAGCCAAGATAGAAATTTAATGTTTAGTGTTGGAACAACAGAAATGAGTAAAGAAGAATTTCAAAATCTTTTAGATAAAGGAGTAACTATAACTAAAT
>Ga0247840_10007042_pt1 | contig 15824 bp, 16 predicted proteins | sample LaCruzMarch2015__FD_192404 | JGI IMG/M metagenome (GOLD analysis project Ga0247840, IMG submission 192404) | Freshwater microbial communities from meromictic Lake La Cruz, Castile-La Mancha, Spain - LaCruzMarch2015_17m | ecosystem: Environmental > Aquatic > Freshwater > Lake | place: Spain... | reverse complement strand
AAACTAGCGGCGCATGAGCTTTTAATTGCGCTAATTTGGCGGGTATTTCGTGGGGCAAAATAATCTTTTTTTCAAAGTCTGGAGTTGGGTAATTCATTGAGTTATTCCATGATTAATTTAATCAGCTATTATAGCATATGGTGATTCTTTGTACCTTTGCGAACTGTCGCAATTAGAATACATATTATTTGGAATAATATTGTTGCAAATTAATTTAGATATGTTATAATTCTCGGGTGCATTAGACATAATACTGATCCTTCTGATTCAAGGTAAGTAGATTATTAAAGATCGCCAAATCGTTTAATAGTCCGATGAAAATGTTACATAGTTTCACTAGAGATGTTACGGTTAAGGCAGCATCTCATCGCGAAACAGTGCTCAATTTCTTGAGTACTTCTGATATTCTACATCAATTAATTCTATTTGTCAACTCATGCGATAATTACCTCGATATTTAACTATAATTTCGGAGGTAACTATGCTCAATCAGATAATAAATCAAATAAAACCATCCTTTCTGGCTAATTGCGTAAATAGCGATTCAGACCAAGACGCTATTGAAATTATTTATTGGCTCAGGTTTAGAATTAGTCAACCAAACACTTATACAACTTATCGTGTTGTAGTGTTTAGATTTTACTTGTGGATGAGGTATAGAGGGGTTACGCTTAAAACTATATCTAATAAAGAAATTAGTGATTATATTGCGTTTATTCATAATCCACCTTTAGACTGGTGCGGATCTCGTCATCATTTTTCTCATCCTGAATGGAAACCATTTAGAAGTAAATTATCCCAATCATCTATAAGATTTAATATACAGCTTCTTAAACAGTTATTCAATGATTTAATTGAATCAGAGTATTTAAAAAAATCTCCTATTAAATCAAATCTTAAACCCTCTTTATTTATTACAAACTCTCCTATTCAAAAATGCCTAACCTTGGCAGAGTTTAAAGATATTTACAGTTATATCAATCAATTACCAGAGCGTTATGCTTCTGAGATTAATTTTAAAGTCAGGATGGAGTGGGTGCTTTTTCTGCTTATTTACACCGCTGGACGCAGAACTGAGATTGCTAACGCTAAGATGAGTGATCTGTTCTTTAGACACGGTAAGCTATGGCTTAAAGTTATCGGCAAGGGTAATAAATACGGTGAGCTGGCAATTGTTCCAAATTTAGAAGAAGCATTAGACAAATACAGAGCTTTTTACGGGTTGCCTACAATTCGCTCAAGAGTAGATTTAGAGATTGAGATTCCACTCGTCATTAAGATTAAATGTGATGATGGTTTTTTAGGCGTACATAGCGCAACTATCTGGTATAACATTAAAAGTGTGTGTGGTGGATTGGCTGCGATAACTACGGATAAAGCATTTTCTGAGAAGTTAAAAAAAGTCTCTACACATTGGTTTAGGCATACATCTGCCACACTCCAAGTAGATGCTGGTATCGATATAAGGGTAGTGCAGCAAATGATGCGCCACAAATCGATAGAAACCACTATGCAGTACCAACACGTAGCTAAAGATCGTCAGCATGATGAAATGGCTGCTAAATTCATAATCTAGTCAATTTTATTTAGCCTATCAAGAATAGGCTAAAAAGCTGTGGATAACCACACCCTAAAATTTTGGTTTTGATCTTATTTTTTTTGGTTCTTGACGTGTTTTTTTTGGCTCTTATCACGATTTTAGTTGGTACTTGTCATAAAACTAGGCAAATTTTTCAAGCAAATCAGCGCTAAAACATCCCCATACAATACACATTTGTAAAACTCTGAAAAGGTACTACGACCAACTAGATGTGCATAACGCCCAATTGGTGGTGCAAGCACCAATATATAAGTAATGACCTTGCGGTCATAGGTTGATTAGGCTATCCTAGAATCATATAGCTTTCTGTATCTAAATAAATAACCTGCGGTGCATCATGTGTAAGAGGTAGCGAGCTACCCCTTACCAACCCTGAAATCTTAAAACGTAATCACCTGGTGCGTTTTGAGTGTAAACTTGCTAGATTTAAGGTTCTGGGTTGGTTAAGGCACGATAAGGCAGTGTTTTTCTGAGACTGAACCGCGAATTAGATTTTACATTAACGTAGGTTCTGGGTCTAGGGCGCGAGCCAATAGCGGTTTAAGCCAGACTGAACCGCAAAGTAGAAGCTAAGTTGACTCAAAGCTTACATTTTAACCATAGATTTTTTCACTCATTAATTTTAGCTTTACTGCTTCATCTTCTAAAGTTTGCTGAAGTTGGTCTAACTGTTCTTCTTTGTTCTTCAGTGCAATCTCTTTATTCTTAAATTGTTCCAGCGTATTTGCATTTGCGAGGTCAATAATTTTTTGTGCTTTTTTAAGCTCAACTTTAGCGCTTTCGAGTAGGTTTATTTTTTCACGTTTAGCATTTTCAATTATCTGATTGCACTCATCAAACGCTTTTTGTTTTTCTACCACTTCATCAAAATTTATTAAGCTATTAAATTTGGTGGCGTGTTCCTCTAGTAATTTTATTTCATAGGTAAGTTCGGTTTTAATTTTTTTAAGCTTTGCATTACTTGTAGTCAAGTTTTTGCTGTAGCGTTTTTTAATTTCCATTAAGATTAAAATTAGCACTTGAATTAAACCAAAAGCGATTAAAATTTCAGCACCAAGAATTACAAATTTTTTTAATTTAGAATTATCATTATCTAAGTCGGTACGATCTTTTAATATCATTTCGCTTTCTTTTAAAAATTTGATGGCTTGCTTTTTGTAGCTATTAATTTCAACTGCTTGCTGTTTTGAAAGTAATAACGCACTCTTAAATCTTTCGATGGTATAAATCATGTTATTAGTTTCACGAGTGCAGCTTTGACCACCATTTAATTTTATGTAATCAGCATTACAATATTCTTTCATCGAAGAATAAAAATTCCAATCATGCTTGGCGTTCAGTACTCGTTTGTTATAGTCGTATGTACTGATATCTAACATTACGTCAGAGTAATCAAAAACCATACTTGATTGATCAGGCTTTTTGGATTGATCACCGCACCCAGATAAAACTATTATAATGAAAATATAACTGAAAGATTTTTTATATAATGCTGTCATCAACATTAACCTTTAGAAAAATAAATTTTTGACGAGTTTCTTTTTTGATAGTAAACTCATTTACAATTTCGTAGCGATTTGACTTTCCATTATACTTCCAAACTGCAAACATCTCATTTTTTTCAAGATAGCGCTGGTATGGATTTAGACTCATCGGGCTACAAATATAAACATAGTCTAGTCGCTCATGCTTATTATTGCTTTCTAGCTTTTTGGTGTACTCAAAAAACATGTGATCTAATTCGCGATCTTTTTTTAATGTCATTTCTAATTCAATCGCAATTTCTAATATTTCAGATTGTTCGGTCATGGCGCTGATTAGTATGTCTGAATATTTGCCACGCATAGTTTTATAATCATTTCCCAACTCACGCGATATTTCTTCTAACTTACTTATCTCATTATTAGATGCATTATTTTTACGGGCAACAATTAATTTTAGATGAGCTTGTTTAGCAATATTCTTTCTATCAAATCTTGTTAAAGCAATTATCTGTCGTTCATTTTGCATTTTTAAAATTTGAACATTTTGATTTAGCAATATGTCTTTTATTTCATGATAAAAATATTGTAGATATAAATTATGCTTAATTAATGATGTGTTAGTTTTATCTATTCGCGTTGCTGTCATTTCCATGTATTGATTGTGTTCAAGTGATTTTTGCAATCGTGATTTATTTCGTTCGTCTTCTTCATTATCAATTTCAACTTGAGTATAACCCAATAATTTAGCCAGCCCGACATCGGTCAGCATTAACAAATAATTAGTGTTAATTTTTAGGTATTTTTCTTCATGAATAAATCCACCTTTAGTCAAATTTTTTACATTACGGTAAACTTGAGTGTGACTTAACTCCATTAGTTTAGCCAATAATTTAGTAGTGGAATATTCCCATGTATGTAAATATTCCATTATTTTTCGTTGACGCGCTCGACCGATATCGCGGCTGTTTGTTGATGTAGTAAGTGAAATATTTTGTTCACTCACTAAAGATAATTTTGGCATTAATGTTGTCTTTCCAAATAAATAACAATACAATTAGTAGTGATAATCAATAGTCGATGATTGTGTCTATTGATATGTATAAAAACATGTATAAATATGTGAAATTTGCTGTCTTTCTTACTTACACGAAAGTATACAGCAGAAATTCACATAAATATACAGCGTTTTTGTCTAAAGTTCATATGGTGTTTATCACCATATGTTTAGACGTTGTTAAATCAGCGAAGTGGCATATCTCGCTGATTTAACGTGCTTTATGCATGAGAAATCAACTAAACGCTGGGCGTTTGCGACTAGGGTCGCCGTTGATTTTAGCCGCTGGACGCGTCTATCATGCATTTTATTAGGCAGCACCCCACGCAAAGCGAGGGCAAATGTCCCATCTTTAACCATTTCAGAATTACCTCGCTTACACTCGGCGACTTTTGCAAGTCGTTCTTCATGCTTATTTTTCGCAGGCTCAAAAACCAGCTGGTTCATTTGCCCTCGTTTCGCTTCACTCAACCACTCAAAAAGCTGAACGCTCGCTGTCGCGCCCTGCGGGTTTTTCATTCGAGGGGTGCTTGCGGGCTTCGCCCCCACTGCGCAATCGTACCCTTGGGGGTACTAAAACCTCTTGGGAGGTTTTTTGCTTGCGGCTCCCCCTGACCCATTCGCTTGCACTCAGGGTAAAAATCTGAACGATTTTTACAGCTCGGGGGCTTATAAATAAGCTCCGCCCCCGACTGTCTCGGCTTATTCCTTAGATGTGCTTTAATCAACTGGTGTAATTATGTTTGTTTCATGCGCCATTTTTTGTAGCTAGATAACACGAAAAATCATCCTTTTGGTTTCAAATTTTGGGTGTCTGACTGTGTATAATTAGGGGGTGCTAATTTATTAATTTAATATCTAAAAGGATCTTATTAATGAGCGTTACTACTCAACAAAATTTTAACCAAATACTAACTAAAAAAGCATATACAAATTTGGCAGAGTATTTCAAATCTATTCAAAAAGCATATAAAAATGGATTTTTCTTTTATCAAACTGGTGTTTTTAAACCTGAAGAAGTTGTAGATGGGTTGCGTAAATTTGACCAAGATTATCAGATTTTTGAGCATAAACTTGATAGGACTAAAAATTATAATTCTAATAAAGCGTCTGTTTGCATCAAGCTTTTTACTGATGAAGACAGTAATATTTTTTATGTTTTAATGGCGCAACAAGGGTGTGATGGTGCAAGTAATAATTTATTTTTTGAGCAAGAAGACGTCGTTGATGCTCGACTAAATAAAAATTGCTTAACCATTTATGGCTATAACATTAGAGCTCTTGAAACTATATCTGCTCACATTGGAAAGAATGAGTGGGAAATTAATGTTTCTGAAAATTATCAAGAGTTATTAGATATTGAGTTTATTACTGCATTAAAAAATCGAAACTGGAAGCAAGTAAAGCGTTCTTGTCAGATTCTTTGCTCATTGTTTCATAGTTATGGAGTTAGTATAAATTATAGGAATATACGGTTACAATGGGTTAATAAATTTACTGAAATGGTTAAAAGTGATTCAAGATTTAGAGGTCATACATTGCATGATATTTATAAACTCCCCCCAAATCTACCGCGCCAAGTACACAGTAAAATAAAAAAAATTGGGTTATGGTCGGTGCTTCCAGTATGTCAAAATAATTTTAATTAAGGATATTATTATGTTTTTATCTTACGCTTTAGTGATTTTTTGTGCAATTTTTGTTGCTAGGATTTGTTTAGAACCTTTACTGCTTGCACTTAAAATTGATCTTAAAATCGGTAAATTTTTCTCTAATTGTTTAACATTTATTAATGAAATTATTAAGTCTAAACTATCAAATTTAGTTATCAAACGTCTTAATACTCAGCAAAAAATAATACTTTATCATGTGATTTTTTATTATGAAAATTTCAAATTAAAGGTTTTTAATAGCTCAATGCAGTTCATGTATATGATCTTAATGTTCATGGCTGCATTTGTATATACGGATCAGAAGCCACTAGTTTATGCTGGTCTTGTGCTCTTATTATTGCCTATTTTTGTATTAGTTAATAGTAAAGACTTTGTTAAAGTAATAGTTTTGGATGATATTTTTTTAACAGATGTCCAAAAATACCACCGTGTTAAGTTGTTCGGAATAAAAAGCACCGAGTTAATTATTGATTTTAATGGTATTCCTTGTCTAGTTTCAGACCGCAAAAATATACAAAATATCTTTGAAATTCATGAGCAAATCCCGAATAAACGCTTGGGGGTTTCTGGCTATATTTTAAATAAAGTTAAAAATGGAAAGCTAATTAATACTGGTAGAATTTTAGAAGCTAAAATTTATTAGTAAATATATAACCTTAAGAAAGATTAAGAATGAGTTTTACACCTATAATTTATACCTATGGTGGAGGGCAGGGATTGAATAGTTTATTTCAATCTATGTCTATTTTATTTGATTTTACTAAGCACACTGAAATACAGTGGATGGGGCGAATCGCTGGATTATTAGGCGTTATTTGGATTTCAATGTCTGGGTTCGCATCACGTGGTAAGGACGGCTCTCCTGGTGCAATTGATTGGACGTGGTTTTTACGATTTGCGATGATTTGGATTGTACTCATAGTACCAAGAACACAAGTGGAAATTCAAGATCGAATAACTAAAGCTACGTACTCCGTGTCTGGAGTTCCTTGGTCATTAAGTATTTTTGGCTGGTTCACTTCGACATTTGGGGACGGGTTAACTTCCATGTATGAAAATGTACTTGGCGGTGGCATGAATACTGCAACGTCCTATAGTGGAAATGGTGTTGCATTTGGTTCGAGTTATTATAATAGTTTACCTAAAATAGCACGATTTGATGGTGTTAGCTCAACTAAAGTTGTATTCCCGTTTATACAAGAATGCCTAGTTCCTGCTGCTGGACCAATTAATTCTAGATGGAGTGGTGTTACAAAGGAGGATCTATTAACAACGCCCAGCTATAAAGCCTTAGTTCAAGGGTTAAGTACGAACTTTTTAGAAAATAGATATGTAAATGTAGATGGGGCTTCAGTAACTTGTCTTACACTTCGAGATCAAGTTTTAGCCCAATGGGATGCAAATAGCCTATTGTTAATGTCTCAAATGGGGATGGGTGAGTCTAAGATTGAAAACCTTGATCAAGCTTACATATTGCAAGCAACAACGCAGCAATCTAACTCATTGAGACAGGCTATGATGATGAATGCGATTCAAGATGCTGTAGCTGCTGGTGCGGTTCAATGGGGTGATGCAGCTATGGCAGATTCAATGTATCAAGCTCAAGCGCAATATCAGCAAGTCACGGCTTGGCGACAAGGTAGTCAACTTGCATCTGTTTCATTAGTTTGGATGCATATAGTTGGTGAGTCAATGGTCTATGCCTTATTTCCATTGTTGATATTTCTAATGCTGTTACCAATGGGCTTCACTGTCATAATGGTTTATCTAAGGATTTTATTTTGGCTACAGATGTGGCCAGTGTTATATGCAGTTTTAAACTGGATTATTGCCATTTACGCAACATCGCAAAGCCAACAATTAGCAATGCAATATGGTGGGTTTACAATGAGTGATTTTTATAAAATTGGCGATATGAATGATGGCGTTGTTGCCGCAGCTGGGTACTTAAGCACGATGGTGCCGATTTTATCTTGGATGTTGCTTAATCAAGCTGGAGCATTTATTTCAAGTGTAGCTGGCTCAATTAGTGGCTCAGTAAGTAACACCGCGGAATCAGCTGGCAAACAGGAGGCGCTTGGAAGCATGGACGTTAACCGTGTTACAGTTTCTCAAAGAACGGTTAGCTCAAATACTCATATGGGGGAAAGTAGAACAACCGTACATGGTGTAAGTGGTGAGGTTTCAACAATTGGCAATGGTAACAACAGTGTAACTACAACCAAATCTGGAGCATTAGATAATAAAATGACCACTTCAGTTGATTATAACAAGGTAGCCACAAATCAAGTTTCAAATCAAATCCAGGCTCTTTCTAATGAATCTGGAACTCAAAGTGAGCAATGGAATCAGATTAGATCCTCTGCTCATAATGCTAGTTTGGCTAATCAAGGAGGTAATAGTAAAAGTAGTGGTGATGGCGGTAAAGCTGCGGCTAATTTAAGTAAATATGAAGAGCTGGCTGGTAATTTAGCTGCAAGTGGCAGATGGATGAATACAGCTGAACTAGGTTTAAAAATACTGGGTAGTGGAGCTTCAAGTCAAGTTCAATATGGTGTTGAAGGTAAAATGTCGTCTGCAGCTGGTGCAAAATATGCTTACGATTTACAGGCGTTTAAGGACTTTACTAACCAGCATAAATCATCTCTTGAAGCTTCATTAGGTGACACGTTTCAAAATTCTCAAGGGTTGGCTGACTCGTCAAGTAAAACAACCCAAGCGGCTTTAAATTTAATTGATACGAATAATAATTTACAGTCAACGGGTAGCACACTAAAAACTAACGGTGATTTTGCATTTAATCAGCATTTACAACGTGATTTAGGAATGTCAGGAAAAGAAATTAATGATATGCAAATGAATGAGCCAACTAAGTTTAATCAATTGGCTGAGACTTATGCTAAAGATGTGTTTGTTCCTAAGGTTATTGGCGATAGCCATGATTATTCTGTGAAAAATGTTGATGTTGCTGGAACAAGAGCAAAGATTACCAAATTATCACAAACGTATTCAAATAATGGTGCTGTTGATAAAGTTGGTGCAAATGCTCAAGGCGTTATCAATACAGAGCAAGCGACTGTAACAGGTGGGGGGCTAGAAGTTGGCGGTGCATATAACTCTTCTAAATCCAAATGGGATACTAATAAAAGTGAAGTTGCTGGAGCTGTATTAGCAAAAACTGTATCAAATGCTGGGAGTGCCGTATTTGATGCTGCTACCATACCAATTGGCAAGGAAATTAAGAAGTCTGGTGAAAAACAAAGAACCAAAATTGTTAATGGCGCAACAGGAACCTCTAAAGCTGGTGGTGTTACTTGGGGTGCGCCGAAAAAATGATTAAAACCATATGTTCTACTTGCGTATTTAGTATTTTTATGTTATAATGTGTAGTATAAATTAATACTAATTGGAGTCGTAAAATGGAAGCATTTTTGTTAGGGATTTTAGTTATGTCACCGATGATAATTTGGTGGCTATATACTTGGAATAAGGCACGTAAATGTTCTATTAAAGCGACTGATGTACAGGCTAAGGCGTACCATGAAGAAATGGAAGTAAGAAGAACAGATGCTCGCTTTTCTTATCTTTCTGAAAATCAGTGGAGTTTATTTAAAGAAGATTAAATTTTAGCAAAAGCCCAGTAATGGGCTTTTGTTTTGTGTTTAGCGTGGTGTCTATAATATACAGTGTAAATTAATACTTATTGGAGCGATAAAATGGAAGAATTTTTGTCTGATCTACTTTAAGTTGTTCAAGGTGTTTTAAACTGTATTTAAACAGCTTAATGTGGTTTTAACTGTTTGATTGAAAAATTGAGCGCTTTTAATAAACATATATATTACAGTGTAATATGAATTTAACTTAAATTTACGTTGGTGTTTAAACCTGTTTAATCCTGCATTAAAACATCATAATATGAATTAATTAAATTTAATCTTGATGTTTCAAGGTGTTTTATACTGTTTTGATGTGTTTAAATGTGGTGTAGGGTGAAAAGGCTGACAATTTGAATTGCCAGCTTACTTCGGTCGATGTTGCTTCCCAGCAGAGCATCAATTAGATCGATTGTAGCACATGAGAGGTTACTTTGGGGATAAATCCCACGGGGCATGGGGTGTGAAACCCCATAAGATTTATTTACAAAATTTTGCAATTTGATTTGAATAGTGGTAATATAGAGGGTAAGAAGATAGGCCGCGGATACGGCCTACCTAAGTGTAGTAATTATTTAAGACGTTTACTACATGATTTCTTCTTGAAAATTTTGAGCCGGATAGAGAGTTGGATTCTCACTCCGGCTTTTTTCATAATTAGAAGAAACCCAATCACCGCTGTACTCAGCATGATTAGCTCCTATAACAGGTTAATCAAACATCGCCCTGGCGAATGACGACAATGTCAGCCACAAGGGCGACACGTCTAGTTTTATATTGCTATAAAACTGCGATATTGTAGCATGCGTTATCATATTCTAATGTATTTACTTGGTGAATAATTAGCAATAGAAGTTTGTGTTATAATATTGACCATAGGAAAATTTAAAATAACGTTTAATAAATTAAATATAAAGGAAAAAATATGAGTTTTCTCCCTATGATTATAATAATTATATTTGTCGTATTTAGTGTTTTATCCATAAGAAGAGCGATGAAATTGAAAAAGAAATACCTTGATAAGCCAGTTGATGATTTAGCTGAAATCAAGCAGCTTTTAAAAGCCCAAGCTGACGCTAATAAAAAATGATATACATAAATTTATTAATTAACAGATTCTATAATAGTATCATATACTATAAGTAAGCCCTGTGAGATTTTTGCAGCTTTACAGGGTTGAGTCATCAAGAATTTTTAACGATTATAACCAAGCTCTAAAATAGCCTTGTGTACTTTTTTTGCATAAAGCTCCCTTTTCCAATTTGTTTTAGCATTATATGCGCCCACCGCATCCCAGTTGTAACCTAAGCGCTGGATGTTGTCCGCCAAAATCCATGCCCCTACCATGATATTTGTACATGGCTTAAATAAATCATTTTCGGTTATGTTGTACTTACTTAACTTAGGTAACCAACCTGAGTTAATCTGCATTATTCCAATGTCATAAGAGCCATCTTTATTCTTCTTGCCCACCGCGGATGGATTAATTCCTGTCTCAACCTTAGCTATTGCAACCAGAAGCTTAGCTGGTACACCGTACGTGTTTTCTGCACTACTCCAGCAATAATTGCCAGATTTTTGCGCTAAAGAAAGACCGCTAATTTTGTGATCGGCTACAGATGACGTTTGCTCAAAATTAACTACTGAAATTTCTGCATTTGCCGAATTAATCAATATAAAGGGTAAAATAAATAGCGAACGTACATTTTTAAACAATTCAATAGCTTTCATTTTTCGCACAATCTATAAAATATTTAGGTTCGTTTATTGTGGACAGCAAAGCACGCAGAATAAACCATTAGGGAATTATGGACAGCTTACGGCTGAACGCCTACCTGACCACAATTTCCTAACCGCTTATCTCCGCTTGACCACAACCACTCATTACTAAAGAGCATGTAATAATAAGATTTAGCTTCGCCTTTTTATGGCAGTTTTCTAAGGACAAATTATTAATGATTAGCCAATACTTATCTAGACCTAGAATCCCCATAAAAGCTTTAATGCTAAGCCATAACACCCGCCTAACAAAAAAATAGCTACAAGCTCACAAACTTTAATTAATGTTTTAAAGAAATTATGGCCGTTAATTGTTTTCATAATTCACAAATAATTGTGGTTGCTTTTAAAATCTTAAGTATCCCATCTGGTACCGTATCGGCATAACCTAAAGATTTACAAATTGTTATCATTGCTTTCCTATCTGGCACTAAATACCCTAAAGTTTCTAATTTTGACTTTATATTTAACGTAATGTAACTTCTTATCGTTGATGAACATAGAAAAAGGACTTCTCCTATTTCTGTTGGGGTAAAATTATTAACCAATAAATACATTATTTCCTTTTCTCTTGGGAGAAATTCAACTTGATTATTATATTGGTTTCTTGCTTTATAATTAACGGGCTTAACTGCTTTAGGTTTAATTATTTCTCTTAATGAAAACTTACTATAAGGTATAGTTTCAACAAGAATAAATTCTATTTCAGCTACTTGTATTAAATGTTTTGCCAAATAAGTAATTTGTGAATTATGTATTTCCATTACTACTGCATCTTTTTTGTATTTCAGTAATTTTTGCTCTAATGTAATAATGTCATCTGAAATTAAGAGTCTTATACCTGAGTTTATATTTAGTTCTGTACTTGCTGATTTGGTGCTTAATAAAACTAGATGATCTTTAGATTTGATATATGCGACTTCGGAATCCAGATATCTATTGTTGAACCATTTTTTAACAGCTGTAATACTAGAAAAATTTTGCATCGTTATCTCCATTTAAACTACTGTTTAAAGCTAAGGTTATAGTTAAAAGTTTATTAAATAACTCTTCAGGCACTTGAATACCAAAACCTAGTAAAGTTGCAACTTTTGTTATTTGCTCTTTTGAGCTTATTTCAAAACCATAGTTTTTAAATTTTGATGCAATGTGTCTATACAGGTATGTTTTAATGGTGGAGTTGCTTATAAATAGATATGTCGCCATTTCTGTAATTGAAAAATTGTGTATTAATAGGTACAGGATAATTTTTTCTTTATGGGTAAATGTATCAAGTAAATTGTTATCTAGATGATTGGTTACTTTAGCGGTAGAGTTTATAAGTAATTTCTTGATTGCAAAATTACTGTTTATGTATTCTTCTATTAAAAAGTAGTTTTGATCATCAATAATAATGTGGCGCTTTGTCCACATTAAAATTTTCGGAATTGATCCTTGGTGCCAATTTTCTACTACTACCATTTTAGAGTTATTTTTTATGATTAACTCTTCTATTTTAATGATATCTGTTACATTAGCGATAAGTGCAGTGCAGTCATATAAACGCTGTCCGCTAATTATGTTTAATTTAGACATGGCTAAACTAGTTGCAAAAATTATCTCTTGGTTAATATTTTTAACGTAAGCTATCTCATCACTTAAATAGCGAGCTGAAACCCAATTTAAAAATTCTGATTTTGATTTAAATTTCATTTTATTTATCGAAATGTTTAAACAGGTTTAAAATTAGATGTTCATTATCATCAAGAGTATCAATGCATTTTTTACAACTCCAAGCCCAGAATAAATAGTAAATATATTTAATTGGGATACCGTTGATGATTTGTTGACTAGGTGTTTTCAGTTGTTCTAAAATTGATTGAAGCTCAATAGGTACGCTACTAGTTCTATTTAAATTAATTTTATATACCAATTTATTATAAATATTTCTGTGTGCTTGTTTGGGTAGCTCTTCATATTCTTGAAACAATTGATGCGTTAACTTTAAGCTCTGCCATTTCAAATAGTTATAGATATCAATTTGGCGGGCGCTTGTAAACGTATTTACAGCGTGTTCTGAGATTGGGACACCTGTATTTTTTATTAGCTCAAACATCTCATTGCTCAGTGTTATTTCAGTTTGCCATTTTTTATTGTCATCATATAAAAATGAACAATCACCAGTAAAAAGTTTTATTGAAATATAAGGTTTTTGCGAACGGTAATTTGAGTTACTATAATTAATTGTGATATTGCAGTCTGTTAAGGCTTTTAATTGCTTACTAATATGTCGGCTACTTGACCTGATTGTCTTTCTTTTGAATATTTCTTTTAGAAATTGTGATTTTGAATGCGGCAAATTAATTATTTGATCTTTTCTACGAGATAAAAGTATTGATTTACAAAGGAATGAAAAAATGCGCCGTGAGTAAATTCCAGATGGTAAAACATCTGTAGAAGTAAATGAGACGGTTAGTGTGTTACCGCCAATATTAACAATTTTAGTGTATTGATTTAAGTTTTTTGCTATTCGAGATGGAAATGGCACATGTATGAGCGGTGAGATTGTAAATGTTACATCTTCAATTAATGCTTCTTTGTTCATGTTTTCTGTATTCATGATGGCAGCCTTTATTAGATATAAAAAAAGTTAATTAAACTTAAACCAAATGCTTAAATAAATCTAAAAGCAACTGCTCGCGCTGACAATCATCGCAAACGTCGAGCCGTTTTTCAAAATTCCACGCCCAGAATAAATAACAAATGTAGTTCCAATTTGGCAGTGAAATAATAGTGCGCCCAGATGTTCTTAGTTGCTCAAGGACTGGTTGAAGTTCTATCGGTACGCTGCTAATTCGAGTTAATTTAATTCGATGCACCAGCTCGTCAGCGCCTTGTTTACGCGCTGATTTTGGTAATTTTTCGTATTCTTGAAATTGCAGCTGATGAGTTAATTTGATGAGGCTTTGTTTTTCTTTATAAAACCAGCTTGGGTTGTTGAGCACATCGCGTAAATATGCATGTTGATTCGCAACTGGTTTACCACCACGGTCAACCCATCGCTGAATTCTTTTAGCTACATACAAACAAGCAGATTCAACATCAAGGGTAGTTGATTTGGTTTGTTTTTCTAATTTGAGTTTAAAGTCTTCGGTAATTTTTAGTTCGGTCTCAATGACTACATTTACATTGGTTTTGCAGCGTTCTTTTTTCTTGAGTAAGCTGCTGGAATTACTGATTAAAGCATAGGTATGCCGCCCTTTTTTAACAATATCGAGGGTTGAAATTTCTCTTAAATCAACGAGTATTTTTTTGAATACACGTCGAAAATGTGAGGTTTGCTCAATCGCACCACCAAATAGATACTTAAGCACATCAACATCATAAACATGGTTTAAATTCTTTTGGTATAAGTTATAATTTTGGTAACTAAAATAGTTATATACATCGAGTTTGCGGGCGCTGGTGAACGTGTTAACCGCATGTTCTGAGATTGGTACACTGTTGCTTTTTATTAGCTCAAACATCTCATTGCTTAGTGTTATTTCGGTTTGCCAGTCTTGATTATCGTTATGTAAAAATGAACAGTCGCCAGCAAAGAACTGGATTGCTGTGTAAGGCAGCCGCGATGCATCATTAGGATTGCTATAATCAATGGTTAAATTGCAGTTTGCAAGAGCTTTTAACTGCGCATTAATTGCATCTGTCTCTTTTTTACAACAGGCGTAATTTATTTTTAAAATTTCTTTTAAAAATTGAGATTTTGAGCGTGGTAGCTTAATTATTTTATTTTTTTTGCGAGTTGATATTACAGATTTGCAAAGATACGAAAAAAATCGCCGTGGATAAATTCCAGAGGGTAAAACATCCGCTGGATTATGAAAAGATACGGTGAGTTTGTTCTCGCCGATGGTGACGATTTTAGTGTATTGATTTATGGTGTTTGATGTTGGTGGTGTAGCTAAATAGCTGGAATTTTGTTGTGGAAATGGTACATGAATAAAAGGTGATATAGTATAAGTTACGTCTTCAATTAACGCGGTATTGACAACTTCTGCTTCTGTGCTGCTTTCTTGGTTAACTAACTGTTTATATGGCGTATTTTGTGGCGTATTTTGTGGCGTATTTTGTGGCGTGTATGTTGATGTTTCTGGATTTGCTATAACAGCTATTATAGCATAAGGCGCTTTTATATACCTTTGTGAAACTATTGAGTTTTAATTTGTTTCTGAACGTGGTTAAAGAATTTAAAAGCTTTGTCAACAAGATAATAGATTTGATTGATAGTGATGGAGATCAGAGTCAATTATTAAACCTATTACGCAAAATCTCTCCGTTAAGTTAAAACTTAGAAAAGCACATTGAAAACTTTAAACAGAATACAGTCAGCATAAAACTAGTTGGTAAACTTGATTACAACGTGCTGTTTAATTCAGTAGCACAAATTCGTAGCGAACAATTAACAATGGGACTTAATTCTAAATTCTGGTGTAAATCATATGAAAACGCCAACTCGGGATAAGGAATTAAAGATATAAAAAATCCACCATTACACTTATAGTTGTTAAAATGAGTTTCTCACAAAACAAGTTACAACTGACG
>Ga0247840_10007039_pt1 | contig 15828 bp, 10 predicted proteins | sample LaCruzMarch2015__FD_192404 | JGI IMG/M metagenome (GOLD analysis project Ga0247840, IMG submission 192404) | Freshwater microbial communities from meromictic Lake La Cruz, Castile-La Mancha, Spain - LaCruzMarch2015_17m | ecosystem: Environmental > Aquatic > Freshwater > Lake | place: Spain... | reverse complement strand
CATATCTATTTCCTAGAACTTCCATTGAATTACATAATAGACCTTCTTTATTACCTGTTCCTGGTCTAATTTTTATTTTATGTTTTTTTATTAATCTAAATCTACCAAAGGGAGGAGGTGGAGGTGGGGTTATAATGATATGTGCAAAAGAAATTATTATGGAAAAAGAAAGTAAAATAAATGCTAATGGTGGTAACGGACAACCATTAGCATACAATCTAGCTGGTGCTGTAGTAGGTGGTGGTGGTTCTGGAGGAGGTGGAGGAACAGTAATAATTGTAACAAAAACTTCACTTACAGATAATGGAGTTACAGTTATGGCTTTTAGATTTACAAAGGTTTAAACGGAAGAATTGTAATAGTTAATGTTTAAAATGATTTTATATTTTCTATTTAGATATTAGGAAATATTTGATTTTATAATTTGGTATTAAAAATATGATTATATATAATTTTTATTATATTTTATTATAATAAAATATAATGAACGATTTAATAAATTTAATAAATTTAAAAAATAATGATGTGGAGGAGTTTTCACTAAAAGATAAAGAATTTATTGGAAAAATAGTTGATGTTTATGATGGAGATACATGTAAGATTATCTTTTTTTTAGATAATAAGTTAGTAAAATTTAATTGTAGATTATACGGTATTAATGCACCTGAAATTAAACCTTTAAAAACAATGGAAAAACGAGAAGAAGAGATAGTAAACGCAAAAATAGCAAGAAATAAGCTAATATCTCTTTGTTGTAATTGTGATAATGTAACTAGTGATAATTATAAAGAAATTATTGAAAATAATTCGACACTAATTAAAATAAAATGTAGAGATTGGGATAAATATGGAAGATTACTTGTTGATATAATGAATTATAATTGTGAAACTAATGAGTGTTTTAATAATGTGTTATTAGAAGGAGGATTTGTTAAAAAATATATAATATAAATTACTTATAAATCCGTTTAAACTTTTTAATTTTTGTTTATTTTTACTTTTAAATTGAGCAATTGTTTCATTCGCAGATTTGAATACACATTTTATTAAATAAGAATTAAATCAATGTGAAAAGTTGTAAAAATATTATTAATTAATAATATTTTTAAATTAAGTTTAAATCTTAAATTATTTTTATAAAAATGACAATAGCAATTACTTTTTTGTCTCATAATGATAATGAAATTTTAATTTTTGCAATAAAAGAATTAATAAAAAATACAATTTTTCATATGGAGTGTCATATTCATATTTTACTTCAATGCTGTAGTAAATCTTATATACTAAGTATAGAAAATCTGTTAGTTGAATTCAATAAGACAATTAATAATATTAAATGTATTTTACATACAGAAAAAGAGAATGTAGGCGTCTCTAAAGGTAATAATATATTATACAATTTAACTAAAAATTATAAATATGTGATTCATTTAGAAGACGATTGGTTTATTATTTCAAATAAAGACTGGTTTAAAACATGTATTAAATTTATGGAAGAAAATGAAAATGTAGATACATTAGCGCTTAGAAAATATGTATCAGAAAAAGAAAAATATGATTATGGTTGGACAAGAACAATTCCTTATTATTGTCATAAACATACTGATAATTTTAATTATCAAAATAAACTAGGAAATAAAATACAAATAGAAGATTCAGAATTTACTGAAATTAAACATTTTCTTTTTACATTTAATCCTACTATAAGAAGAAATAAAAGCTATAATTCTATTTTCCCTTTGTTAGAATTTAATGATATTGATAACATTAACGAATATAAACAAACAAAAATACACTCAAATGAAAAGTGGGGATGGTGTGAAGCACTTACAATGGAAAAAACACGAGATTTTACAACATATATGTACAAAGAAGGAATATTTATTCATTATGATGATAGTATAGAATATTTAAAAGAGAAAAAAATAGGTCCTTATTTTCTTAATTATGAAAATTTAATAAATATTAATAGTCATATTCCAGTTTTAATTATACATATACAAGAACAATTACCTGTTAAATATATCAAATATAAACATGATTATATCCGTTGTATTCATTATTTAATATATGATAAAGACGATGTTAATAATTTTTCTGGATTAGAAAAAATACTTATAGATTATAAACCAAGAGCAATATTTTGTGTATGGAAAGAAGAAATAGATGTTAAATTTAAATTAATGTTAGAAGAGATTTTAACATATGAATATATAAATAATCTTGAAAATGTATCAGAAATAGATATAAATAAAATAGAAAAATCTGTTTTTAATATTCTTAAAGGAACACACACCAAACCTCTTATAAGTGTAATTACACCTTCATATGAAAGTAAACATAGAATTTTTAGACCTTTAAAAAGTCTTTTATCTCAAACTTATAATAATTGGGAATGGATAATTCTAGATGATTCTAAAACGAATGAAACTTGGAATACATTAATTGAATTTTCAGAACAAGACCATAGAATAAAACCTTTTAAAACAACAAAAAATAATGGTTCAATAGGAGATAATAAATTAATATGTTCATCTTTATCTAGAGGCGATTTTATATTTGAATTAGATCATGATGATGATATTCTCCCTGAAACATTTAAAAGAATAATAGAAGCAAGCGAAAAATTCCCAGATGCTGGTTTTTTTTATTCAGATTGTATAGAGTTATTTGAAAATTCTAATAATACTTTTCATTATGGAAATGCTGGTAATTTTGGTCTTGGTTTTGGTGCGTATATTAGAAAATGGATTAATAACGATTTTCATTATGTATATCAAACGCATCGTATGAATCCACATGTATTTAGACATATAGTAGGAGTTCCAAATCATTTTAGATGTTGGACACGAGAAGCATATTTTGAAGCGAATGGACATAATCCTTTTCTTCAAGTAGCAGATGATTATGATTTAATTTTAAAAACAATGTTTAAGTATAGATGGGTTCATATTCCTGAATGTTTATATTTGCAATATAGAAACGAAGATGGAAATAATTTTACTTTTCATAGAAACGCATTAATTCAATATTTGGTTGATAAAATAAGATATGAATACGAGGAGAATATTCATAATAGATTAATAGAATTAGGAGTTAATGATGATGTATATAAACAGAAAGCAGGTTCTGTTCCTGATTATGAAATTAATTATTTTAAATATCCTATTATAGATTATGTATATAGATTTGAAGATCAAATAGAAAATCCTTTAATAAGTATTGTAATACCAACTTATAATAGACCTGAATATTTAAAGAAAGCATTAGATAGTATTTTCAATCAAACATATCAAAATTTTGAAATCTTATTAGTTGGAGATAATTGTCCTGTGTTAGATAATTTTGTAAAAAATTATGAAAAAGCAAAAGATAATAGATTTAAATATTTTAATCTACATAAAAATTATGGTTCTGGAGGGGCGGTTCCCAGAAATTATGCTCTAAAAGTAATGTCTAGAGGTGCTTCTTTAGTTGCTTATTTAGATGATGATAACGAATGGTTATCAAATCATTTAGAAATTTCAGTAAAAGAATTTACAAAAGATAAAGAATTACAATTTGTTGTTAATTCTATGTATATAAATGATAAAATACTTATTTTTGACGATTTAAGAAAAGGAAGAATTGATACTTCAACAGTAGTTCATAAATTTGATTTATGCGTTAAATATGGACTTTGGAAAAATCGTATAGAAGGAGGATACTCTCATGATTTTGAATTCTTTAGTAGATGGAAAGATGAAAAACATATTTTTACAAAAATTGGAACTTTGAAATATAATACCGAATTCAATCATCAAACATATGAAGAACTTATTAGAATGTAAATATTTAATTGAAATTTATATTTATATATATTTTATAAATATAAAAAATGCAGCAAACAGTTAAACAAATCGAGTCTCTAGAAGAACTATCCGCTTTTAGTGGTCAAATTATTCTTGAATTGCAAAATTATAAAACTAATAGTCATGTATCTGAAATAACTGAAGAAATTATTAAAATCCAAACTATATTATTTAATTTATGTCATAATCTATACAATAACACTGTTTTTCAAGAAAAAACATTTGATTTTGTAAATTGTCTTATTTCAAAATATGAAAGTTATTTAGGGAATGAAGACTCTCTGTTATATACACCTTTAGGATCTGCATATATTTGTAATGCTGTATGTAAAAGAATTAGTGAAAATTTTTGCAATGAAAATATTGAAAATAAAAATATAGATGAATGCCTAGTAACAAATATTTATATTTTTTTAATTAAATTAAGTAAATATTTTTTAAAAGTTGGTAGTTTCATCAATATTAAAATTAGAAATATGTATTTTAAATTTTTATTATAATGTTGGGAATTCTAATATAAAATATATTTTATATTAGATTTTGTATTGGTTCTTTTATTTTAAATCGTTACAAATTATACAATTACAATAATGTTCGTTATTATTTCTCATAGTTCTTTATATGCTATTGTTCTTACAATTAGAAAAGGCGAGAGAAAAAACAATCTAGAAAAGATTCTAATATATATTGTCAGAATCAAAAATTAAGTTTGAAATTTCAAACACTACCCTTGTATTGGAGCAACAATAAATATTATTTGTAAAAATAATATTTTTAAGTAAATATATTGAATTTATAGTTAAGGTCACGAGTGTATTATAGTGCTCAATGTAATCAATACTGCAATGTACTATAGGTTCTAATTTTCACTGTTAATTTAAATTATACTTAAATTTATTTATAATTAATAAATATTTTAAATATTAATTATAAAATGAGTTCAACAAATATAAGAAACGGAAAAAATAATTTTAGATCCAGAAATTTACTTATAGAAAATGCTAGATATGATATCGCATTATATCAAGGTTTTCAAGGACCTACTGGTTTTCAAGGTTTTCAAGGTTTTCATGGTTTTCAAGGTTTTCAAGGTTTTCAAGGTTTTCAAGGTTTTCAAGGTTTTCAAGGTTTTCAAGGTTTTCAAGGTTTTCAAGGTTTTCAAGGAGAACAAGGGGAACAAGGAAATACAGGTGCTCCAGGATTATCTAATTCTATTTTTGAATATAAAGCAGATACTCTTACTATTTTACCTCCTCCACCAATAAAATATATAGTATGGAATAATGCGACACAAGCAAACAGTAATAAATTATATATTAGTCATATTGATAATAAAAATATAGATGTTGATTTTTTGTTATTATCTATAACTCCAGATAGTGATTTGATTATTCAAGACATAAATGATAGTAATAATTTTCAAAAATGGAATGTAATTTCTATAATCCCTCAAATAAATTATATTGAAATAAATGTAAATTTATTATCAAGCAGTCATTCATTTAGTTATAATAATGATATAATTTTAATTATTCAAATTGCAGGTGTTGAAGGACCTCAAGGAACACAAGGTGTTATAGGTTCTACTGGATTTCAAGGATTTCAAGGTCTTATAGGTTCTACTGGTGCTACTGGTGCTACTGGTGCTACTGGTGCTCAAGGGTTTCAAGGTAATCAAGGTGTTATAGGTTCTACTGGATTTCAAGGATTTCAAGGTCTTATAGGTTCTACTGGTGCTACTGGTGCTCAAGGGTTTCAAGGTAATCAAGGTGTTATAGGTTCTACTGGATTTCAAGGATTTCAAGGTCTTATAGGTTCTACTGGTGCTCAAGGATTTCAAGGATTTCAAGGTAATCAAGGTGTTATAGGTTCTACTGGATTTCAAGGATTTCAAGGTCTTATAGGTTCTACTGGTGCTACTGGTGCTCAAGGGTTTCAAGGAAGACAAGGATTTCAAGGTAATCAAGGATTTCAAGGTCTTATAGGTTCTACTGGTGCTACTGGTGCTCAAGGGTTTCAAGGTAATCAAGGTGTTATAGGTTCTACTGGATTTCAAGGTTTTCAAGGATTTCAAGGTCTTATAGGTTCTACTGGTTCTACTGGATTTCAAGGTTTTCAAGGATTTCAAGGTCTTATAGGTTCTACTGGTTCTACTGGTGCTACTGGTGCTCAAGGATTTCAAGGAAGACAAGGATTTCAAGGTAATCAAGGAATAGCTGGTCCAACTCCTTCAGGAACAAATTGGGGTGAATATTTATACTGGAATAATACATCTCAATGGGCAGTTGGAACTACTAATATTACTCTTGGAAGATTTGCAGGTAACACAGCTCAAGGAGTGAGTGCTGTAGCAATAGGTGCATCTGCTGGTGGAAGTACTCAAGGAGTAAATGCAATTGCATTAGGCACAACTGCAGGACAAACAAATCAAGGCACAGGAGCTATTGCTATTGGTAATCTAGCAGGACGAGGTATTCAAAGAGAATCTGCAATTGCTATTGGTAATCTAGCAGGACAAACTAATCAATTTCTTAATGCTATTGCAATAGGTGCATCTGCTGGTGGAAGTACTCAAGGAGTAAATGCAATTGCTATAGGCACAACTGCAGGACAAACAAATCAAGGCACAGGAGCTATTGCTATTGGTAATCTAGCAGGACGAGGTATTCAAAGCGAATCTGCAATTGCTATAGGGTTACAAGCAGGACAAACTAATCAATTACTTAATGCTATTGCAATAGGTCGTAATGCAGGAAGAACAACTCAAGGTTTAAATGCTATATCTTTAGGTAATTCAGCAGGGGAGACAAATCAAGGTAATAATTCAATTGCTATTGGTTATTTCGCAGGTCAAAATACACAAGGATTTGATGCCATAGCCATAGGTTGTAATGCAGGAATTACTAATCAAGGAAGTAATGGAGTTGCTATTGGTCAAGCAACAGGAAGGCTACAGCAAGGATCAGCTGCTATAGCAATAGGTTTTTCAGCAGGGCAAAGTACTCAAGGTGTAAACGCGATTGCTATAGGGTTACAAGCAGGACAAAGTAATCAAGGAACTAATTCAATATCCATAGGAACATCATCTGTTGCTTCAAATGCTTCAAGTTCTATTTCTATAGGTAATTCTGCAGGTTCAACTTTTAATAACACTATCATCCTGAATGCATCTGGAAATACTACAAGGACAACTACTAATAGTGCAACTTATATTAGACCTATTAGAAATGCTACTCTTACACAAGTATTATATTATGAACCCAGTACATATGAAGTTGCATACAGTAGTCCACCTGCATTTGGAGCAGCTGTTTTAAGAGAACTCACTCTGTCTACTTCTAATAGTCCAATTACTTTTACAATAGGTGGTCCTAAGTCAACTAGACAATTAACTAATATTCAATTCAACAGTTTAGGTATAACTTTATCAGGAACACCTAATAATACTTTTACTATTCCAACCGCAGGAACATATATTTTTAGAGCAAGAGCATTATATGCTTTTACAAGACTTACAACTACTGGAAGTAACCCTAGTGTAGTAGGTTCACAGTTATTTTTACATTATCAAAATGCTACACCAAGTCCTTTACTCGACTTTATTGTTGGCGAAAGTTCTAAGTCATCTTTCGGAGAAACAAGTATGCCTTTTAATAACTCAATGAACTATGTAGCAGATATGGTTGGTATAGGTACAGTTGGAAATAATGCTGTTATGTCGTTAGAACAACAAGTTAATAATTTACAAGAAAGCACAAATTCTGCAAACGGTGGACAGTTTGTTAATGTTGCTGGACAAAATTCAGTTTATGCTACTATAGAGATACAGAGAATAGCTTGAATGAACACTGTAAAACAAATCTACATATGAAAGTTCATTTTGGTAGGTTTTTACATTATAAAAATGCTACCGACTTTATTATTTGTTAAAGTTCAAAGTAATCTTTCTGTTGAATCAAATATATCTTTTAATAATATGTAGCAGAGATTATTGGTATAGATAAATAATGCTGTTATGTCTGCTTGAACAACAAGTTAATAATTTACAATGTAGTCAAACGGATGAATGTTACAGGACAAAATTAAATTTATGCTACTATCGAAATACACAGAATAAGTTAATACATTTTATAGAATACAAAGAATAGTGTAAAACTTCAGAACTATTTTGTTCAAAATACTCTTCAGTAATAAAAAATTTTAATTAAAAAATAGTTACCAAACAACTTTATGCAATGTAAAAATATCATTTTTTATATTATGTGTATTGATTTTATATTCTAATTTTAAAATGATAATTTAAATGATTTTTTTTATGATAATTTAAAAATATTCATAAAATAACCCAAATGAGACCTATAGACTTTATTGAAAAATACAAGTTAATCCCTAAGAATTTAAGACTTCATATCGTAAAGTTTTTCATTCTACACATTCAAGAAACATACACTTCGCATGACGATTGTTTTGAAATCATAAAAGACTGTTTTAATACATTAGAAACATATGAAAATTCTAATGAACAAGACAATTTTACATTTCTAAAAATCATGTTAATTGATGAAGTTTATGCTGGAAATAATATATGTTATACTAATATTTCAAAATGCATATTACAGTGTCTTTACTTAGAAAGAAAATATATGGATTTTGAAAATGGATTTTATCAATTCATTCGAAAAAATTCATACAAAAAAGTGTTAAATGAAATTAATGACACTATTGCTTATTTACCTGGAAATATTGGATATGAAGAAGCAATGGAAAGATTTCAATATTCACAAATGAAAATGTGCGTTTTATAAATATTATATTGAAATATAAATCTATTAGTAATTTAACATTATTTTAAATTAAATAAAAAATATAAAGATATTTTATAAAATATCTTTATAAAAATGTTAATAAAAATCTGAATAAATATAATATTAGAATTTGTTGTAATATTTTTAAACCAGAATAAATTCTAATATTATATTTAGTTTATACATTGTAATATAAAAATGTTAATAAAAATAACTAATCATTATTTAAAATAACAAATATAAATATAAAAATGTTAATAAAAATGTATCAATTTAAGGAATATGAAGAGATTGAAAATGATAATAGTATAAATATAATACAACAAATATACGAAAAAATTAATAAAATGTTTGAAAATTTTGGAGAAATTATAGAATATGCAATACTATATTCAATGTATTATGAAAATTTAGAATAAAATAATATTAAACTTTTCTAACAAACTCCATATCTAATTTAGCCTTTCTAGATGTTTTAGGATTACTTCGTTTATTGTAAATTGAAATTACATTTAGTTTTTTTATAGTGGAAGATTTACCATATTCTTTAATTGCTTCTTTCAAAGATTCATGTCTTTTAGAAGAAGGACTTTTAACACTATAACCATATTTTCTAAGACTTCCAATTCTTAATTTTCCTATTATTTTTTCACCTTTTCCTTTTAAACCAATATCTTTAATACAAGTAGCTTTAACTTTAGAACTACGTACTTTTGTACCATTTTTTTTTACATATGATTTTTTAGTATAACTTTTTCTTAATATTTTTCCTTTAGTGCAGCTTCTCATTTTATATATTTAATTATAAAAAATTAATTATAAAAAATTAATTATAAAATATTTTTTTATAATTAATATATAAAATGTCTGAAACATATACATCCTTTTATTTTTCTTCAAATAATTTATTATTTGCAATGACCGATTTTAAAAATAAATCACAAGCATCAGAAGATGTAAAAAATAAATTAAAACAAGACCCTTCTGTAAAAGCAGCAGGTTTTATAACATTTGTTAATAATAAATATAAATCATGCTCATTAAATCCTGTAAGACAAAGCATGAATGAAGCAAGAAAATTAGTATTATCTATATCAAAACTTTCAGTAGAAGATTTAGAAGAAGCGATACAATTATAAAAAATAAATATAATTTATTCAAAAGTTATTTTATTTACACATTTTTTAAAAAATAAATTGAAATTATTTTTAAGTAGTCTAATTTTAAACTGAGAATCTGTAAATTTGTCTATTCCTAAACAAACACTTAATAATTCATCAAGAGGTTTAACGACTTGACCTCTTAAATAATATAAATAATCTAATCTTAATACATCCCTATTTTCATTGAAATAAGAAACATCTTCAACTTTATCTTGTTGTAATTCATTTTTATCATAACCTCTTCCTCTATCTAGTAATAAATATTCAATGCGACTTCCAGTTTGAATATTTATACCTCTTTTTTTCATTTTAGAAGCTAAATAAGCATGAGCAGGGATTGTTTTACTTTTATATTCTTCGGGTAATTTTGATAGTGATTTCGTAATTACAAAGCTTTTGAAAGAATATTTCATTTGAAATAAACTGTCAATATTATAAATAATGTTATTTAACAAAGAAGCGACTTGTGGTATTTTTTCTTTATTTTCTTTACTTTTAATATCTGTAAAAATATCAATATTGTCAAGTAAATCATTTACAGTTATTTGATAAACATCTCTTAAAAATTGACAATTATCTCTTCTTTGAAGAACAATACCTCTTTTTACAAGTTTAGAAGAAACAACACCATTTTCATCTGCCATTTGAGCTACATATCTTTTTTTAGTTAAAATTAAAAATTTAGTATAAACTTTTCCTTCAAATTCTAATTTCATAGGCTTAGGAAATAAAACTTCTACTTTTTTAACAACATTTTCAACATATTCCCATATTTCTTTCATTGGTTTTTCTTTAAGACATTCAAAATATGTATAAGCACTGTCAGTATCATTATAAATTACTTTACCACCACACTCATTTTCTAAAAAATTAGATGCTTTGTGAATAGATTGTCTTCCTACATATGTTACACACATAGCAGCTTGAGGGAAAGGTAAATAACCTTTTTTAACACCCATTGCTCCATACATACTATTTGCACTTACTTTATATGCTAATTGTCTTTTATCTAATACAAGATTTAATTCTTCTAGAAATTTAATTTCCTCTTCGTCTTTACTTTCTTCTATTATTTTATTATTTTCTTCTATAATTTTTCTAGTATTTTTTCTTGCTTTAATTAAATTTTCTAATAAACTTGGAACTACTCCTTTATCGGAAACATCTATTCTTAAAAATCTAAATTTATGTTTAACTTTCATCATATTTTTAATTTTTTTAATTCTTTTAGGTTTTTCATCGTCAGTTTCTTTAATTTCATTTTGTTCGATTTCATTTTGTTCTAAATCTTCTTGTTCTTCTTCCCATTCAAAAACATGACAATCTTCATCCGGAATATTGTCATCAATAACCAATTTAGAATAATCAATATTATAGGCCATAATAATACTTGGATATAGACTCGCAAAATCAAATGGAATAATTGTTTTATAAAGACCCGCAATAGGTTGAGATACATAAGCACCTGTATATTTATCTGTTTCTTTAGGAGTATAAGCATTACTTTCAACAACAATATTATTATGAACACAATATGTAAGTAATTGGCTATACATTTTTATTTGTTGTCCTTTTGTATATAAATATAAAATCGGAACGCTATTTGTAGTAGCGGATTCAACTAAATCAAACCAAATAAGTAATTTTTCATAAACTTGAAGTGTAACAAAAGCATCCTGTGCACAATATTTACCAATTTTACTTAACCCTGCTGGAGTACCTTCTTTATATAATCTAAACATATCTTTCGCTTTTAATGGATCTTTATTACTATCTTTTAGGAATTCAGAACAAACTGTTTCTAATCTGTAATTTGATAGTTTATAATTTCTTTTAATATAAGGTAATAAATCTATAAAAAGTCTTCCTTCCGCATCAATATATTTCATATCTTGTTTTCCATATGCGCTACTTTCCCAATTAATTTCATTTATAGATGCTTTTTTAGATGGAACACAACTCAACCCATCAAAATTAATACCATATAAACATTCCATTCTATCATTCATATATCCAATATCCCAACCAAATATATTATACCCAATAATAACATCTGGATTTTGTTCTTTTACAAAATTTATAAAACCTTTATATAACTTATCTTCAGTTTTATATGTTAATATAGATACTCCTTCTATTGGATTTAATTCACCTAGTGATAAAATATATTTAGAGTATTTCTTTTCTTTTGTATTTTGTTCTAAAATACAACAACCTATTTGAAACACTTTATCTACTGGCTTCTTTGAATTTGGCATTGCTGTTTCTACGCTTGAATACGCTTCTAAATCAAATGATAATACTTTTGGATATACAATAGGTAATAAAGATGTATCTTCTATTTTTTTAAGATGTTTAAAACTACAAATATATTCATGCATCTTACTAGATTCTTTTTCATCTTGATTCATTTTAACACCTTTTGCATTTATCCAACCAGAAGAAGGTAATTTACGAAATGCCATCAATTTAAGAACAGGTGTAATAGATCTTTCATGACAATGACATTTAAATTTAATATGTCCTATCATATTGAAATATACGCCTCTTGAGATTTCTTTCTTAAATTCTTCAAGAGATCTTAAAGTTTTAAACGCAACACATAAATATGGAAATTTTTTCTTCTCATATTTATTATTCACTTTTTTAACTTCTCCATAATATAGTTTATGTTTTTCTTCAAAAATACAAATCTGTGGTCTAATATATTCATTATATTCTGTAAATTTTTTAATTACTATATCTTTTTTTATGTTTGTCCATTCAATATTTGAAGGAAGTTCAAGCCAAATAGGAATATTAAAATTTTGAATTGACACTTGCACACTTTCATTCTTCTCATTCCATCCAGATACACGAATTATATTTCTATATCCTGTCTTTTCATCTATGAATTCATCATTATGAGACCATGTAAAAGGAAAGAAATTAAAACTTTGCATTTCTATAATTTATATTATATTATATAATATAAACTTAACATATCATTTATTTATTTTTTTATAAAAATAGACCATCCATTCCTATCATTCAAATTTTCTTTGAACAATTCATATTCATTATTATTAAAAAGTTCTTCTCTAATTCTACTGCATTTTATTACATTAACATCATCTAATATAAATACTTTCACATTTTTATTTCTAAAAAAATCAAAATCTCCTTCTGTAGAAAATTCTCCACCATCTAATATAACAACATCAATATCTTTATCTATATTTTCTCCTACATATTTAGAATTGTTATATGAATTATATTCATTCTCATAATGTAATACATAATGTCCTATAATACTTTGAAATAATTTATGTTTTTCTACTTCTTCTCTAGTCATAATTCCTTTCTTATTTACTGTACCTAACAAAAGTTTTAAAAACGAGTATTCATTTTTATAATATTCACACGCTAGATTATAAAATTTAGAATCTGCTTCTACTGACCAAAATATATTATTGTCATTACTCTCTTTATTATTTATTGCTTCTACTATACATTTTGTAGTTCCTCTTCCATTCCATGTTCCTATTTCGCAATATGTTTTATATTTTTTTTCTTTACATATATCATATATTAGATTGCCTAATTCAGAACCTCTATTAATCTGTCCTTCCATTTTTAAATTATTATAAATCTTTAGACTTTTTAAATTTTATTTTCACTTATAATTATTCTTTTCAATATTTGTTATAGTATTATTTATAACAAATATAGGACACATTCAAAACTCTTTTTCACTAATTATATAAGTAATTGAAAGAAGTTACAATACATATTTATAAGGTCCATCTCCTTTTATTTTTACATCATTCTTTAAAGGTTCTACTTCTATCGAATATCTCTTACCATAAACAATCCATGAAAATTCAACTTCTTCTTTTATATTTTTACAAAATTCATACTTTTCAACTTTAAATTTATTATTAATAACTTTACTACAAGATAATAATATTTTATTAGAATGAGAAGTTATATGAACAGTAAAATTATTTGCTAATTTTCTAACATATTCAGGAAGTGTTATTTCTATTTCTGTATTTTCTTTATTAAATATACCTTCACCTCTATAATATACACCTGCTTCTGGTCCTTCTAGACATCCATGTACCAAATATTTATTTTCATGTATAGGGTGATCTATTACAAATGTTTTTGTCCAATAACTTACTTCTTTTGTTGTTGTATCATATCCTAGCACGTTAGTTTGTGTTACATTCCTTATAGGATTAATATAACATGAATCTGAAATTAAATTGCTTAATCCTGTTCCTCCAGCATTTATTATTATTGAATTACTTCCTTGTCCAGTTTGACCAGCGTAATAACCTATTGCTATTGAGTTAGATCCTTGATTTGTTTGACCGGCATTGTTTCCTATAGCGATCGAATTAATTCCTTGATTACATTGTCCTGAATAAGAACCTATTGCTATCGCACCAGTTTGTTGTTTATCAAGACCAGCGTTAAAACCTATCGCTATTGCTGAATCTTGTTGTAAATTAGAACCAGCTAAAAAACCTAAAGCTATTGCGTATCTTGTTTGTCCATTTCTACCAGCTTCATTTCCAATAGATATAGCACTAGTAGATTGATTATTAGATCCAGCTAAATTACCAATTGCAATAGATGTATTACCTTGATTACTAGTTCCAGCAGTATTACCTATTGCTATTGATGAAAAATTTTGGTTTGTAAAACCTGCTGAAGTTCCTATTGCAATAGCATTTGTAGACTGAGTATTAGCACCAGCATTGCAACCTATAGCTATTGAATTTGAACTTTGATTTGTAATGCCAGCTGACAGACCTATTGCTATCGCATTCTGACTTTGATTATTACAACCAGCATTTGCACCTATAGCGATTGAATTTGAATTTTGATTTGTAGCACCAGCATTAAAACCTATAGCTATTGAATATATATTTTGAGTATTAGCACCAGCATTCTCACCTATAGCAATTGAACGAAGACCTTGTAAATTACAACCAGCATAGTTTCCTATAGATATAGCAGCCAGTCCTTGGGTATTAGATCCAGCACAGTTTCCTATTGAAATTGCATTTGTAAATTGAGATATTTTGGCAGCCTCAAAACCTATAGCTATTGAATTTGATCTTTGATTACTATTACCAGCATTATAACCTATAGCTATTGAATTTGTAGATTGACCTAGCTGTCCAGCATTAAAACCTATAGCTATTGAATTTGAACTTTGATTACTATAACCAGCATTTGCACCTATTGATATTGAGTTTGTAGATTGATTAAATTGTCCAGCAGAAGATCCTATAGAAATTGATTTTGAACCTTGACTATTAGATCCAGCCCAGTTTCCTATAGCAATTGAAAGAGCCTGTTGAGTATTAGCACCTGCATTACAACCTATAGCTATTGAATTTGATCTTTGATTATTAGAACCAGCATTTACTCCTATTGCTATTGAGTTTGTAGATTGATTTAATCTACCAGCATTTATTCCGATTGATATTGAATTTGAACTTTGACCAGTTTGACCGGCTGAAGTTCCTATTGCAATAGCATTTGTAGACTGAGTATTAGCACCAGCATTTAGTCCGATTGCGATTGAATTTGAACTTTGACTATTAGATCCAGCATTGTTTCCTATCGCAATAGCATTTGTAGATTGATTTAATCTACCAGCATTAATACCTAAAATAATTTCAGAACCTTCAATATCCCAAGAATTAGAATCAGAATTCCAATATAAGTATTCTCCCCAATTTGAACCTGTAGTAGAGAATGAAGTTCCTACAACACCTTGAAACCCTTGAGCTCCAACATCACCATTAGAACCTACAACACCTTGAAACCCTTGAGCACCAACAGCTCCAACAGCACCATTAGAACCTACAACACCTTGGAAACCTTGAGCTCCAACATCACCATTAGAACCTACAACACCTTGAAACCCTTGAGCACCAACAGCTCCAACAGCACCATTAGAACCTACAACACCTTGGAAACCTTGAGCTCCAACATCACCATTAGAAC
>Ga0247840_10007035_pt1 | contig 15840 bp, 17 predicted proteins | sample LaCruzMarch2015__FD_192404 | JGI IMG/M metagenome (GOLD analysis project Ga0247840, IMG submission 192404) | Freshwater microbial communities from meromictic Lake La Cruz, Castile-La Mancha, Spain - LaCruzMarch2015_17m | ecosystem: Environmental > Aquatic > Freshwater > Lake | place: Spain... | reverse complement strand
GACCATTTTCGGAGCTTGACGAAAATGGTCGAAGTGGGTTCTAATAGTGTGAGAGAAATAAAAGATTGGAAATTGGATAGATATGCCTGTTATCTTATTGCCCAAAATGGAGATTCAAAGATATCTCAAATTGCTCAGGCTCAAACATATTTTGCAATTCAAACCAGAAGACAAGAAATTCTTGATCAAATGCCGGAAAAAGACAAACGTTTATTTATTCGTGGTGAAGTTACTAGTGAAAATAAAAAGTTGTTCAAAACTGCAAAACAATCTGGCGTATCTAATTTTGGGCTTTTTAACGATGCCGGATACAAGGGTCTTTATGGAATACCGCTTTCTGGTATTGAGGCCAAAAAAGGAATAAGAAAGGGTGAGTTACTTGATAGGGCAGGAGCTTCAGAATTAGCTGCCAATCTATTCCGCATTACTCAAACAGATGAAAAGTTGAAAAAGGATAAAATTAAAGGTGATGGAGAGGCACAGCGAACTCACAATATGGTGGGGAGTAAAATTAGAAAAATCATAAAAGAAATTGGTGGTGAATTACCAGAAAATATCAAGCCAGAAAAACATATTAAAGAAGTTAAAAAAGAGATAAAGCTTTTAGGTAAGAAGACAAATAAAAAAACTTCTATATCATAGCGTGTTTGTGCTATTATTATGGTGTGAAAAAACTTTTTAAAATACTTGGTATTGTAATTCTAATTTATCTATTAATTGGAATAGGTTGGGCTGTAAGATTCTCAATGAATTATGATTCCCTGCAGAATTCAGTGCCAAATAATACTGTTACTTTTCTGATTAATACAATATCGTGGCCGCTATAATTTAATCAATATAATCATGTATAGCAACTTTATATTCAAAAAAACAGGAATGGGAATTCTGATAATATTTGTCTCAGCTGGAATCTTGATCGCCGGTATATTTCTAAATCAAGAGTCGTTCAACGCAGTTAGTGAATCTAGGCAATTGTTGATTATTCTATTTTGTATTGGTCTCTATATCCCAGCTTGGTGGTATGCGTTTTGGCGTATTTTTATTAATATAAAAATTGAGCCAGATATAGGTGCCCAAAAAAGATCTCTACAAGAAGTTAAGACTTCCTTCGCAAATTATTTTTCTCAAGCAAAAACAAAGGACGGGCAATACTTTGAAGTTACAGAGATTGATAATGAACTTCAGGTGTCTTGGAGTAGAACAATAGATTTCAAACAAATAGTTAGTTACGGTTCTGATAGTGTTAATTACAAAGTCTCTTTTATTTTTGATGAAAAAAGAAATATCTGTGGAATACATACCTCAATCTTGCGAATATCAAAAAATGTTGGAATATTAGGTTTGTTTTATTCCATGAGTTGGAGTGGTGGGGTTCTTTATGAAGTCGGAGAAAGTTATACACCTTCCTATAGCCTCGAGGGTGGAAATATGATTATGGACATTGAAAAGTTGTCATATAATAACGCTACAATTATTGATCCCGCAATTGAGATATTAAAAATGAGTGGATGGACTTCTAGTTTTTTGATGCTTAAACATAAAGTCTCTAGAATAATTTATTCTATTCTTGGATGGATTTTATTGATAATTTCTGTTGCTTTGATAGCTATTGGTTCATTAGGTTTTTTTGATGACAGTAATGTCGACCGCCCTGGCACCATGACTTCTAATAATCCAGTTGAAAACATTTCATACATAGCCAGTGTATACAATGATGAAGAACTAGATTTAAGCGAAGATAAAACTTATACAGATTTTTTACATAACAAAGAAGCCGATAGGGGAATTTGGTATGTAAAAGATAATAATCTAGTATTGGAACCATCTAGTGATTATGGAAAAGTGGATGGCAAGGTGTTGCAAATAAAAGATGGTGTATTTTATTCAAATGAATATGTTTCCGTTCCAGATCTGGCATCGTTTAAGGATTTTAATGGTATTTCAAAAGATGTTTTTGTTATTAGCGACATAACTCCGATATACAAAATATCTGATTCTGCATATTCCAGCACGTCAGGTGAATACTTAATTTCAATTAGTAAAACGAACAATTTTGGTTCTTTTGAACGGGTAGGGGAGTATAGATGTTTACTACAGCAAAAGACATGTTCTAAAACAACAATATTTTCTGATGCTGACGTAGCATTTGATGATGTGTACAAAAAGATAAATGATGAAGTTGAGCTTTCGTTAAAAAATAACAAATTGGACCATTTGGATGTACCGTTATCATCTGTTAATTGGAGAATATGGAAATCTGAAACAGGTCAACTTTTGGGAAACATGACTTATTCTGGTAAGGATAGCTTGAAGACTGTGGGATTAATTTATAATATTGATTCTAAGAATAAAAGTTCAAAAGTAGATGGTTTTGATTTAGCTAGTTTTAGTAGAGTGTTTAACAGATAATAACATCAGTTTTATTTTGTAATATTATCTTCAAAAGGATAGGGAATGTTGTGGTATAATTAGATAACATGAAAACAATAATAAGAATATTGAGAAAACCACTTATTTTAATTGGTTTTAAGTTTTGGTATCCACCTGAAGCCCCTCGACAATTAATTGGTGTGTTGTGGTTTTATCTATTAATTTGTACGGTAGGTCTTATTTTCTTATCTATTATGATTTTGAGTTATATGAATATAAGTTTTCTATATTTCTATTTTACATTCAAACTTGGTATTCTTTGTTTAACTATTTTATTGATTACCGGTATTATGATAATTACTGGAAGCGGGAAGAAAGTTAAACATTCATTTAACTGGGCGCCACTTTTCATTGTATTAATAGTGATACTTTTTGTGCTGTTTTCAAAGAACTTTATTCTAGATGGGGTGGGTGTGTTTAGAGAGCAAAAAATAGTTGATATTGAAAGCGTTGAGGAGGGGGTAAATGGTCCTAGTAATTTGGCAGCCACTTCTTATTATGCAAAGATAAAAGGTGAAGATGAATATTACGAATTTGGACAATATGATCCGAATACTAAGATTTTAAAAGATGAAGGACCTGATGTTTATAAAATCATTTTTCTTTACAATTCTAAAATAATTTTGAACGCTGAAAGACCGTGATTTAATATGAAAAGAATATTATCCAAACAAGATCCTGTTTTGTGATATTATATTCATATGAATACTATTATTACTTTTATTGTGACTATATTTTTTTATCTTATAACTATGCTGCCGGGTTTCCTAATGGTATCGTTGGCTTACACCATACTAGCTATTCCTTGTTACTTTATTTTAAAGCACTTTTTTGTGTTTAATAAAAAATGGATTACGTTATTTTTTATTACGTCGTACATAATAATATTCATTGGTGTTGGTGTATTTGTCCATTATCCAAAATTATATGAGAAAGTAGATGGGGTATTGGTAGATAAAAACGGACCCGTTTCTGGAGTTTTGGTTACTAGAAATATGCAGTATATTAATGAAAAAGTTAGTTTGACAACCGACAAGAATGGCAAAGTGTCATTTCCAAGCAAGCGAGGGTTTCGCGGGCCATTGAGTACAGAGTTTTCTGAAGAATATGTCATTAAATACAAGAATGAAGATTTATCTTTTAGATTATCAATGCCATATACTGAACCAACTGTAATTGAAACGGAATATGGTTACAATGGTTCTACAACTAAATTTAAACTTAATATTGACAATCTGTATACATTTTCGTCCAAACAGACAAGCTTTTCTATTAATAATTCCGGTGGAAATACTATTAGTTTATTAAATTACATTGTTGGTATATATACTAATAAAAACTATTCTAACGGTAGGGAAGCGTCATGTACAAAAACACTAGTAAATCTATCTAAAATTGAGGATTACAAAATTGACAGAAAAGCATGTCCTGATATGTATGACTTTGAGTTCTTTGCAAAGCCATACAATCAAACAACTCTGCAAGAATATGTTGTGATAAACGATTTCTTTAATAATTCTAAACCAGTGGAGAAATATCTGGCTACTGAGAGAGATACAGCATCATCGTCAGAAATTTATAAAGAAATTTATTCTAGATTTGTTTATGCCAAAACAGTTAATGATATGCCAGATAGATTAAATGGTATATATGAAATGGAGTATGGTAGTAAGGATTTAGCCAGTATATTGAATTTTGATTTTATGAAGGTTTCTTCTGATGTTGATCTTGTGATAGTAGGAGACATAAGCTCATCCGGAGCATATAATTTTGCTGATCAATTATATCAAATTACTTTTACAAAGGATGGCATAGATTTTAGTTATCCGATGATAATTAATGACTTGACTCATTATTCTAGAAGTACAGACAATTTAGCTGAAACAAGGGATGTAAAATCTGAAAAATATGTCATTGACCTGACAAACTCCTATTTTAATCACGATTATGGCACATTTAACATATATGGTTTTAAACTATTCGGACAATATCCATGTAATATTATAAACGAATATTCTTTTATAAATAATAGATTAATTTTGATCAACAAAAAGCAGGCTAAAGATTGTATAAAATACGATATACAAGCATTAAATGATATTACTGAAGATTTTGACAATACACCTATAGAAATTTACAGAATTAGTCCATCCGTTTTGGAGAAAGCTAAGCAGATCAAGATATAAAAATAATTACCACTGTGTTATTTTGAATGTAATTTTTTAATTACCTTAATAATAATTCCAACCAGCACAACGGGAATGATAAAATAAATAATAAGCGTAGCGATAGAGTGTGACAAATCGTATTGCCTAGTAATAATCCTAATTATTGAATTACAAAGACTTGCTAATAGAAAGACGATAAAAAATATTTTTGTTTTTGACATGTTTTTTAGATTACTATTAATATTACCACCCACCTCCACCTCCTCCGCCACCACCTCCACCAGAAGATCCTCCGCCATGTGATGAGAAAGATCCTCCGCTACTACTTGAACCAGGCGCATGAGAAGACGAAGAAATTTGACCAGAAAGAGATGCTCCGACGGTCTTTGTAAAATCTCCAAGTGTCTCAAAACTAGATTTATGTGAACTGGTATACCAGCCCGGATGATATGATAAATTCTCATCTGACATATTAAATATGGTGCTGAATTGCTCTGACCATTGTTGTCCAACGCCAAGGGCTAATGCGTATGGTAGAAACTTTTCAAATAGTTCTGGTGTTTTTTCTGGTGGGTTTGCAAAATTTAGGCGGTCTTCTTCCGTAACAGACAGGAACATCTTGAACCCTTCAATTTTATCTTCAAGTTCACGGCCAATATGCGTTCTTCTTTTAATTACCTTAAAAAATAAAATATTAATAACAATAAATACAATCAAAAGTAGGACAAAAAATATAGAGCTACTATAAATCAGAAAACTTATTCCAACAATTTCACCTACAATAAAAGGTAATGCAAAAATAAGTTGTATTATGCCGGATGCCTTACCAGTTTTAAGCTCAATTATTGCACTGTATGTAAAGGCAAAAGTGCCGATACTCCATAGTGAAAGCCAAAATGACATAAAGATATAGATGGGGTAGTTGGTATCGCTAAAAATAGAAGTAATTATAAAAAGAATTACAGAAAGAACAATTCCAGCTATAAATATTTTTTTGTTTGAGACAAAATACGATCCAACAAATTTCTTTTCTAGAGATTTGTTTACTGCCAATTGTGCGTCTTTGAACTTTTTGAAATTAGTTTGGCCTACTGATACCTCATCGTTAGATGCGAAAATAATGTCATGTGCAATAGTCTCTTCGTCTGATAATTTTTCTTGATTTTTCCCAGTCTTAATAAGCTTATAATGTGAAGCTGTCTTATCTATCTTCAAACATCCCTTAACAGCCATACTTATTATTGCTGAAGTAAAAGTATCATTATCATAGCCTTCTATAAAATTAAACCTAACTTCGGCCGGGGAAAGCTTATTCGGTGAATCGTATTCGGCAATGATTGCACCCTTTCTTGGATCCCTGCCGAACATAAGCCATGTGATAAGGTAATATAAAAGAATTATTATTAAAGAAATCGTACCAACTATTATCCCTATATTATCACTAAGAATGCTTTGAAATTTTTCTTGTTCGGTTGGTTCTTTAACGTGTCCCTTAGGCCAACCGACAGCAATTGTTAATCCTTGACTCGCTTGAAGTTTGTCGGTAGTACCAAAATATATATAGTTATCCGTTGTTGTTGAGTAAAAATCCTGACCTTTTACTCCTTTATATCCCGTGTAGGCTGATGTACTTACTTTGTTAAACGGAACTCCATCTGGTAAGTGAACAGTCGCTTCTGCTGTATCTATTGAAAATGACCAGCCGTTTCCAGTTACGTTCCAATACAAAACGTCTTCTTTTTCAAAAAAACCTAATTCTTTGGTTACGTTGTATGATATTTCATAATTATATACACCTGGAGGTATTATAGTATTAGCATTTCCGATATATATCCTAACTCCATTTGAAATATTCTTGACCTCATAAGATTCTGCTTGACCATTATTTTTAATCGAAATTATTGTAAAATCAATTTTGTATTTATTTCCATAATCGTCTTTATAAATTGTGGGGAAGTCTCTATATATTCCATGATTGATTTGTTCGTTATTTGCATAGACTTTTATAGTTTCAATGACATTCAATGAGGAATCTTTATTTATTGTTATGTCACTATTAAAATTAATAATATGTTCATATTGTTCTAGGGCAACATCCGCCTTATCTGTTGAAATTTTTGCATAGGACATTTGTGTTCCGCTAAATAGTGCAAAAAACAATATTACGATCGCCCAAAATATTCTTCTATTCATGTTGAAGTCATTATACCACATTAATAGTCTGTGATAGTTTAGAAAGGGCTCTAATATTAGGCTTATAATTAACTGTGTATAACTTTCTAATTTTACATATGCAACATCGCTTATATTTAGTAAAATATAGTTATGTTTGTAAATAAAGCTACTATATTTATAGTTATGTTAATTGCGGTAATAATTTTCTGCGCGATGTCTTTGTTTTATATGAAAGTATCATGCACTGGAATGTATGAATCTTATAGGGACACAACAAAATCAATAATAGATCCAGCCATTGATGAAAATGATTTACCTAAAGGATTTAGGAATACGGTATGTATAAGAATTAGTCCACAAGAGTATTGGCTTAAACTAACAATTGCACCTGAATTAAAGCAAAAATTAATAATTGATTTTAAGGATAATAAGGATTATGGATATGATGACTTTTATGCAGTTGACGTTGCATTTCAAAATATAGGAGTGATAGGGTTAAATAGACACACTTTAATAAACTGGGTGAAGGGGGGTGGTAATTAGTTTCAAATCAGTAGTATAATTATAATTAATATGTTTTCAAATTTTAAAAATTTCTCGATCTTTCTTGGTCTTATTATTGGATTTTTAATACCGTCTGCAATTATCATATTCATAATATCTGACATACTTACCCAAGTATTCAAAATAGATCCAAATAATGCTTTATTATACTTCTCAATGATTTTTGGTCTATCTGCTATATTTTCTGGTCTAGTTACACACAAAATTATATATAAAAGAGATCAGGTTGATAAAGAAATAAATAATGGTCATATACAAGATGTTGAAGTTAAAACATCAAAAACGGGTGCTATTATAGGAGGATTCGTTGGCATAGTCTTGGTTGTACCACCTGTGATTATGTCATTCACGTCTGGGATAAGTGAAAATTATTTTTTGTTTGGCTTTCCTGTTTTTCATGTAGTTTATATATCTATTTTTGTATTTTTGGGAGCATTAACACAAAGATTTTACAGAAGAATTTTATTTTGGGTACTTATGATCCCTATAATATTTTTTATAATAATGATTATTAAGGATTCTTTGAGTTAATTTCAAAATAAACTATTCAATATTACTCACCAATGTCAAGAAAAAAAACGATACAGCTATTTTGACTGGAAAGGGTATGAAATGGAGGATCAAGGATAACGACATTGTCGATATTATCTCTAAAAACATATCTTCACTCAATTAGTTTGTTTGCTGATGCTTTAGCGTTTTTTCATTAGTTTGGAAAGCCAGATTTTGGACTCCCTATTTCTTAACCCAGTAGGTGATTCTCCAGACGACGACTTTGGGGAATCCGTACCGGGTGATACAATTATTGTATGTCTAATTTTGAAAACGAGACTTCTTTAAGGAAAAAAGAAGAAATTGAATTTGTAAAATCCCCAATTAACGAATCTGATAATTTATGCGGAGCTGATTTAACTAATGAAGATTTAAGCACTATTGATGCCGGTGTGTTATTAAAATGCGATTTTGACACTGGCACAACTTGGCCTAGTCAGGATAAGTTACCAGCAGGCTTTGATCCAGAAAAAGTTATGGAAGAAGCAAAAAATCCTGGATTAGGTATAAGGGAATTACACAGACAGGGAATAGATGGGCGTGGAGTAAAAGTCGCAATAATAGACCAAACACTTTCTTCTGAGCAAGGTAAATATTCTGAACATGCTGAATATCCAAATATTATTGATTATAAGGAATTTGGTGTAGACGATGAGGGTGTAAGTATGCATGGTGCTGCTGTTGCAAGTTTATTTGTTGGTAGAACATGTGGAGTAGCACCTGGATCTGAACTAGTTTATAGGGCTGTTGCATCAGGAAAAGATGATGGTGGTAATAGGGAATTCAATAATTATGCTGATGCATTGTTTGATATTATTGAGTTTAATAAAACACTTCCTCCATTGGACAAAATAAGAATAGTAAGTTGCTCCATTGGTTTTATGGAAGATAAACCAGAGCCTGGGCTAGATAGGTGGATAGAGGCTATTAAATTAGCTGAAGAAGAGGGTATTGTGGTTTCCGATGTTGGCGATAGAACGGGGGTTGATAATATTGGTGGTGGAACTAGTGGAGATAAAGATGAAGTAGAAGGTTATAGATATGCATTATTTTTGAAAGGAAAAACCGAGGAAGACGATGGGTTGTTGAAAGAGCTAATGGTCAAAAAGGATGTAGATGGAATTTTGAAAAGATTACGAGAAATTAATAAAGCTGAAATTGTTGGCGTAGATGATCAAACATTGAGAGCAAGGATTGAAAAAAATTTATCAAGAGATCCAAATCAAAACAAGAGTATAGTTGTTCCTTCGGACTATAGGACGATGGCATCTTGGATTGGACCAGAAGATTACATGTACAATGGTGTTGGTGGAATGAGCTGGGCTGTGCCATATTTATCTGGTATATTTGCTTTGGTTTGGCAAATTAGACCCGACCTTAAGAAAGAACAAATTGCGGAGATAATTAATCAGACAGCTATTACTAACTCTAGTGATATAAAGGTGATAAATCCAAAGGGGGTAATAGAGGCAGTTCAAGCTTTGTAAGAATTTATTTAAGTAACTTTATGTAATCAGACTGATGTTCACATTCATGTTCAAATAATTTGGAAAGCCTCGTCTTGGGTCACTAGTGGACGTCATGAACATTGCGAACTTCTGTGTTACAATTTAAATATATGATAAACAATATGATTATAAAGAATGTATTAAAAAGCTTTATATTAATAACTACATGCTCAATTTTCACCATATTATTTTTCCCCGATCTCATATTTACTCATAGGAAGGATTTCTATCTTCTGGTAGGCATAAGTTTGGTTATGTCTTATTGTGTTTTTTTCAAAAAGATACAACTTAGTATTTTAAAGAGTGTCGGTTTTTTTGTTTCTTTGTTTTTTGTCACTTTGTTTTTAATGGGTCGGGAATCTCCAGCGATCCTACTGGTTTTCATACCTCTTTGTGGATATATTATGGGTCTTTGGATTATTTCTAAAATCATAGATTTTTTGTTAAATAAAATAAATCTGAACAATAAATTTCTGATTTTTCTCACTGTCTTAATGTTTTTTATAATGATTACCTCAATTGTTATTACAAAAAGAGAGATTGATATACAAATTAATTGGCGTGAAGTAAAAAAATGACAAACGATCAATTATTACAAGAGTGTTCAAAATACTTCATACCATCTAGACAAAAAGAGTGCAATGAAGATGTTCTTTATGAGATTAATTATCATAAACTTAATCCTTAGCCTGGTTTTATTGTGGACCTGTTAAGTTTTAGATATTAAGAACGAGGTGCAGTTTATAATGCTTTCAATAATGTACTTTTTTTCATGTAATAATTCGGAAAGCCACGTCTTGGGGTCACAAGTGAACGTCGTGAACATTGTGAATGTTCTGTGGTATACTTTTTATATTAACATTAATCAATAAACTAATGGTTGAAATACTTTTTATTATCGGGATATTCTTCTTGTGGAAAGGTCAAATGAAATTTTCCAAAAAAGATGAGGCTTGGCCAAAATCTTTGAAAACAGGCCGTATAGTCGGGGCTCTATTAATGATCCCTTTACTTGTAAGTCTGGCAATGATATTTTTTTCATAAAATAATAAAAGTATTCTGCATGAGAATTTTTTCCCTAACAACAAAGAAAGATTTTATATCATACATCGCATCTTTTGTGTTTTTTGTAGTGCCTTTCTCATTAATTTTGTTAGTATCTTATTTTATTTATCCAGCAAAAGTCATTGATGGTATTGGATATATTTTCAGTTTTACACAAAGATTTCCTGTTGTTTTGCAATGGGTTATTTTTACCATGATACCAGCTATAACAGTTGGACTTTTTTTCCTTCGTGATTATCGAACTATTTTCATTGATAAAGATAATGTTGAAATTGAGAATAAGGCTGGTGCCAAGGAGAAAATTTATGCTTCTGATATTGATAGATTCATAGCATATAAAACTACGACACCTTGGACGTGGGTTGATTTATCTAAGGAGGTTAATTATTCAAGTGAATATCCTGTAGTAATTTTAAAAAAAGACGGTGTAAAATTAAAGCTTTTTATGAAAGGGGAAGTGTGGAATGCATTAAAAACATATTATCCTTATATTCACATTCAACAAATGTCAGTTTTTAATCATTACTCATTCGTTATTGTACTCCTTGGATTATTAAACATCGCTGACGCTATCTTGTATCTTATGGCTTATTTTGCAAGCAAGATCGGATAGTTTTAATTGCTGAATACCAAGACCGATATGGTCGATCTGGACCAAAAGTTCGGATAGCCACGTCTTGTGGTCAGAGATAGAACTGGAAAACCCTTGACATCCATGCTATAATATCCACCTAAAGGAGATGATAATTGCCCAAAAGACCTACAAACATAAGGTGCTATTGCTAATGAAAGTTGGATTAGCAGTTTTTATGGTGGTTGTGTTTTTGGCACAAAATACTGGTACTGGTCTATATGACGCAAAAGACTTTGTCTACAAGAAACTCAACGCTACAGAGGTTCAATATTTTCTAAATAATCTTAACGCACTTCCTTACCCTGACGGGGCCACGGAGGGTTCTTCAGCTGAATCAAATCAAGGTTTGAACCTAGAGACACTGTCCGCTCAAATCTCTGTCCATATAAAAAATGCCGTTGAGCCAATCTTGCTTCAAGAGGCAACAAGGGATGCTTCATTTATAAAAACAAACTCTCCATTATTTGCAACTCATCAAAGCTCAGCAAATATATTAATGTTTTCAATTCTATTTGGACTTCTTACTATACTTTTTATTGAAAACCAGAAACTAATTTCAAAAAGCGCAGAATCATTAAAACTCAAAAAACTTCTAGCTTCAATTTCACCAAGATCTCCAAATCAAGTTATTTAATCTACTTTTCAATTAAAGTTTGAAGTACGGCTTTTATTAGTATTTATTATCAATAAATATTACTCGTAAAATTATAAAAATAATCAAATTAAATAACTTATGTCAAAAATAATAGGAATAGACCTAGGAACTACAAACTCAGCGGTAGCTGTTATGGAGGCCGGAGCCCCAAAGATTCTTGAGAACGCAGAAGGTGCAAGAACAACTCCTTCAATTATTGCAATCTCAAAAACAGCGGAAAGACTCGTTGGACTATTGGCAAAGCGTCAAGCTGTGACAAATCCAAAGAATACAGTTTATGGAATCAAGAGATTCATTGGGCACAGTTTTGATGAATCTGGAGTTCAAGCGGATATGAAAACCGTTGCTTATGAAATTTCAAAAGCAGACAATAATGGAGTTAGTATCAAGATGGGAGATAAGAACTATACTCCTGAGGAAGTTTCAGCGATGATTCTTTCAAAAATAAAAGCAGATGTTGAAGCAAAGCTGGGGGAGAAAATCACTCAAGCTGTTATTACTGTTCCTGCATACTTCAATGACTCACAAAGACAAGCAACAAAGGATGCTGGAAAGATTGCAGGACTTGAGGTAATGAGAATTATCAACGAGCCAACAGCGGCCGCTCTTGCTTATGGATTCAACAAAAAGAAAGATGAAAAATTAGCAGTCTTTGACTTTGGAGGAGGTACATTTGATATCTCAATTCTTGAAGTTGGAGATGATGTCGTTGAAGTTAAGGCAACAGATGGAGATCACCGTCTTGGAGGACGTGACATTGACTATAAACTTCTAAATTACATCGCTGATGAGTTTAAGAAAGAAAATGGAATTGATCTTAAGAAAGATCCTCTTGCAATGCAAAGACTTGATGAATCGGCAGAGAAAGCAAAGATTGAACTTTCAACTGCAACAGAGACAGAGATAAATATTCCATTCATTGCAAACGATGATTCAGGACCAAGACACTTAGTGCTTAAGTTAACTCGCGCAAAATTGGAGGAAATTGCAGATGAGTATGTTGAACGCGCAATGCAAATCACAAAGCGTGCGATGGAGGCATCGCCATTCAAAGTTGGAGAAATCAATGAAGTAATCCTAGTTGGAGGTCAAACAAGAATGCCAAAAATCAGAGAGGCTGTTAAGGCTTTCTTTGGTAAGGAACCAAATCAAACTATTAACCCAGATGAGGTTGTCGCGCTTGGTGCAGCAATTCAAGGTGGAGTTCTAGCAGGAGATGTAAAAGATATTTTACTTCTTGATGTTATTCCACTATCCTTGGGAATTGAGACTATGGGAAATGTTGCAACAAAATTAGTTGAGAGAAATACAACTATTCCAACATCTCGTTCACAAATTTTTTCAACCGCAGCTGATAATCAGCCTTCTGTTGAGATTCACATTGTTCAAGGAGAGCGCGCACTTGCAAAGGACAACAAGTCACTTGGGCGATTTATTCTCGATGGTATTCCGCCAGCACCTCGTGGAATGCCCCAAGTTGAAGTTACATTTGACGTTGATGCAAACGGAATTCTAAACGTGAAGGCAAAGGAAAAGACTACAAATAAAGAACAGTCAATTAGAATTGAAGCAAGCTCAAGTCTTTCAAAGGAGGATATTGAGAAGATGAAGAAGGATGCAGAAATGTATGCCGCCGAAGATGAGAAAAAGAAAACTGAGATTGAAGCTCGTAACACAGCTGATAACATGATTTACACTGCAGAGAAGGCTATCAAGGAGAATAAAGAGAAGATTCCTGCTGAGGTTGTAACTGGAGTTGAGGAAAAGATTTCTGCACTCCGTGCTATTAAAGATGCTGGGGAATTGGAGGCTGTTAAAAAGGCAACCGAGGAACTATCAACTGAGATGTCTAAAATTGGTGAGGCGATGAGTAAGGCGGGAGCAACAGCTGAGGGTGGTGCAACTGGCACTGGCGAAAATGCCGGAACAGAGGCAGGAGCTGGTGACTCATCTGATTCGTCATCTGAAAAAGCTGAAGGAGAAAATGTTAGAGATGCGGAGACAAAGTAGTTAAACTATTTTTTACAAATCGTGCGTTTCTGCGCGAGCGAGTGTCTATCGTGCAAATATTGCACGAGCGACATTCGTCATACAATTAATAAAATAAAAGAGGGTCGTCCTCGAAAATCAAAACACAAAAATGGCTAAAGACTATTACAAAACACTTGGGGTTGATAAAGGGGCAAGTAAGGATGAAATTAAAAAAGCATTCAGAAAACTTGCACATGAACATCACCCAGATAAAAATCCAAAGAACGCAGATAAATTTAAAGAAATATCTGAGGCTTATAGTACGTTGTCCGATGACAATAAACGTGCGCAATATGATCAATTTGGCGATGCTGGTGCAAGCGGTTTTGGTGGGGGAGGATTTAATGGCCAAGGCCAAGGTGGATTTGGGGGCTTTGGCGGAGATGGGGTTGAATTTGATTTAGGCGATATCTTTGGAAGTGTGTTTGGAGGTGGAGGAAGATCTGCTAAAAAACAAAGAAGAGGACGAGATATTGAGATAGATATTGAACTTGATTTTAAATCGTCAATTTTTGGAAAAGAAGAGCAAATTCAAGTTAGCAAAGACAGTACTTGTAAGCATTGTGATGGTACAAGGGGTGAGCCAAATTCTAAGTTTGACGATTGTGTAACATGTCATGGAACTGGAACAGTTCATGAAATAAAGCGTACATTCTTTGGACAAATGCAAAATGCAGTGACGTGTGATAAATGTTTTGGAACTGGTAAGGTGCCGTATGAAAAGTGCCATGTTTGTAGAGGAACTGGAACAACTCACAGTACAGAGACAATAAATATTGCTATTCCTGCGGGAATTAATCCAGGTGATGCACTGAAGGTACAAGGAAAGGGCGAGTCTGTAACAGGGGGCATTTCTGGAGATCTATTTGTAAAATTTCACATTAAAAAACATCCAAAGATTGTCAAAGATGGATATAATTTGATATATCCACTTGAAATAAAATTAACTGATGCAATGTTAGGGGCGGATGTAAGGGTTGAGGCACTGGATGGTGAATTGACTTTGACTATTCCTTCAGGAATTACTCACGGAGAAATGCTTAGAGTAAGAGGGCGAGGAGTTCCGATGGATAACAGGGGATCACAGAGGGGGGACCTATTGTTCAAAATTTCCATAAATATTCCAAAGAAGTTATCAAGAGAATCTAAAAAATTACTGGAGGATTTGAGGAGGGAGGGGTTATAATTTACAGAAAATCTAATTATCAACAGCTTAGTTGTCGCCTACTTTTACCCTTAATATTAAAAATTGACCGTTATTCGGTCAATTTTTCATGTCAGGCTATATTTTCCGCTGTGTTACTTTGATGATATGATATTTATATGATTTTTCTTCAAGGAATTATATTAGGAATTGCAGTAGCTGCTCCTGTTGGAATGATGAGCTTGCTTTGTATTAATAAAACCTTATTAAATGGAAAGAAGGACGGACTGATTGCTGGGTTTGGGATAGCTTTTGCTGATTTTGTGTACGCAATAATTGCAGTCTTTTTGTATGCATTTATTATTGATTTTTTACGAATATATACACCAGCCCTTAATATTATCGGCTCGTTAATTCTGATACTGTTAGGTTTGAGTTTTGTTTTTAAATCCAACAATGATTCAACCGGTATGAAGGCGGAAAAAAGTAATTATGTTATTTCCTTCCTTCAAACCTTTCTTCTTACACTTTCAAATCCAACGACAATAATATCCTTTATGGTAATAGCAGCATCTCTTGCTATTACTGATTCTTGGCTTTTACCATTTGGTATTTTTGTAGGTTCAATGGTTTGGTGGACTGCATTGGTCACCACAATCTCTTTCTTGAGACATAAAATATCTAAAAAGATCATTAGGATGATAAACATAGTTTCAGGATTAATAATACTAATATTAGGGTTGGTACATTTAATTCTATAGTCAATGAGGTGAGAGCGATATTGTGGTCTAACTACAAAGCGCCCAGTATTTTCTAATCGCTAAAGTACACCCAAATCATATCACATGTTTCTGAATAATTTCGACTTCTTTTCCTGCAAATTCTTGGCTGATTCTAGGTGACTCATCTTCATC
>Ga0247840_10007032_pt1 | contig 15846 bp, 22 predicted proteins | sample LaCruzMarch2015__FD_192404 | JGI IMG/M metagenome (GOLD analysis project Ga0247840, IMG submission 192404) | Freshwater microbial communities from meromictic Lake La Cruz, Castile-La Mancha, Spain - LaCruzMarch2015_17m | ecosystem: Environmental > Aquatic > Freshwater > Lake | place: Spain... | reverse complement strand
GGGGCTTCCGCTGGTGGTGTGAGCGATTGGCTCTGAATAATTGGGAGTTGGAAGCGGAGTAGTCATTTCGCGGTTTGCACGCGGAGAGCTGCGGTTTTGGTGGGTGTCTTTTTCATTTTGTCGGATTTGGTTGGTTGGTTTGGTGGGGAGCATTGGACGGCCCTCCCCGTGGCAAATCTGTTGAGGTGGAAAAGATCATTTCGCGGTTTGCACCCGGAGTTCCCCAGTGCGGTCGATTTGCAGAAGAATTTTATCGAGCGTATTCTCTATCCGAGTCGCCGTGGCCACCGGATCAGCTTGTGGCGGATCGCTGGCTCTCGATCCACAAACACGCCGCACGCGACGGAGCACCCCCCGCAAGTAGTCCCGAAGATCTGTTGAGGTGGAAAAGATCATCTCGCGGTTTGGAGTTCGGAGATTTTTCATTTCGGGTTCAGGCGGCGCGGGCGGCCATGGCTTCGGCGGCTTGGAGGGTCGAGCCGAAACCGAGGAGGCGGAACACGGAGACGAGTTCCGTTCCGGTGCGGTGGCCGAGGAAGCGGCGCTTTTCGTCATACACGGGCTCTTGCTCGTAGCGGGTTTCGGTGCGACCAATCTGGAATTGTAGAAAGTCGTGTTTTGCGTGCGGATGGGTGCGGAGTATTTTCATGGTGTTTTTTTGTTGGTTGGTTAGTTGAGTGACGGATTCGCAGAAGGAAGCGGGAGACCGAGGAGAAACGGCGGGGAATTTGGGAGGCGCAGGGCGACAACCTCGCCGCGATCGCGGGCGAGCTTGTCGAGTTGCCATATGTATATAGGCACCCCGTTTCCTCGCGTGCCGGCGAGGAGCCTCCGGTAATACCGTTTGCTGACCCGCAAGTTTTTCTCGATGTGGGCCTCGATGGTCATGGCTGCGGGTTTTGAGGCGCGAACGAATTCAGCAAGCGTCGCGGTCTTGAAAGCGTTCATGGGAGTTGTTTTTTCGCGTTACGTTTGAATTTTTTGAGCGCGAAGCCGCTCATACGGTAGGGCGTCTGGCTCACCGGCATTGCGGCGACACGGGCAAGTAGGCGGACGCTCTTGCGATGACCGTCGAGCACGAGGCTCAAATGCGAGGGCGTGCATTCCAGAAAATCCGCCGCCCTGCGCAAGCTCCACCCATGTTGTTTTAATTGGCGTTTGGCTGCGTTTCGTGTGAACATGGCTTAACTGTATTTCACACGGTTTCACATGGCGCAAGAAAAAACTTCACATTATTTCACTGAGCGCGTTGCGGCATTGCGTGCAGCGGCCGGCGGCCGACTGGAAGATGTTGCTCGCCAACTCGGGGTAACTCGGGAACATCTCTACAATTACCGAAAAGGAAAAATGATCCCCCGCTGCATGTTATTTTCCGCTTGGAGATCGCCGAGCGTGCGGCAGACATTGTTCCGCCGAATGCGGAACAGCTCAAAGCAGCAGTCCGGGATGAAGCCATAAATTCAATTCCTGAACAAGGACGCGATGCGATGCGGCGATTGTTTGAAGAAACGAAAATCAGGCGTGTCGTCGGACGGTTATCGAAATATTTTTTTGACTCCACCGCTCTTGCGAAGGTTGTTTTGCAATTACTCAAAAACCCTCAGAACAAGAAAATAAGCGAGTCCGCACTGGTTTTATCAAAGCGAATAACGAGTGAGACAGAGGTTGTCCGAGCACAGACTGACCCGATTTTTGAGGAGATGATTAACTCCATTCACGAGAACGACTCGGGCGCGAAATAATATAACGGTTCGTCGTTTTGTCTGGTGGCCTAGTGGGCCACTAGGCGGAAAACAAAAAACGCGTATGATGCGGGTTGCATATGCGATCCGATCATTCCCCAAACACTTTTTCTGACGTTCCCAGAGGCGCGTCGAAATCTTCCCGTGCGGGCCGGGCTATTCAAGCGGTCGGATGCATGGGCTGCCCGTCCGCGCGGACTCTTTTTTGTCGATTTGCGGGGAAGGGAAATGGACGGCGCGCAGTGCGCTTCATGGCGACGGTGGCGGTTGTCCTCCTGACGGCCGCCACCGTTTCCGCCTGCCGTTCGGTTGATTTTGTTTCCCCGAACCCGGACATTGCGCGGCAAGATGCCGCGCAGGACACGCAGGATGCGTGCGCTCCTATTCCGCATTCCGCATTTCGCATTTCACATTCCGGGAGGGACTCCCGGTGAGCAAGCCCCGAATATTCGAAGTTGGGGACCTGGTCACACGCTTTGACGGTGGCGGGTTCTTGCGGATCGTCCGCATTGCCAGCCCGACGGCGGTGATCGCGAAGCCGACTTCCCCTGCGGATGGAAACGAAGAACCAGGAACGAAGAACGAAGAACGCGAGATCGACATCGCGGTTCTGCGCAACGTCACAAAAGGCGATTCATTATGAAAAAAATCCTACTCACCGCGCTCGGCTGGGTCTCGAAAGTCCCCGGCTCGACCATTAACGAAATCTATTCGGCAGCGACCTACATCGTCGAGGCGGCGGATTCCCAGACAAACGTCTCCGGCTGGGAAAAGTTGAAAAATGCGGTCGACTACCTCGTCACGTTGATGCCCGCCGGAGAGCGCTACAAGGCGATCGCGAGCATCGTCGTCACCATCATCGTCAACGTCGCGCTGCTCGTGGTGCGGCTGAAAGGCGAGACAAAATGAGCGCGGCGCGCGATGTCGGACTGCGCGAGCCATCCCTACCGGCCAAGCCGTGGTGGCAGTCACGGACGATCATCGGCATCGCGGTGATGGTGCTCTCGCAGATCCTGCGGTCCGCGAAGGTGGATATCGTGGATGCGGAGCTGACCGACATGCTGACTCTGGCACTTGATACGTGCGGAGCGGCGCTGGCGATCTACGGGCGCATTGATGCGCGGAAATCCCTCAAGCTCACGATGCCCGGCGGTCCGTTCAACCCGAAGGCCCCGGTGAAAAAAGCCTCTCGACCCTCGACTCTCGACTCTCGCCGCTCCGGCTTCATCAACTGGTCGGCGCTCATCGTTTTTGTCGGCATCGCGGCTTTCTGGTGCGCGGTCACTGCGGCAGCCGTTCACCTCTTCTCAAAATGAAAGCCTTCGCCCTCGCATCCATTTTGTTTTTGGCCCTTGCGTCGCGAGCCGCTGCCGCCTGGCGCGTGCAGCGGTATGAGGATGCGGCGTGCTCGCACACCGGCTACGCGCACCCGGCATTTCGGATTTCGCAGGCCACGCCGGCGGAGCCGCGCAATAGCTGGTGGCCGAGCCTTTCAATCGGCTGGCCGTTCTCCATCGGCGCGACAACCTTCACTTGGAAAGGGAAGTTTTGAAAAAGCGTTCTTCGTGCCTGGTTCCTCGTTGGAAGAACGAAGAACGAAGAACGCACCGGAGGTGCCGCATGAGCGTCAAAATTTCCAAACCCGGCTGGTCGTTTTCGGTGATTGTGCTCGGCGACGACCTGCTCGTCGAGAATACCACCGCCACATGGTTCGGCGGAGACAACGATCCGATGGACAACGGGGAGACCGCCAGCGGGGTGCTGACCAAAGGCAATCCCGGCCTGCTCGGATGTTCGCTCCCGATGGACTACCAGGGGAAGAGCCTTGCCACGCGCAAAGCGGTCGGCGGCTCGCCGATCCCGATGCTCCCCTTTGGACTCAATCCAAACGGCATGCCGAAGCCAGGCGGAACAAATGTGATCGTGACGCGCGGAGAGGTTTCCCTGACCGTCCCGCTGATCGACATTGGCCCGGCCCGTTGGACGAACGACGGGATCGATCTCACGATCGCGGCGTTTGTCGCGCTCGGCGGCCATCGCAAACAAGGCGTGATTCCCGTGAGCTACCGGATCCTCGGCGGCGCAAAATTCCTCAAGGGAGGTGCCGCGTGAGCCAGGGCGATTTTATCGTCATGGCTTTTGGGGTTGTGGTTTTAATTTCCAACGTCGTAACGTCCTGGGCGGTGCTGACGGGCAAGGCCCAGAAGCGCGACCTCGGGCCGCAGCCGTTCGAGGTGTCGATGACGGAAGGCTCGCTCACCGTGGGACTTCACCGGGAGTTTTGCAAACCGCTCCAAAGACGCGTCACCGATTTGGAAGTCGAGGTTCGGACGATCAAAAAGAAAATGGAACTCGACAAAGGGGAAATCATCGCTGCCGGAGAGGACCGGGCAAATGCGTTGCACACTCGGATCGACGGGATCCCCGCCAAGATCATCGCGATTTTGAAAGACACGAAAGGGTTGATTGGATGAAACGCACACAAGAGATTGCCCGCGTGATTCTGTCCCTGCTCTCCGATTGGGACGAGCCGGCGGACGAAGCCGTGATCCACGCGCAGGTCAACAACCGCGTGATGCCCGAGGCGATGGTCTCCGAGTTCCTCGCCGCGCTGACATTTTGCGAACAGGCCCGCCTCATCACCGGAGTGCGCAACGAACTGCGCGGTCCCCGCTGGGCGATCACCGACAAAGGCCGCGCGGCCAGGCACCAATGACCAATGAGCAAACCACGAATCGACGCGGACGGGAAAACGGCATACCAGCGGTTGAAGGCGCTGTCGCCGGAGGAGCACGAGGCCATCATGGGCCAGCTCGAAGAGCTTTCGCAGGCCAAGGTGATCGCGCAGATCGAGGCGCGGCATGGCATCCGTGGGCTTACGCCTGCGCGGCTGTCGGACTTTTCTGCGCGGTGGTATCCGGAGCAGCGGGAGATCCGGGCGGCCAACGACACGGTGTCGAACATCCGCGAGATTTTCGAGGAAGTGATGCCGGGTGCGGGCCGGGAGGAGACTCACAAATTTCTGGTTCGGTTCCTTGCGGCGACGGGCTTCGGGCAGAAGGATTACAAGCTGCTGCAATTTGCGACGGTCGAGGAGCGCAAGGCGATCGAGATCGAGCGGGAGAGGGAGAAATTCGAGTTCGACGCGGCGCGGGCGGCGCTCAAGTGCCTGCCGCAGCTCAAGGCGCTCGCGGCGGACAAGGCGCTCGACGAACCGGCGCGGCTGAACGCGGCGAGGAAACATCTTTTTGGAGTCGTGCCGAAATGAAGATTCCTCACGCAAAGGGCGCAAAGGATTTGAAGGTTAAGAAGGGGACTTCCATCATCGCGTTTCGCGAATACCAGGGGCCGGTGTTCCAGGATCGGGAGAGCGGGATCGAGGTTCTGCACTGGTCCCGGCAGATTGGGAAGAGCTTCGTGCTGGCGGCTTGGGCGGTGGACCGCTGCCTCACGCGTCCGGGGCGTCTGGTGACGGTGCTCAGCAACAGCAAGGACAACGGCGGCGAGTTCGGCGTGAAGTGCGCCGAGGTGCTGCGGCTGCTCGACCAGGCATTCGTCGCGCTCGACGGAGACCAGGTGGCCGACGTGTCGCGCTTCATGGACAGCCCGGTCGAATACGACGCGATGAGGTTCGAGATCCGGATCAAGGTCGGCGGGCAGACGAGCCGCATCAAGATCCTCGCGGCGAACCCGCGCACGGCGCGCGGATTTTCCGGCGACCTGATCCTCGACGAATTTGCCTTTCATGAAAACAGCCGGGCGATCTGGGAGGCGGCCGAGCCGATCCTTTCCTCGAATGCGGATTTCCTCTGCCGGATCAGCTCGACCGGGAACGGGAAGTTCAACCTATTTTACGAGATGGCCACGAGCGGGGAGTTCCCGCTTTCGCGCGTGCCGCGTTCCCTGGCATGGGCGCAGGGCGTGAAGATTTACGATCCGCGCACGCGGCAGCCGATCACGCCCGCCGAGGCGCGGGCGCGGTCGCTCGACAAGCGGGCCTACGATCAAAACTACGAGTGCGCGTTCACGGATGAAAACATGACGCTTCTCACGAGCGACCTGATCACGGCCGCCGAGAGGCCTGGGATGGGCGTGATCTGCGAGCAGGAGTGGAACGCCACGATTATCAGCGAACTCCACCGTGCGGCCGACGATCTCTACTGCGGGCTCGACGTGGGGCGCAACCGCGATATCTCGGTGCTGAGCGTCTTCGAGAAGACCGGCCCGCTCTTCCGCTGCCGGGCGATCCTTCGCATGGAAAACATGCGGCTTCCGGCGCAGCAGAATCAGCTCGATGCACTGTGCGGGCTCCCGCGATTCCGCCGCGTGTGCATTGACATGACCGGCCTTGGCACCGGGCTTTTCGAGTATGCGCAGCGCGACCACGGAGCCTCGCGGGTTTCGGGCATCCACTTCGCGACCAGCGTTCCGGTTACCGAGCGCATCCAGGCCGAGGGCCGCAAGGCCCCGACCGTGCGCGTGACCGAGGCGATGGCGATGGAGCTGCTCGCCGTCTATGAGGAGCACCGGATCCAGCACATGGCCGACCGCGAGCTGCGCGACGACCTGCGCAAACCCGAGCGCATCACCACGCCCGGCGGACGGGTGAGCATCGCGGCCACGCGCGACGAGGCCGGACACGCCGACCATTTCTGGAGCTTTGCCCTGGCCATCGAGGCGGCCAGCACGAACGGCGGCACCATCACGGCGCAAAACCTGCCGCAGATCCGCATGGGCGGAAACCGGATGAGCCACCCGCAATTCCAACCCCGGAGGCTCGGATGAAGAAGAAGAAACCCCGTTCCTCGTTCTTGGTTCCTCGTTCCTCGTTGGGAGAACAAAGAACGAAGAACAAAGAACAAAGAACGCCGGCGCAAAGCGACGGAGAACAAAGAACGCCGGCGCAAAGCGACGGTTCGCTTGCGAGGCTGCTGCGTCCGCAGGCGGCCTTCCGCTGGCTGCTGCCCTCGGTGGCGGCGATCACGCCGCAATATATCGAGGCGGTGCTGCGCGGTGCGCTGGCCGGGAACCATGTGCAGCAGTGGGAGCTTTTCGACCTCATGCTCGACTCCTGGCCGGAGCTGGCGGCGTGTTCGCAGGAGCTCACCGACGGGGTGCTGGAGCGCAAGATGATCTTCGAGGCATTCGCCGAGGAAGATGAGGACGCCACGCCGGGCGCGCAGGAACGCTGCAAGCTGGCCAGCGCCGCGTTGCGCCGGATGCAGCCCGAGGCCTGCGCCGACGAGAACGATCTCGACGGCACGCTCAAAGACATCCTGGACGGCTGGTTTCGCGGCGTCACTTGCCTGGAGATTGACTGGCAGACGGCGAGATCCGGCGTGCATGGGCAGTTCATCGCGCCACGCGCGACGTTCTGGGTGCATCCGGTCTGCTTCGCTTTTGACATCAACGGGAGGCTCGGCCTGCGGGTGGATGCCGCCGGGCAGATGCAGCCGCTCAACCTCGCGGGGACATCCCTCCAGCCACAGCCGGCGGCGGTGGGCGCGTTCCCCCCTCACAAATTTTTGATCGGGATCCACAAGGCGAAGAGCGGAACGGCGCTCGGGGGCTCGCTGCTGCGGCCGCTCGCGTGGTGGTGGTGCGCGGCGAACTTCTCCGCCGACTGGCTGCTCAACCTCGCGCAGGTTTTCGGCCTGCCCTTTCGGTGGGCGAACTACGAAGCCCACGCGCCGCAGGCCACGGTGGATGCGATCTGCAACATGCTGCAAAACATGGGCAGCGCGGGCTGGGCGGCGTTCCCGGCGGGGACCACGCTTGAGCTCAAGGAGGCGACGAAGGAGGGCGGCGACCACAGCCCCCAGGGCGAGCTGCTCGACCGGGCCGACCGCTACGCCCGGCTCCTCATCCTCGGCCAGACCATGAGCGGCAGCCAGGACGCCAGCAAGGGCGGCGGCAAGGCCTTCGGCTCGGTGGAGAGCGACGTGAAGGCCCGCCGGATCAACGCGGCGGCAAAGTATGCCTGCGCGATCCTCAACTCCCAGCTCATCCCCTCGATCCTCACGCTCAACTACGGCGACGCCGACGAAGCTCCGGTGGCGCGGCTGCTCGAAGACGAAGAGGGCGGCCTCGACGAGGCGCAGCGCGACAAGGTCCTCGCCGCCGCTGGACTGGAAATCCCCAAGAGCTTCCTCCGCAAAAAATACGGTCTGCCAGCACCGCGCGATGATGAAGAGACGATCGGGGGGGCGGAAGAAAAAGCGGAAAGCGGAAAGCGGAAAGCGGAAAATGATGGGACGGATCGGGAAATCGACGCGCGCGACTTGCGGCGGCTGGTTGCCATCGAGGACGATGCGGTTTTCGCCAGCGAGCTGAAAAAGCTCTCGGGGGCGATTGCGGCGGGGGGCGGCAATCCCTGGCACAGCCATACCGATGGGAGATTCGCCAGCGCGGAGACGGGCGGGGGCGGCGGCGTTCTTCGCGAAACCCAAGTGCCAACGCACCACCAAGTTTTTTCTTTAATCGGCATCAAGCCCGGAAACGTGTTTGCCGATTATGAGGCGCTGCGCGGAAAACACCCGGAGCAATTCAAGACCGCCGAGGAAGTCAGGGTGCATGTCGAAAAGGTGATGGCTGAACCGGATTATATTTTGCCAGGAGCAGAAGCTGACCACCGACTAATCGTTCATCAAGCGGATGCCGGTGACAAAGCCTCGATTCTTGAAATCGAAGAGCGGGGCGGGAAATACCGTGTGCGGTCCGCATACACTCTCGACGAGGGGCAGCTTGCCACAAAAATAAAGAAAGCCGGTGGGGAGGGCGCTGAGTCTCCAGTCCTGCGTGTAGATCGCCTCTCGGCGAAACACCTTCAGGGTGCTGGCGTGCCTTCCGACACGCTTCCAACCGGCAAGCCAAAACTACGCCCGCAATCTCCGGAGGTCAACAAGATATGAACGAAGAAACTTCCATTCTCTGCCGGGCCGCCGTGCAGCTCGCCCCGACCGCCACTGGCGAGATGATGTATATGCCCGGCGGGTTGCAGGCGATCACGCCGATTGATGGCGGGATCGGGCAGCCAATCAAGGTGCTGGTGGACGGCACCGGGGCGGCGGAGCTCAACCGCCAGTGCTCGGCGCTCAAGGCGCGGAACAAGCGTCCGTTTTTCGATTTCAACCACGAGGACGGCCCGGCCTCGTTCTGGCCGGCGGAGTTCTTTTTCAGCGAGGCCCCCGAGCCGGGGATCTACTGCCGTGGCGAGTGGACGGCGAGCGGGCGGTCCGGCGTGGAGGGGAAGGAATGGCGGCAGTTCTCCCCGGTCTTCCATGTGGACAACAAGCGGGGGAATCCCGCCCGGATCGTCTGCCGCGAGTTCGCCAAGCCGAACATGGGCGGGCTCGTCAACGACCCCGCCTTTCACACCATTTTGCCCCTGTGGGCGAAAAACGCCGATGGAGCGCAATCCATCTCAACCAATAAAAACCATAATATGACAGAAGAACAACTGGCAGCGCTCCAGGCCAAAAACACGGAGCTTCAAATCGAACTCGACGCCCTCAAGACGCAGCAGACTGCGCTCAAGGTGAAGAACGAAAACGACGCCCTCGTCACCGCGCAGATTGCGGCGAAGGAGAGCGAACTCAAGGTCGCCGCACTGACGCTCGAAAACGCGCAGATCGTGGCGAAGAACAAATCCCAGGGCGATGCGATCGCCGCACGCAACAAGTCCGATGCCGAGGCCGCCGTGAAGCGCGCGGTCGAGCGTCACGCGATTGCCGCGAAGGACGACAAGGCGCAGGGCGCGCTGGTCGCGAAGGCGACCGACGACCCCTCGTTCATCAGCGTGATTGACGCAATGCAGGGACAGGCGCTCTCCGGGCGCATGACCCCCAGCGGCGTGCAGATCATCGCCGAGGCACCCAACGCGACGCTCAAGGCGTTTGCCGCCGTGTGCGCGAAGAACGCGGAGGTGAAGCTCTCGCCCGAGACCGCGAAGGAGAAAGGCCGTCTCGCTCGCGAGGCCGCTTCGATCTTCGCGAAGGACATCGACAAGAACGACACGCTTGCCGGGATCACGATGGAGGAGGCGATCAAGGCCGCCGACGTGACCGACGCGCAGGTCGGCTTGCTTGCGGGGACTCTCGTCCTCCAGCGCGCCCTGCCGTTGCTCCAGTATGAGTATCCGCTCCTGAGCGCGATCACCAGCGACTACTCGGACTCGCCCGGCCTCTTCGGCCAGACGGAGTCGACCCGCATCATCCTGAAGCCTGCCGTGCAGACCTACAACGCGACCGCCGACAGCGCCGGACGCCCGTTGGGCTGGAACACGGCGAGCCCCGCGCAGAGCGTGGATGTCTCGGTGACGCTCGACGAGCACATCGGTGTGCCGATCGTGTTCGGAGTGCAGACTCTGGCCAAGACGCTGCGCAACCTCTTCGGCGAGACCGCCCCGATGGCGCTCTACGCCCTGGGCGGTTACGCGGTGAACAAGCTGACCGCGCTCATGACGGCAGCGAACTTCAACGCTTACGCTGGCACCACGGCCTCGGCCGGGGCGACCACCAGTGGCTTGACCGCGATCACCGCGACCAGCACGGCCGCGATGTATCCCGGCCAGGCGATCAGCGGCACCGGGATTCCGGCCAACACGTATGTGCGCTCGGTCACGGACGGCACGAACGCCGTTCTGACCCAGGCGGCGACGGCCACGAACAGCGGGCTCACGTTCACGCTGGGAGGCGGCAAGGTGCCGACGACCTACGCGACGTTTGCTCAGGCACTGGCCGACTTCAACATGGCGAGCCTCGGCAGCATCAAAGCCGCGTTCGACGTGAATGAGGTTCCCTCGCAGGAGCGGTTCGCGCTGCTCAATGCCAGCTACCACCAGCGGCTCGCGCAAGACCCGACGTTCAACTCCTTCTTTGCGGCCACCCGCAAGCCGGAGGTGATCACCGACGGGATCCTGCCGAAGCTCCAGGGGTTCAACCCGCTCGAAGCCCCGTGGTTCCCGAGCACCAGCGACCGCGTGGGATTCGCCGGCCACAAGGCCAGCCTTATCCTCAAGTCGCGCCTGCCGCAGGACTTCTCGTCCGCAGTGGGTGCGATGGTCCCCGGAAGCGTGACCACGGTCACCACGCCGGGCGGCATCAGCGTGCTGCTCGTGCAATATGTCTCGCTCCGCGAGAACTACGCCGAGTGGCGTCCCGAAGTCATGCTCGGTGCCGCAGTCGGCGAGCGCCGCGCGGGCTTGGTCCTCACCTCGCAATAATCAACCCGGAGCACGCCCCGGCGGCCACACGCCGCCGGGGCAACTCCACAACCTCAAAAAATCAAATCTAATGAAATCAAAAATCATCACGGGCATCTTCGCGGTGCTCTCCATCAGCGCGGTCCTCTTCGCGGCGGACCTCACCTATACCACCGTCCCGCAGACCGGGGACAGCGACCTCGTCATCCGCAACAAGCAGGCGGTGGCGGTCACAAAGCTGGCGGCTGAAAACGGCTTCCTGTATATCGCGGCATCGGGCACGAACGCCGCCGTGACCAACAGCGTGAGCACGAACAGCGTGATCCTCGACCGGCTTGTCATCAATGCCGCCGGGGCTGCCGCTTCCACGATCACGCTCAAGACCGGCACAAATACCGTCAGCGTGGTCAGCGGAGCTTCCGGACCGGTGGCGCTGCCTTACAACCTGCGGCTGCCTTCCGGGCTGTCGGTTGTCACCGCCGGCACCAACGCGCCGGCCCTCACGGTCGGCTACCGGTAAAAACCATGGCCGCACCGAAACAGAAACAAGCCGCCGATCCGCTCGCGTCCGCCCAAGGGCGCGCGTGGCTGGCGGGGGAACTCGCCAAGGCCGAGCGCGAGGAAGCGCACGGCCCCGGCGGCCAGGGCTGGCCCTACAACGAGGCGCGCCGGCCGGCGATCGTCGAGCGCGCGGAGTTCCTGCGGGCGCTCGTCGGAGGCTTAAAGAATTAAGATCCGACCGATCCGACTGATCAGCCAGATCCGACCGATCTAAGACTCCCATGAACTGGACCACCATCACCGCAGACGACTTGAAGGCCTCGGGCCTCGGGTTCATCGTGGACAAGGCGCGGACCGCCTCGACCGGCGGGGTGGATCCAGTCACGGAAGAAATCGCCAATGCCATCGCGCGGATCCGCCGCGCGGTGGCGAGCGGCAACCCGCTCGACAGCGACGCAACCAAGGTGCCGGCCTCGCTGAAAGGCGTGGCAGTCCGCGTTGCGATCTTCGCGCTCATGGAGCGGATCCGCATGCCTCTCTCCGAGGACCAGCGGGAGACGCGCAAGAGCGACAACAGCGACCTGCTGCGGATCGCGGATCGCAAGGTGCTGGTGGAAGCACCCGATGACCTGTTGGCAGACAGCCCGGTGCCGCAGAACATCGGAAGCTGGAACAGCGAGAACAAGATCCTGCCGCGCACGCATCCCGTGCCCCGCCCTGGTGTGCAGCGTCCGCTGACCCCTGGGAAATACGCCAACCCCGACGCCCCGGAGGACGAGGCATGAGAATGTGGAATGCGGATTGCGGATTGCGGAATGGGAGCGCACGCATCCTGCGTGCTCAGTGCGGCATCCGTGCCGCGCAATCTTCTCTGCTACGCGCTGCCGCCGACATGCCGCCACACCGGGCACGCATGGTCTTGCGGGCGATTATCTCGGCAGATCGGACGGATCGGTCGGATCTCAAAGAGGCCTTCCACCGCGACATGCGCCCGGTGTGCGGGGCGGTGGTCTCCGCACTGGAGGCGGGCGACATCGAGGCGCTGCGCGGACTGCGGGCGATGCTGCCGCATTTGCTGGCAGACGTGAACCGCGAGCCCGCCCTGGCGGATCTGCTGGCGCACCAGCTCGGGAAGTCGTTCCTCGCGGGACTCAACGCAGGACCGGAGGAGGCGCTGTGAACACCGACACCGTCACCGAGGCGCTCAAGCAGTGGAGGAGCCGCGAGGTTTTCCCGACCGACCTATCGAGCGCGGATATTTTGGGGTTTTCCCGGGAGTTACATATGCGCTCCATCATTTCCGCGCGGACCACGAATGCGGAATACCTGGACGAGATTGCCAAGACTGTGGACGGGATGCTCTCCGGGAAGTTCAGCATGTCGGAGGGCAGGTATCGCCTTTTCAAGAAGCTCAAGCAGCTCGGATATGATCCCGAGGTAGGCTTCCCGTCCGACATGGCCCAGATCCCGCCGGCGGAGCGCGGTTCGCTCCAGGATCTCTCCAGCGAGGCGCGGCTGAACCTCGTGCTGGAGACGAACATGCGGATCGCGGCGAACTACGGGCGCATGGTCGAGGGGAACACGCCCTACGCGCTCTATGCCTACCCGGCCTGGGAACTCGTGCGGCTTTACCTCCGTAACGTGCCGCGCGGCACGCCGGAGAGCCACACCGCCGGCTGGCAGGCGCGCTGGCGCGACGCGGGGGAGTCGGTCGGCTGGGAGGGCGTTTTGAAAGCGGAAAGCGGAAATGAAAAATCGGAAATGATCGCCCGCAAGGACTCGTCGATCTGGCAGGCGTTGGGTGATGGCGCGGGCGGCTACACGGACACGCTCTCGAATCCGTTCCCGCCATTCGCGTTTAACACGGGCATGGCATGGAAGGCCGTGGACCGCGCGCGGTGTCTCGATCTGGGGCTCATTGCAACCGACGAGACGCCTGCCGAGATGGTGGGGCAGCTCGCGCCTGGAGCGAAGGAGATCAATGACGTTTTCGACCGGCTCTCGCCGGATCTGCGGAATGAATTGGATCGGGAGATCTCGGATTACAACGCGAGGAGGATGGCGGCATGAATCTTCGCATCACGATCTCCGATGGCGTGAGTCCGAAGCTGCAAAGCATTATGCGGACTTTCACGGGGGCGGGACTGACAGCGCTGCACCAGGCGGCTGGCACCGAGCTGCAGCGGATCACCGCCGACCACGTCGCGAAGATCGCGGCGACCAGGCACACGACGGCGAACAAGCTGGGCGCGGCACCAAAGAACTTCCTTGCGCAGGCCTCCGAGCAGGTGTCCGCCTCGTCGGCGCTCAGCTCCGGCCCGGCCGGCGCGACGCTCACGATCAGCCATCCCGGATTCCTCCGCGCGTTCCAGAACGTCACGATTGTCCCGCGCACGGCGAAGGCGCTGGCGATTCCGATCCACGCGCTCGCATACGGCCACCGGGCTGGCGAACTCTGGGACCGTCTCTCGCTCTTCATCCCGAAGGGAAAGAACATCATCGCGGCGACAATCGGCGGGGTGCTCACCCCGCTCTACGCACTCTGCAAATCAGTGACACAAAAACAAGACCGCTCGCTTCTGCCGAGTGACGCGGAGTTCCAGAAGGCGGCCACCGATGGCGCGATGGCCTATCTCGGCGCGGTGCGGGCAACAAGGTAAATTATGAATTTTGAATTAGGAATTTTGAATGGAAGTCACCCGCGCGTAGCGCGGCACTCGGCCGCCGTGCGGCCCAATTCCGCATTCCGCATTCCGCATTCCACATTATGTTAAACATCTCCATCAATCTCGAAACCGGCGTGGCGAAGCTCTCGCAAGCCACGGCGATCAAGGCGGGGGGCGGCGTGCCGGTAGTGGTCACGTTTTCCGCGAATCCCGGCACAACCCCTGTCGTCGAGCTGGCGCTCAGCGCGCAGAGCAGCACGCCTGCGGTGCTCGCCTACCTCGGCGCGTTCGCCTCGCAGAGCCAGACGGTTTACACCGGGATCCTCGATGCGAACGACACGCGGCTCGTCGCGGCCCTGGTAGGCAAGCAGGCCCAGACGCTCGACTGCGAAATCGTCGTGACCGCCGCAGGTGCCGAGCGCCAGCCATTCCCGAATTTCCCCGTCACCGTCCAGCCGCCGATCATCACCGGCCCGGCCGCCAGCGAGGGCGGCCCGATTTACCTCACGGAAGCCCAGAGCGATGCGCGGTATCCGCTGATCGGCGAGGCGAGCGGGGCAGTCCGAATCTCGACCGGCGGGCTGGAGGTCAAGGACACGGTCACGGACGTGTGGCGGCTCATCACATTCGTCAACGGGGAACTCACCTTTACAGAATTATGAAAAACAGGCTCACACGAAGACACGAAGGCACGAAGAATACCGAGTCTGCACGGATCGCATTGTCGGTGCTTGTGGTCATGGCCGCCCTCGCGCTGGCCGTGCTGGCTGGCAAATCGCCTGCCTACGCGCAGACGGGATCGGTCACAAAGGCGGTGATGGTCGGCACGAATGGCATGGTTGCGACGCCGTCGAACTTCTGGCAGACCAACGCGCCGGGCATTGCCAGCGCAGTCAGCACGAACTTTGCGCCAATCACCGGCGCGACGAATTATACGCCGGCCGCCCACGCCTCTGCGACGAATAACCCGCATGCGGTGACAAAGTCGCAGGTGGGCCTCACGAACGTGGAGAACACCGCGCTCTCGACATGGACGGGCAGCACAAACCTTTTGAGTGGTATCGGGGTCCCGGAAGGCTCCACGATTGCCGGGCTTTACGATGGGACGATGGGTTCAGTTGCATACGCTTTAGACGCTGACAATGCCACTCACGCTAACTCTGCGTCTTCGGCCAATGACGCGGACACGCTCGATGGCAACCATGCAAGCGCCTTCGAGCCCAAAGGTGCCTACGCGGTGATCTACATCCCGCTGCCTGCTGGCAGCCAGTGGACGGATTTCAAGCTCAAGGTCGCCACAGACAACTTCACAAGCGGGCAGATGGTCTTCTTTTACCACAGTGCGGACCCCACGAAGGTCGTCAGCGCCAGCCAGGTCTGGACGAACCGCCCGGATGTGTATTTCACCGACTCCGGCAAGACAGGCACCCCGAACCAGCGCGGATGGATCAAGCAGAACACCACGCAGAGCATTTTTGCGATGCTCACGGACGCAAACTCCGAGGTCGGCGGGTTTCTGGTCATCATCAAGGACGACCTCTCGGCGGATCGCGACCACCTCGTCTTTTCCTACTGGCTGCTAGACGCTTCCACGGGGGACACCGACCCATCCAACCGTGAAGTTTGGAGGCCAGTATGGCCGCAACAATGGGTCAACACATTCAGTCTCACTCAATAAAATCATCATGAAAAACACAATGAAATGGCTGCTCATCGCGGCCCTCGCACCGGTCCT
>Ga0247840_10007031_pt1 | contig 15846 bp, 12 predicted proteins | sample LaCruzMarch2015__FD_192404 | JGI IMG/M metagenome (GOLD analysis project Ga0247840, IMG submission 192404) | Freshwater microbial communities from meromictic Lake La Cruz, Castile-La Mancha, Spain - LaCruzMarch2015_17m | ecosystem: Environmental > Aquatic > Freshwater > Lake | place: Spain... | reverse complement strand
CATCGGGCGGCAGAATCAACTGGGCTATCAGGACATGGACCAGGCCAACCCGAAGGTCGATATGTGGGTGCCCGGCGACCATGCCGAGGTGCTGATCCCGAGCCTCTACGTGCTGCCCAACACCCCGCGCACCGGGCTGGTCCTGAACCGGCCGGAGATGCGCCTCTATTATTACCCGCCCGGCCGGCCGGACGAGGTGCAGAGCTACCCGATCAGCATCGGACGCGAGGGCTGGAGCACACCGCTCGGTACTTTCTCCGTCGCGACCAAGGTTAAGGACCCGACCTGGACTCCGCCGGCCTCGATCCGGGCCGAGCACGCGGCCAAGGGCGACATCCTGCCGGCCGTCGTACCTGCGGGTCCGGACAACCCGCTTGGGCCCTATGCCATGCGCCTTAGCATACCCGGCTATCTGATCCACGGCACCAACAAGCCCTGGGGCCTGGGGATGCAGGTCAGCCACGGCTGCATCCGCATGAATAACGAGGGTATTATCGAATTGTTCCCGCAGGTGGCCACGGGCACGACGGTAACGATCGTCGACCAGCCCTACAAGCTCGGCTGGCTGGGGGATGACCTGTATCTGGAGGTCCACATCGATGACGAGGGGAAACGTAAGGCGGCGCGCTCAGTGATACCGGATTCGGTGGCGAACGCGCAGGGATTGCAGATGGACTGGAAGGCGGTCGAGCGGGCGGTGTCCGAGAACACCGGCCTCCCACAACTCGTGGGAAGCCGGCGCAGTTCAGCCGACAGGCTTCACTTGGACATGATCTTCTGATACATGCGGTCCAGACGCTCGGTGTTGGCGTCGCAGCAGGACTGGGCGCCCTTGGCGGCGTCCAGGGCCTGCTGGGCCATGTCGCGGGCGGTGGTGTCGGTGCACCCGCCGATCACGGTGGCGCCGATCAGGGCGGCGGCGGCCAGGGAAACGAGCTTAACGACTTTAGTCATCGGTAGAATCTCCGTAGGTTGAGCCAAAAGGCCCTCTTTTTATAACACAGGTTCGGGTATTTCCGAATCCCCCCAACACCACCGCCGACGACGCGCAGTGCGCCCAAGGCGTCTGGTGGCCAGCAGGATCCGTTCTTGCGCTCTCGGGCCATCATCGAGATGATTGATCGAAAGAGTCGGACCCGGTTTCTAAGCTTGCGTCAAACGGGCCGGAACATCAAGACCGCGACGCAATAAAGCCGCGAAGAAGCGCCCTTGGCGACCCGCGAAGGCGCCGTTTTGTACTTCAAAACCGCTCAGATAGCCCGTCGTCGGGGTCGCGGCTGCGCGCGGGCCGGTGCGGCCGCAACCCTGGCGGGATGGGCCGCAATCAGGCACCATCGCTGCGCATGATCCGCGTTACTCTAGACCAGATCCGCCGACCACTGCCACTTTTCTCCAGTTGCAAGGAACCTTGAGGCCATGCGCCGATATTACGGTCGCCCCCTGGACGACCCGTCGAACTCGCCCTTCCGCTGCGACGGTTACCTGGCGGGCGCCGTGATCCGCGACGACCGCGGGGCGACCATCCCGCTGTCGGCCCTCTCGCCCTTTTTGCGCGCCCTGCTGGTGACCGACGGGACCGTGACCAAGACACTGGAGGCCTATTTTTGGGAGCCGGTGACGGTGGACACCCTGGAGCAGCGCTTTGAAACCGCGGCGGAGCCGGTGCCCTGGATCGGGCTCACGGCCGGCGATGCATGTCTGATCCGCGATGCCCGCCTGCGCGGCGTGCACAGCGGACGCGCCTTTGCCGAGGCCCTGTCCCTGATCCGTACCGAACTGATTCCGCCGGACTTTCGTCGCCGCCTGATCGCCCGGGAGATCGGCATCGGCGCACTGATCCGCGACAGCGGACTGGAGAGCTATCGGGAGGTGCTGGACGTCGGACTGGAGCATGGGGGCGGCCCCCGGCGCGACCCGGCGGGGGCGGCGGACAGCGGCCCATCCGTGTTCAGGACCTATCGGATCATCATCGGCGGTCGCCCCGTGATTCTCATCACCGAGTGTTTTCCACTGGCCCTGTTTCCCGTGGACTGATCATGATGGCGCCCCTGGACACCATCCGCCTGAACGAAACCCCGGAGGGGGTGGACCTGGGCCTGCGCGTCGCGGGTCCGGCGCCGCGCGCCCTGGCCCTGGTCGCGGACGGCGCCATCCGGCTGGTCATCCTGCTGGCACTGAGCCCGTTGTTGGCCCTGTCCGGGCTCGGCCTAGGCCTGAGCCTGATCGTCGTCTTTCTGCTCGAGTGGCTCTACCCGGTCACCTTCGAGGTCCTCTCCGGGGCCACGCCCGGCAAGCGCGCCATGGGCCTGCTGGTGGTTCACGACGACGGTACCCCGGTGGGGCTGCCCGCGTCCCTGATCCGCAATCTGTTGCGGGTCGTCGATTTTTTTCCGCTGTTCTATGGGGTTGGCTTGGTCTGCACCCTGGTCGACCGAGACTTCCGGCGGCTCGGGGACCTCGCCGCCGGGACCCTGGTGGTCCATGCGCAGCGCCGCCCGTCGGGAGCGCGGGCGTCCCGCCCGCACGCGGGCGGGACGCCCGCGCTCCCGGCGTCCGCGTCCCGCCAGCCCCCGCCCGGCCTGCCGATCCCCACGCAGCAGGCGATCCTGGCCTTGTGCGAGCGGGCGCGGTGCCTGTCCGGGGCGCGTCGGATCGAACTGGCCGAGACCCTGCTTGCCCACCTGCCCAGCCCCGCCGCCGGGCCGGCCCGCGCGCGGGGGTGGGCGGCGGTGGAGCAGGTAGAGGGTTATGGAACCTGGCTGGCCGGAGGTTGGGCGGGGGACCGGCCGTGATCACCGTTGCGGCCAAGGCCCCGAGGTTCCCCACCGGAGGTCGAGGCTTTACCGTGAAAGTTCGGCGGGGACCTTGTGGGAGCGGCTTCAGCCGCGACGAGGCCTCGCGGGTTACCCGAGCGTTGCGGGTCACCGCCTCTGCGTCTCTGCGCCTCTGCGTGAGACCTCTTAAAGAATCTCACGCAGAGGCGCGGAGACGCAGAGAAGAATCGCGTCGTTCGGGTTGCCGTGAACGCCGCTCCCGCCGGGGGCTTTCATGTTTCGGGGGTGACGGTCAACTGTCGGTCACCCCGGAACATGCAAGTTCCTTGCGGGAGCGACCTCCGGCCGCGATGCGAGGCCGCGGCAACCTGCGACGTTGCGGTAGCTTGCGAGGCCTCGTCGCGGCTGAAGCCGCTCCCACAGCGTCGTTGCGCGACTTTCAGGGTGATGCCTCGACCTCCTGTCCCCTGCGGCCGGCACGACGACCAAGGGCGGGGGACTGAGCCATGCGTCAGGGACCCTTCGAGGCGAGTCGCGCGGCGGCCTGGGCGGACTACCGCGGGCTCCTGACCGCCCTGGAGGGGCGCGGGCGCGACCCGTCCACCACTCTGCCCCTGGCGCGCTTCCCGGCCCTCTATCGGCGTCTGTGCGCCGATTACGCCCTGGCGCGGGCGCGCCGCTACGCCCCCGGGCTGATCGGGGAGCTGCACGACCTGGTGCGGCGCGGCTATCCCCACCTGTACCGACGCCGCAACGCCTGGTGGGTACTGGCCCTGGGCTTCATGGCGGCCGGGTTTCCGCGCACCCTGCGTCGTCACGCCCGCGTCTGCGCCCTGGCCGCGGCCCTGTTTTTCTTGCCGCTGCTGGTCATGGGGCTCGCCTGCGGGCAGGACGGGGAACTGATCTACAGCCTGATGGATGTCGCGCAGGTGGCCGAACTCGAGTCCCTATACGACCCCGACGGCGGCCGGCCCGGACGGGGACCGGAGCGTCAGGCCGACACGGATTTCATGATGTTCGGCTTCTATGTGATGAACAATATCGGGATCGGCTTTCGCACCTTCGGCGCCGGATTGCTGCTGGGGCTCGGGAGCGTGCTGATCCTGGTCTCCAACGGGCTCATGATCGGCGCGACGGCCGGTCATCTGACCCGTCTGGGATTCGGCCCCGTCTTCTGGCCCTTCGTCAGCGGGCACGGCCCCTTTGAACTGACGGCCATCGTCATCTGCGGGGCGGCCGGGCTCCTGCTCGGCCGGGCCCTGATCGCCCCCGGACGCCTGACCCGCCTCGCGGCCCTGCGCGCGAACGCACGCGATGCGGCCGTCCTGGTGGGCGGGGCGGCCCTCATGCTGCTGTTGGCGGCGGTGGTGGAGGCATTTTGGTCCGCGAGCGGGGCGGCGGCGGGGGTGAAGTACGCGGTGGGGGTCTTGGGGTGGGTGGCGGTGATGGCGTATTTCGGCTTGGCCGGACGCATGGATGGCGGCGCCGGGCCGGTGCGCGGCGGCCCTGGGGACGACCATGGACCTTGACCGCATGAGCGTGGTGTTGCGCCCGCGCGGGCCCTGGGAGGGGATCGACCTGGGTTTCGCCCTGGGGCGCGCCTGGTTCCCGACCCTGTGGGGCCTGTGGTGGTGCAGTGCCCTGCCCGTGGGGCTCCTGGCGCTGCCCCTCAGCGGTGCGCGGGCGGACTGGTGGCTGCTGCTCCTGTGGTGGTTCAAGCCGCTCTATGAGGCGCCCCTGATCTGGTGGATCAGCCGCTCTCTGTTCGGGGAGCGGCCGCCGCTCGGGCGTGCCCGGCAGCTCCAGCGCGCCGCCTGGACGCGGCACCTGCTGCCTTATCTGCTGTGGCGGCGACTGGCCGCCCGCCGCTCCCTGAATCTGACCATCGGACTCCTGGAGGGTCTGCACGGCACGGCGCTGCGGCAGCGCCGCCGGGTGTTGGGCGACGGCGCTGGGGCCGCCTGGCTGACCCTGATCTGCTACCACTTCGAGGCCATCCTCTGGGGCGGGCTGCTGCTCACGCTGGTTTACCTGATCCCAACCGGGCTCCCGGAAGGACTGGCCGGCCTGGACCTCGGTGCGGCCCTGACCGACTCCCAGTCCTGGCCCTATTGGCTGAGCGGCGGCCTTTACCTGCTTGCCTGCTCGGTCATTGCGCCCTTCTATTGCTGCGCGGGCTTTGCCCTCTACATCGGGCGGCGCACCGAATTGGAGGCCTGGGACCTGGAACTCGCCTTCCGCCGGGCAGACCCGGACGCGACCGCGGGCGCACCGGAGAAGGGCGCAGCACGGCCCGGCCGCCGCGGCAGCCCCCGCACCGCGGTGTCGGCCGGCCTGCTGTGTGCCGCCGTGCTTGCCGCCTGGCCAGGCCCGCCGGTCGGCGCCGACCCCCTGCCGCTCCTGCCGGCACCGGCACCGGCGCGCGCCCTGATCGCCGAGGTCCTGGCCGACGCCGACTTCGGGCGGACGCGCACCGAGTCCGTCTGGACCTATATCGGCCCCGACGAGGAGACCGCCGCGCCGGACCCGACCTGGCTCAGGGACCTGGGCGACTTCGCGGTGTTCCTGGGGCGCCTGGTCAAGGGGCTCCTGGTGGTCCTGGCGGTCATCGCCGTCGCCCTCCTGATCCGGCGAATCCTGCGCGACTGGCAGCCCGGCGCCTGGCCGCGGCGCCGGCCGGCGCGGCGCCCGGCCCCCGCGGCCCCGGAGTCCCTGAGCGGGGACCCGGACCCGGACGCGGCCGGGCTGGCGCGGGCGGTGCGCGCCCGGCTCGCCGCCGGGGACCCGCGCGGCGCCCTGGCGCTCCTGTATCGGGGCAGCATCGGCCACCTGGGGCGGCGCGGCCTGCGCATCCCCGACGGGGCCACCGAGGGCGAGTGCCTGCGGCTCGCCGCCGGCCACCCGGGCACCGGGGACCTGGCACCCCTGCGGCGCCTCACCCGGGACTGGCAGGCCCTGGCCTATGCCCAGCAGGCGCCGGACCCCGAGCGCATCGCCGCGCGTCTCGACGACTGGCTGCGCTGGACGGGGCACGGCGGGACCGACGGGGACGCCGCGGCGGCCGGGGACCCGCGGGTCCGTGCGGGGAGCGACGCCGATGGCCGCTGAGCAGCGCACCCTGGGCCTGGTCCTGGTCGGCCTGACCCTGATCGCCGCGGTGTCCTTCGGCGCCTGGTTCCTGACCAACTTCGAGCGTCGGCCCCAGGAGGTCCCCGTCGGCGCCGCGGCGGAGGCCCGCCGCAACCCCTTCCTGGCCGCGGAGCGCTTTCTCACCCGCCTGGGCATCCCGGCGGAGAGTCGCGCCGGCGTCGGCCTGCTGCACCAACCCCCGCCCAGCGCGGATACACTGGTGGTCAATGGCCTGGGCCGGCTCAACGCGCGGCACCGCGCCACCCTGGGCGCCTGGCTCCGGGGCGGCGGGCGCCTGGTGGTCGAGGCGACTGACCCGGGGGACCAGGATCCCAGCCCGGACGATCTCCTGGGCGGGTTCGGGATCCAGCGCACAACGGTTGAGCGGACGGCCAGCCAGCGCCCGGGGCCGGACGGGGAGCAGGCCCTGGGGCAGATCCTGTGGGGGGACCCGGGCGCGCCGCTGAGGGTCGGCTTCGATCCGGACTGGGCCTTGAGCGTCGCGGACCCCGACCAGGCCAACCTGGTGCACGCCGCCGGGCACCCCCGCCTGCTGCAGCAGGCGGTCGGCGCCGGGCTGCTCACCGTCACCAGCGACCTCGGGTTCCTGACCAACGAGCGGATCGGGCGCCACGACCATGCCCTGTTCTTCGCCCGACTGGCCCAGCCGCCCCCCGGGGGCAAGGTTTGGCTGCTGTACGACAGCTCGGTGCCCTGGCTCGGCGCCCTGCTGTGGGCCGCCGCGCCCGCGGCCCTGGGCGCGGCCGGGGTGCTGGTCCTGGTCTGGGTCTGGTCCCTGGGCGCCCGGCTCGGCCCCCTGACCCCGGTCCCGGACCGCCGCCGCCGCGACCTGATCGAGCACCTGGACGCCGCCGCGGCCTTCCTCTGGCGCCATGGCCGCGCCGCCCAGTTGGTGGCGGCAACCCAGCGGCGGGTGCTCGGCGCCTGGCAGCGGCGCCGTCCCGAACTGCGGCACCTGACGCCCGTGTCGCAGGCCGCGGTGATCGCCAAGGCCGCCGCCCGGCCCGCCGGACCCGTCGCCGCCGCCCTGCACACCCAGGCCCCCGATGCCCCCGCCTTTGTCGAGCAGACGCGTCTCCTCAAGGCCCTTTGGCAAGGCACCCGGGAGCGCCGCACCTCAGCCCGGCCCGGGGTGCGATCAGAACTGATGAGGTGACCGGGATCGCGGGTACGCTTTCGTTGTCGTTGTCGTAATCGAATAATCCGACCACGATTACGACAACGACAACGACAACGACGCACCGTCTGTGAGAACGTCCGGTAGCTGTAGCCGACCACCGATACCCTAATCAAGGAGCCCCGATGAACGATTCGACCAGCCCCCCCGTCATGACGGTCGTCGCCGCCGCCCGGCACCTCCAGTCACTGGAGAGCGCCGTCGCCCAGGCCCTGGTCGGGCAAGCCCAGGTGATCCGCGAGGCGGTCGTCGCCCTCGCCGCCGCCGGCCATGTCCTGCTGGAAGGGGTCCCGGGGGTGGGCAAGACGCTCCTGGTCCGCGCCCTGGCCGCGGCCCTGGACGGGAGCTTCGCGCGCATCCAGTTCACCCCGGACCTGATGCCCAGCGACGTGACTGGTCATGCACTGTTCGACATGAAGACCGAGGGGTTCCGCATCCGCCGCGGCCCCATCTTCTGCAACCTGCTCTTGGGCGACGAGATCAACCGCGCCCCCGCCAAGACCCAGTCGGCCCTGCTGGAGGCCATGCAGGAGCAGCAGGTCACCATCGAAGGCGAGGCCCTGCCCCTGCCCGCCCCCTTCCTGGTCTATGCGACACAAAACCCCATCGAGCAGGAGGGCACCTACCCCCTGCCGCAGGCGCAGCTCGATCGCTTCCTGCTCAAGGTCTTCATCGACTACCCGGGGGCCGCGGAGGAACTGGCCGTGGTGCGCCAGATGACCAGCGGTCAGATCGGCGACCGGCTCGACACCTCCCGGGTCCCCCGGGTGATGACACCGCAGGAGGTACTGGCCGTCCAGGGCGCGGCGGCCATGCTGCGGCTGGACGACAGCGTCCTGGCCTACGCCGTGCGCCTGGTGCGCGCGGCACGGGACTGGCAGGGGGTCGAGACCGGCCCCGGCCCCCGCGCCGCCATCGCCCTGGTGCGCGCCGCCCGCGCCCAGGCCTTGATCGAGGGCAACGGCTTTGTCACCCCGGACGATGTCAAGGCCATGGCCCCCGCCGTGCTGCGCCATCGCCTCAAGCTCACCGCCGACCTGGAGATCGAGGGCTACCGCCCTGACGACGTGCTGGTCGACCTGCTCGCCGGCGTCCCGGCCCCGCGCGCGTAGGGTCCGCTGCGCGGACCTGCCATCAGCGGCAAGACGTAATCACCCAGGGTCACTACGAGCAGCGAACAAATGGACAGGATTAACAGGATTTCGCAGGATTTACAGGATTTCCGATGACTGGAGCCACGATTCTGTCATCCTGTTAATCCTGAAAAATCCTGTTAATCCTGTCTATTTCCCAACGACACGCCGGTTCCCGAATGGTATCGGGATTTCGGCTTCACGGTACCAAGGCACTCCCCATGCACCCCCGCCCCCCCCTGGTCCAAGCGCTGTCCATCTGGACCGCCGTCGGCCTCGCCGCCGTTTGGCTGCCCTGGGCCGGGCCGCTGTGGCAGGCCCTGGGCCTCCTGATCGCCGCCCTTGCCTTGGGGGATCTGCTGGCCCTGCACCGGCTCCCGGACCCGCGGATCACGCGCCGCATGGGCCGCGCCCTGCCGCTCGGGGCCTGGAGCCAGGTGACGCTGGAGGTCGCCAATGGGTCGGACCAGCGCCTGCGGCTCAGCGTCCATGACCTGCACCCGGGCGAGTTCGCCGTGCGCGGCCTGCCCGCGGACCTGGACCTGCCTCCCCGGCATCAGGGGCGTGTCGACTACCGCCTGCGCCCGCCCAGCCGCGGGGACTTCCCGCTCACCGGCTGTGCCGTCGTCACCCGTTCGCCCCTGGGCCTGTGGCGGCGCACCCGGGTCCTGCCCCCGGCGCAGCCGCTCCGGGTCTTCCCCAACTTCGCCGAGATCAGTCGCTACACCCTGCTGGCGGCGAGCGACCAACTCGCCCAACTGGGGGTGCGCCGACTCCGGCGCCTGGGCCGCGGGGCCGAGTTCCACCAGTTGCGCGAGTACCGGGAGGGCGACTCACTGCGCCAGATCGACTGGAAGGCGACCTCGCGCATGCACAAGCTCATCGCCCGGGAGTATCAGGACGAGCGCGATCAGCGCCTGGTCTTCCTGCTCGACTGCGGCCGGCGCATGCGCCACCGCGACCAGGGCCGCGGCCACCTGGACGAGGCGCTCAACGCCCTGCTCCTGCTCGCCTATGTGGCCGTGCGCCAGGGGGACGCGGTCGGCCTCATGACCTACGGCGGGCCGCGGCGCTGGTTCGCCCCGCGCAAGGAGCCCGGCACCGTGAACCGGCTGCTCAAGGGCGTCTATGACCTCCAGCCGAGCCTGGAGGCGGCCGACCCCCTGGTCGCCGCCCGGGCACTCCTGGCCGCTATGCCGCGCCGCGCCCTGGTGGTGGTCCTGACCAACAGCCGCGACGAGGACCAGGAGGGCCTGGCCCAGGCCGCCCAACTGCTGCGCCGCCGCCACCTGGTGGTCATCGCCGATCTGCGCGAGGCCGCCCTGGACCGCGCCCTGGAGGCCCCGATCGCAACCCTGGACGACGCGCTGCGCTTCCACGCCGTCCACGGCTGGCTCGCCGAGCGCCAACGCCAGCAGGAGCGCCTGCGCCACCTCGGCATCCAGGTCCTGGACCTGCTGCCCGCCCAGCTCCCCATCGCCCTGGTGAACCGCTACTTTGAGATCAAGCGGGCCGGGGCCCTGTAGGGTCCGCTGCGCGGACCGCCGCCCGCGCTACCGCCGCGGTCTTGCCGCTACTGCTTGCTCGGCCTTGATCATCGATTCGGCCACCCCGGGGCCGGAGTCCAAGGCTTCAGCCTTGGATGCAGAGGACCAAGGCTGAAGCCTTGGACTCCAGAAGGCGGCCCCTGGCCGGAGCGATGATCAAGGCCGCCTGCTCGATGGTGCGTGACAGGTCGTCCACTCAACTCGAGTCATCACTGACGTACGTCAAATTTGACTCCAAATCGGCGCACCTGGGAGAAAGGAAACCGTGAAACCTGCAAAGACAGAGTTCTCACGCCAAGGCGCCAAGTTGGAAAAAGCAGTTCTCACACAGAGACACAAAGATCACAAAGATTTTCAACGCGATACGTTGGTCGAGGAGGTTACTCTCGCGGTGATCGGCCCAACGCCTTCGATGATCTGTTTTTCTTTGTGTTCTTTGTGTCTTTGTGTGAGCAATTCCCGGATTTAGGTTCAGGTTCCGGGGTGACGGACACGCCTTCATGGCCGTTGGCCGCGACGAGTCCACCACCGCCTGCGCCGTTGCGTCGCGGCTGAAGCCGCTCCCACAGCGTCGCCGCGCGACCTTACTCAAGAAGAACCTAGCCCGGCGCCGCGATTTCTGGTATCAGGCCCGAACCTTCGTTACGGGTGTTTGCCATGGACTTCGACGCCTTCCTCTCCCACCACAGCGCCGACAAGCCGCTGATCCGCGAACTGCGCCGCCGGCTCCAGGCGCAGGATTTGCGCGTCTGGCTCGACGAGGACGACCTGCGCCCCGGGCAGCGCTGGCAGGACGGGCTCGCGGCCGGCATCCTCGCCAGCGCCTCGGGGCTGGTCTGCATCGGCGCCTCCGGCATCGGTCCCTGGGAGGACGAGCAGCAGCAGGCCGCGCTGGACCTGGCCGCCCATGAGCAGCGCCCGGTCATCCCGGTCCTGCTCCCCGGCGCACCGGAACGGCCCGCCATCTCCCTGTTCCTGAAGAACCGCACCTGGGTGGACCTGCGCGCGGGCATCGACACGGCGGGCATCGGCCGCCTGGTCTGGGGCATCACCGGCGACCGCCCGGGCGTCGCCGTCCGGGCCGCCCCCGACCGGCGCTTCCAACTCCCCGCCGACCTGCCCGACTTCACAGGCCGCACCTTGGATCGCGACTGGCTGGAGCGGCACCTGGCCGCCGGCCGCTCGGTCGCCATCTGCGCCCTGGCCGGTCAGGGCGGGCTCGGCAAGACCGCGCTCGCGGTGCATGTGGCGCACCGCATCAAGGACCGCTTCCCGGACGGACAAATCCTGATCCCGCTCGGCGGGGCCGGTGAGCAGCCGATGGCCGCCCTGGACGCCATGGCCTGGGTGATCCGCGCCTTCGAGCCTGAACGGCGCCTGCCGGGCGACGAGGCCCAGGTCCAAGCGCTCTATCGCGGGGTCCTGAACGGCCGGCGGGTGCTGATCCTGGCCGACGACGCGGCCGGGACCGCGCAGGTCGCGCCGCTGACGCCCTCGCCGCCGGCCGCACTGATCGTCACCTCGCGGCGGCGCATTGCGCTCGGGGAGCGGCGCGACCTGGACCTGCTGGAGCCAGCCGCGGCGCGGGCGCTCCTCGCCGGCATCCTGGGCGAGGGCCGCGCCCTGCGCGATGCGGATCTCGACCGCCTCGCCACCGCCTGCGACCGGCTGCCGCTGGCCCTGCGGGTCGCGGGGGCGCACCTGGCCCTGCACCCCGAGGTCCCTTTGCCCGAGTATCTCGCCGACCTGGCCGACGAGGCGACCCGGCTCGGCGCGCTCGCCAGCGACGCCGTGGAGCGCGGCCAGGTCGGCGCGGTGCTCGCCCTCTCCGCCGACCGCCTGCTCGCCCAGGACCCCGGGCTCGCCGCCCGCTGGCAGGCGCTCGCCTGCTTTCCGGCCCCCTTCGATCGGGCGGCTGTCGCCGCCGTCTGGGGGCTCGCCGCGGACCGGGAGGCGCAGTCGGCGCTCTCCGACCTGATCGACCGCAGCCTGCTGCGCTGGGATGCCGGCACCGGGCGCTACCGGCTGCATGACCTGCTGCGGCCCATCGCCGCGGAGCCCTGGGGCTGGTGTCGAACCCGGGTGCCGGACGGGGTGCCCGGACCCAGCCCGGAGAACCTCGGGCTGGCGCGGGGGCGGCACAGTGCCCATTTCATCGTGGTCCTGCGGGCGGCCAAGGAGCGCTACAAGGAGGGTCACGCCGGGGTTACCGCTGGCCTCGCCGCCTATGACGCAGAGTCCGTCCAGCTCGCCGCCGGTCAGGCCTGGGCGGCAGCCGGTGCGGACGAGGACGCCGACCGGCTGGCGATGGACTACCCGAACGCCGGTGCCTATGTGCTTGATCTCCGCCTGCACCCGCGCGAACTGGTTCGCTGGCACGAGTCCGGGCTCGCCGCCGCCCGCCGCCTCGGCGAACGCGGGAAGGAGGGCAACCGCCTCGGCAGCCTCGGCAACGCCTGGGCCTACCTCGGCGCGCCGCGCAAGGCCATCGGCTTCCACGAGCAGTGCCTCGCCATCGCCCGCGAGATCGGGGACCTCAGCGGCGAGGGCAACGCGCTCGGCAACCTCGGCATCGCCTGGGCCGCCCTTGGCGAGCCGCGCAAGGCGATCGGCTTCCACGGGCAGCACCTCGCCATCGCCCGCGAGATCGGCGACCGCCGCGGTGAGGGCAATGCGCTCGGTAACCTCGGCACCGCCTGGGCCGACCTCGGCGAGCCGCGCAAAGCCATCGGCCTCCACGAACAGGCCCTCGCCATCGCCCGCGAGATCGGCGACCGCCGCGACGAGGGCACCGCGCTCGGTAACCTTGGCACCGCCTGGGCCACCCTCGGCGAGCCGCGCAAGGCCATCGACTTCTACGAGCAGCGGCTTGTCATCGCCCGCGCAATCGGCGACCGCCGCGGAGAGGGCAACGCGCTCGGCAACCTCGGCAGCGTCTGGTACCTCCTCGGCGAGCCGCGCAAGGCCATCGGCTTCTACGAGCAGGGGCTTGTGATCGACCGCGAGATCGGCGACCGCCGCGGCGAGGCGAGCGACTCATTCAACCTCGCCGTGGCCCTGGAGACGCTGGGCGACCCTGCGACCGCCCGCGGCCACATGCAACAGGCCCTGGCACTCTACGAGTCGATGGAGAGCCCCGCCGCCGAGGACGCCCGCGCCTGGCTCGCCCGGCACCTCTGAGTGCCAGACCCAAGTCCCCGGTGGGAGCGGCTTCAGCCGCGACGAGGCCGCGGCGGCCCGCGGGATCGCGTCGCGGCTGAACCCGGAAAGAGCGGTTCTCACGCCAAGGCGCCAAGCTCGCCAAGGAATTTCAAGGTGTTGTCGAAGTGATTCGGCTCGCCCAGCGGGCGCTCCGGATGCTGTGCAGCCCCTTTGTTTCTTCTTGGCGTCTTGGCGTCTTGGCGTGAGCAATTGCCGGATTCAGGCTGAAGCCGCTCCCACCGGGCACCGGCCGCGTTCATCATCCCGGCCAGCGGGTCGGGCGCGGGATCGCCGGTCCGCACAGCGGACCCTACGGGCGCCCGTAGGGTCCGCTGTGCGGACCTGCGGACCCTCGGTCTTGCGGTCTTGCGGTCCTTTGAAACCCACCGCCCCGTCTGCACCTTGGCAGCGCGGCCGGACCCCGCCCCCGGCACGCGGACGCGCGCTGACCGAATCCACTCTGACCGGAGCAACCGATGAAGACCAGCATCAGCAACCTCGAAGAAGCCTTCATGTTCGCGAGCGCCGGCGCCGACCTCGATGCCGGGGCCTATCTGGACCGGGAGACCGGTGAGTTTCGCATCGTCGGGGAGGGGTTCGACGAGCCGGAGGGCGCGGCGGATGAACTCGCCGGTTCGGATCGGTATATCCGGGTGCCGAACAAGTACGACCTGGACCTGGGCAAGGCACTGGTCTTCGACTTCGCCGCGGACCAGTTGCCGGACGCGCAGGACGAGGTCCGGGACATCTTCCGGCACCGCGGGGCCTACGCCCGTTTCAAGGGCTTTCTGGACGCGCGGGATCAGTTGGACGCCTGGTACGACTATGAGCACCGCAAGACCCTGGAGGCCCTGCGCGACTGGGCCGAGGGGCGGGGGATCGAGCTGGTCGATTAGGGTTTTTTCCGCGTCCAGGTGCGACAATAGGGGACCCCGGCGGCGCCGCTCCCGCCGGGTCTGCCGCCCCCTGTTTACCGGCCCAGGCCGGCCACCTCGCTGGAGTAACGCGATGACGACGACCTCGACCCCCCTCCCCCTGGCGCGCAAAGGGGCACCGCCGCTACCCGAGGCGCTCGCGGCGCCGCGCCACAGCCTGATGACCCGCACCGGGGAGCGGCTGGCCTGGTATGGCGACGGTGTCGGCAGCGGTCGGCCGCTGGTCCTCATCCACAGCATCAATGCGGCCCCCAGCAGCTTCGAGGTCAAACCGCTGTTCGACCAGTATCGCGGGCAGCGCCCGGTCTATAGCCTGGATCTGCCCGGGTTCGGCCACGCGGACCGGCCGGTGGGACCCTACTCGGCGGAGCGTTTCGCCGCGGCCATCGTGGACTTCCTGGACCAGGTGGTGAAGCAGCCGGCCGATGTGCTGGCCCTGTCGCTCAGCGGCGAGTTCGCCGCCCGGGCGGCGCTGAAGGCCCCGGGGCGGATCAGCTCGCTGGCGCTGATCTCGCCGACCGGGTTCGGGGCGCGCCAGCCGTTCGGCCCGGCGATCGGTCGGCCGCTGCACCGCTTCCTGACCCTGCCGCTCTTAGGGGCTGCCGCCTATGCCCTGGTCTCGTCGCGCCCGAGCATCAACTATTACCTCGGCAAATCCTTCGTCGGTGCGCCCCCGGCGGAACTGATCGACTATGCCTACGCGACCTCGCACCAGCCGGGCGCGCGCTTCGCCCCCTTGATGTTCCTGTCGATGCAACTCTTCACCCGGGACGCCCCGCAGCGGCTCTATGGCAGCCTGCCGGCCAAGCTGCAGGTCCTGGCCATCGCCGACCGCGACCCCTATGTGACCTTCGAGAAGTTGGCGGGATTCGTCGCCGCCCATCCGAATTGGCGGTTCGAGAGCCTGGCACCGCACCTGGGCCTGCCTCAGTGGGAACGCCTGCCGGCGGTGGTCGCCGCGCTCGATCGGTTTTGGGCGGGCGCGCCGGCCGGGGTCTGACAGGTTGTCGCTGTCGTTGTCGTTGTCGTAATCGTAATCGGAGAAGCGATGCAATGTGGCGTGCGAGAGAATCCGGGGCGCTACGATAACCTCGACAACGACAACGACAACGACAACGACAACGCCAATGGCGCGAAAAGCACTCCGTAATGGACTTGTTTAACCTGCTACTGAACCGTTCTTTATGCCCCACCCCTCAGCCGGAGTCTCTCTCGCTATGCACCATCGCCTTGCCGCCCTTGTGCTGCTGCTCGCCGCCCCGCTCACCCAGGCGGCCATCCCGGCCACGCCGGTGATGACGATCTACAAGTTCAACGGCCCCTTCACGGTGCCCTACTACAGCGCGGACGGGACCCCCGGGGCCGGCGCCCCGGCGGGGACCCTGACCCAGGGGACCTCGGTCATCCCATGTCTGGTGATCCGCGACGGCAAGCCGCTGACGGACGCCAAGGGCACGCCCTACGTGGGCTTCGAGGTGGTCGTCGACCCGCGCCGGGCGACCCGCGCCGATACGCAGCGCTTCAAGCAGGCGGTGGCGGGGCGCGCCGGGATGCAGGTGCAGAACCACCACTGCGCACCCGGGGTCAAGAACGTGATCGACGTGCGCCAGCTCTATGCCCTCAAAAAGGGGCCCTTTTTCGACCCGCCCGGCGCCGCGGCGGGCGGCGGCGAGGGGGCGAGCGGGCTCGACCGGATGGTGCGCGCCTTTCATGCCTCCCCCCAGTGCGAGACGGCCAACCGCTCCCTGACCGGGCGTCGTGCCGCCCTGGCCGCGGCCTGGGACGGATTCATCCGCGCCAACGGGCAGTTGGGTACGGATACCGAACTCGCCCGCGCCAAGCACCTGGACTATGTGATGCGCACCGCCCTGAACGAGGGCCATCTCAAGCGCGGCTGCAACGCCTACGGCAGTTGCGAGCGCAATGTCA
>Ga0247840_10007025_pt1 | contig 15856 bp, 22 predicted proteins | sample LaCruzMarch2015__FD_192404 | JGI IMG/M metagenome (GOLD analysis project Ga0247840, IMG submission 192404) | Freshwater microbial communities from meromictic Lake La Cruz, Castile-La Mancha, Spain - LaCruzMarch2015_17m | ecosystem: Environmental > Aquatic > Freshwater > Lake | place: Spain... | reverse complement strand
CATCGATGAGACCCTTGGCCAGATTCAGGTCACCGTTATGGTTGACGCCGGCCTCGGCGATGATCAGGGTGGAGTCAGCCACGAGAAGCACACACCGTCGTCCCGGCGGGGACATCACGCAGGACCACCTGGCCCGCGCCAATGATCGCTCTTGGGCCTACTTGAATGCCTTCGCGCAGAATCGCGCCGCTGCCGATGAAACTGCCGGCGCCGATCCGCACGCCGCCATTGACGCGCGCCCCGGTCGAAATGTGGCAGTGCGACTCGATCTCGGCGTCATGTTCGATCAGGGCTTGGCTGTTGACGATGACGTTGGCGCCAATGCGGGCACCGGCATTGATCAGAGCACCGTGCATGGCGATAGTACCCGCCGTGACTTCGGCATGGCGGGAGATGTGTGCCAGGGGGGAGACGATCACAGGAAAATTTGCACCAAGTTGCTGGAGCAGGTTGAAAAGTCGAATGCGCGGATCCGCGGACTTGATCTGGCCAACCGTGATCAAGGCGTTGGGGACCCGGTGCAGCAGGTCGGGTAAATCGTCATCGGAGCCAAGCGTTGCATACCCCAGTAGGTGCCCTGCCATGGCGGTCGGTTGAACGACCCCGGCGATGGTAAATTTGCCTGCCATTTCGATGACATCGATGCAAGATCGGCAATGGCCTCCGCCGCCAATGAGGAGAAGGGGCGTCATGCTAGGGCAATTTGCCTTTCAGTCTCTACCTGAAGATTCAATGGGACAACTAAACGCGCCTGGGGCAAATTTGCGCGGACTTCCAGGATATCCCCATCCCATACAATCCCATAAGTGCCTTTTGCATAATTATCCTGGATGCTGCGCAAAGCCTTGAGCATCTCATTGTCATCACCCGAGCCGAAGGTGATGATGGCATTGAACTGCGCCAATGCATCCTGATCAAGCGGTTTGATGATCTTTTCTATCAGATAATCCAGGCGTTTAAATTCATCTTCATCAAACCAATCAGCCCAGAGAATCAGATCCCATTGGATGTCGTCAGGATCTTGGGCAACAAGGCATTTGACTCTGAAAGGGCCGCGTTCCTGCTCGATTGTCTGTAGTGCCCTGACAATCGTTAAAGCGAGATTGCGCATAATTCTTTCACTCGAGATATTTTTGCTTGAGATTCTCAATGATCTCGTTGAGTGGCATTCCTTGCTCAACTTTCGCGTCCGCCATGGCTAATTTTTTCCCTCATGGTGTTTCAAAGGGGCATTTTCACGCCAACCCGGCGCTGCTGGGTAGGTTGATGATCCGCCCCGCCAGCATCTCCGCCACCGGCAGCGGCGCCCGCGGGCAGTCGCAGTAGGGTAGCAACTGGTGCATCAGGGTCCAGGCCGGGCGGGTCATCAAGCCGGCGGCGTTGGTGGCTTCGAGGATCGCGTCGCGTTGGTCGGCGACCACCTCGTCCAGCAGCAGCGTCTGTAACCAGTAATTGCTGCGGCACCCGCGGGGCTCTCCCACCAGCTGGACCTGAGGCAATGGGTCGAAAGCGGCTTGATAACATTCGTACAGTCGGCGCTTGGAGGCCAGGAACTCCGGCAATTGCTCCAGTTGGGCGCAGCCCAGGGCCGCATTCAGGTTGGGCAGGCGGTAGTTGAAGCCGATCGCGTCGTGCACGTACTCCCAGCTATGCGGCACCTTCGCCGTGGTGGTCAGGTGCTTGGCACGGCGTGCAAGGTCGGTGTCGGCGGTGAGGATGGCACCGCCTCCGCCGGTGGTGATGATCTTGTTGCCGTTGAAGCTGAGGGTGCCGAGAGCGCCGAAGGTGCCGGTATGACGATCCTGATAACTGCTGCCAAGCGATTCGGCGGCGTCCTCGACCAGGACCAGGCCAAAGTCCTGTGCCAGGGCGAGCAAGCCGTCGAGGTCGCAGGGGTGGCCGAAGGTGTGCATCGGCACCAGGGCGCGGATGCGCCGGCCGGTGCGGCGATTGATACAGCCCTGACCAGCCGGCGGCTCGACGATCTGATCCAACCACGCGCGTAGCGCGGCCGGATCCAGTCCAAGGGTGCGCTCGTCGCTGTCGGCGAAGTGGGGGACAGCGCCGCAATACCGCACGGCGTTGGCCGTCGCGACGAAGGTGAGCGCCGGGACGATAACTTCGTCATCGGCCTGAACCCCGGCGAGCAACAGAGCGACATGCAGCGCGGCGGTTCCGTTGACGACGGCGACGGCATGGCCTGCGCCGGTGTAGGCGGCCAACTCGGCCTCGAAGCGGTCGACGAACTTGCCGACTGAGGAGACGAAGGTCGACTCGATGCATTCCTGCACATACCGCGACGCGTTACCGCGCAGGCGCGGCTCGTGCAGATTGACTAGACCGGGGCCGACGGCCTGGCGGATGGCGGCAATGATGGTGTCAGGCAGGGGCGTCACAGGTTGTAGCGATCCGACTTGTAGAGGGCCAGGTGGCGCGGGTCCGTGAACCAGGCGACGGTCTGCTCCAGACCGCGGCGGAAGCCGGCGAGCCCGCCATATGCGGGGCGCCAGCCGAGCAGGTCATGGGCCTTGCGGTTGTTGGCCCAGAGGCGCTCCACCTCGCTCTTCTCCGGCCGCAGGCGCTCCTCGTCGGTCAGGATCTCGATCTCGGCGCCCATCACATCGGCGATGGTGCGAGCAGTGTCGCCGATGGAAATCTCGAAGCTGCTGCCGATGTTGATCACCTCACCCAGACCACGATCAGAGTCCAGGGCGGCCAGAAAGCCGGCGACCGTGTCCGCTACATAGTTGAAGTCCCGCGTCGGGTGCAGGGCACCAAGCTTGATTTGGCGCTGACCGTTCGCCAGTTGGGTGATGATGGTCGGAATCACGGCGCGTGCGGATTGGCGAGGCCCGTAGGTATTGAAGGGCCGCAGCACCGTGACCGGCGTGCCGAAGGAGAGATAGAACGACAGCGCGATCTGATCCGCACCGATCTTGCTGGCCGAATAGGGCGACTGGCCCTGCAAGGGATGCTCCTCCGTGATGGGCACGAAGCGGGCGGTGCCATAGACCTCGCTGGTCGAGGTGTGAACAACCTTTCGCACACCCAGATCGCGCGCCGCCTGCACCACGTTTAGGGTGCCCTTGACGTTGGTGTCGACATAGGTGTCTGGTGAGTGATAGGAGTATGGAATCGCGATGAGCGCGGCGAGGTGTAAGACCGCTTCGCAGCCCGTCATGGCAGTCCGCACGCCGTGCGGGTCGCGAATGTCGCCGGCGAAGACTTCAAACTGACCGCGTACGTCATCGGCGCATTGGTCGAGCCAACCCCAGGAGTTGAATGAGTTGTAAAGCACGAACGCCTTGACCTTGTGGCCGGCGCGTACTAGAGCCTCGGTAAGGTGGGAGCCGATGAAGCCGTCGGCGCCCGTGATAAAGAGATTCATCGCCTATACTGCCGTGTTGAAAAGACGCTCTCGAACCAAAAATAGTTTTTGGCATAAGTGACGGGGCAAAAATTAGTGATACATTTTTATTAAGAGAAGCCGTTGGGATCAACCACGTAGTTCCATTGTCCAAAGGTCAGATCGTGCCGAATAAATAACGGGTCAGAAATAAGTATATCTACTTAAATAGGCTCAATATGGATTCCGGACTGTCCACGACTTGTTATGACGCGAGCAGTGCCAACCGCGGAGTCAGCAGCCGTTTTCCGCGAATCCGCGTATTGTGGACGAACTGAAAGAAGCCCAAGTAGAGCGGCAATTTCTCCTGCGAGATCCCGCGAGACGGTCGCAGCCAGGAACGCAGCAACGACCAGAAGCCTTCCATGGTGTTGACATGGATCTCATGGAAGCCGTCACCGTCCTCGTCACGGGCATACTCTTCGCGGCTGTGGCAGACGGTTTTGTGTTCATAACCCCACTCTGTCAGCCGACAGTAAATATCGTACCGATCATCGGCGGAAAACTGTCGGTCAGCGTGATTGAGTCATAACGCTTAGTGTACACCTAGGCCACGCTTAGCGCGAGCCAGACTCAGCAGTCTGGAATCCATATTGAGGGTTGGGATTTAGGTTGTCGCTGCGACTGTCAATGCCCATCTGAAGAAGCTCAATCTGAGCTACCAAAAGCCATGTTAGTCATTTGCTACTGCCATGAAGTTAGTTGTCCGAAATTGCTCATAGATTTCTCGATATGCTTTGAGCGGATGCGTATACCCGGATGGCGTAATTCTAAAGAGTGAGAAATTGGCTTCGCTAAAGAAATACCAGAAATCTTGGAAATAGGTCCGCGTATCAATATTACACCCACCAAACTCGAAGGTTACTATGTCAATGGATTTAGAGACAAACATTCTTATTGCCCCAGCTAATACATCAAGTTCATGTCCTTCGATGTCGATCTTCAGCAAATGGATGTGGTCTATGGAATTCTCTGAGCAATAGTTGTCGATCGTATCGATTACGACCTGTTCTGATTTACTAAAATCTATATTGAAATGGTTCAGCTTTCTTTTTGTGAGAGAGGCGAGCCCTGAACCTATTTTATCATAGTGCAATGTTGCGTCAGCCTTCTGTTTTCCTAAACCAATATTGTTTAGTGTAATTCGTTTATCTTCTTTAGAAGACTCCGCAAGCATTTTGAACGTCTCATGTCCCGGCTCAAAACAGTGAATTGTGAAATCATCTGTCGCAACATGCTCTATAATGAGCTTGAGAAATTGACCCTTGTTTGAGCCAATATCGAAAATACAATACGGAGGCTGTTTCTTTTGCTTTAAAACATGAAGTATTGCTTGTTCACCGCTAGACAGAACATCGCCACCAGATCCGAGCCCCATCAAGTATTGCGAGACTTGTACGTTTTTTTCTAATAGGCTTTGAGCGAGTCGATTTCCTGTTGCTTTGATTAAGGTATTCTTCAGTATTGACATTTAATCTCTTCTCCTTTGATGGCTAACGACTAAGCGTTTGTGGGACTCATCCGATTTCCAATCCAGCCGTCCCGGCACCGCGTCTGCCGCCGCCCGATCGGACAGGTTCTCAACGAACTGGAGCACCGTTAGCCAGGCTAGGCGTCCCGGCGTCTCGGCGTCTCGGCCGGTTACCCGCGCCGGGGGAACAGACCGGCAAACAGCTCGTCGGTGTGAAGTAGACCGACGGCATCGGCGATCGTCAAGCAGAAGACGCCACGCGGAAAAGCCGCGCAGACAACCCTGCGGGTTTCTTCGGGAATCTCGAACGCCGGGGCGGATTGGAGTGACATCGGAGCCTCCTGGGTAACAGGCACTCAATCCCTTTGACACCGCGGAGCGTCAACACGTTGCCGCCGAGTACGCGACACCCGGGAGCCAGGAGAATTCGCCATCGGTGTCGCCCACGGGGCGCATCTCCTGCGCCGGTCGGCCGCAACCGCGATGTTGCGGCAGGTGGTTTCGTTGGAGGCGATCGGTGAGGTGCTGCGCCATGCCTCGATCGAAACGGCCCACTACACCAAGGTCGACGTTGCGCTTTTGAAGCAGGTGGTCATGCCCTGGCTGGACGTCGAATCATGCTAGCAGTCTTGTCGGGCTTTCCCGCTACGAGCGGGCCGGCACCGCGGTAGACTGCTGGCCCGACGCCTGACGACTCCCGACCATGAGCAAATTTCGCCCGATCGACCGCGACACCCCCATGCCGTTGCCGTCGGTGCAGGAGTTGCTGCCCAAGGACCATCTGGCGCGCTATATGCTGCAACGCCCAAGCGGTTGTCGATACTGCGAGTCTCATCGTCATGCTGCCCTGGGTCACCCAGGAGGTGAATGACAAACAGCAACTGGAGTAAGTTATACGTCTCTCATCTCAGATTTCGGTTCAGCCGTGGCAGGTAACCGGTCGGGGGTTCTGAAAAACTAGGGCCACGCGAGATTAACGACTAAACCCAGCCGAACTTGCGGAACTGCGTGCTGCGCACGGCGCCGCCCGTGCGGTGCGCGAGGCGTACCGGATCAATGCCGTGATCCTGCTCGGCGACGGGTGGAAGGCGGCCGAAGTTGCCGATGCCTTGCTGATCGATCCCGACACGGTCCGCGACTACTTCAAGCGGTACAAGAAGACCGGTATCGACGGCTTGCTGCGGATGAGCTACGTGGGGAGCGAAGCGCTCCTCAATGACACGCAGTTGGCGGAGCTTGACCTTCATCTTCAAAGTCACCTCTGTACCTGACGGCCGAGGCGGTTGCCCGCTTTGTGGAGGAACGCTGGCAGGTCCGTTACACGCCGAGCGCGATGACGGCCGTGCTTCACCGGCTGGGCTATGTTTACAAGAAGGCCAAACTCGAACCGGGAAAGCAGCCGAAACCCGAGGTTCAGGAAGCCTTCGTCGAAAAGTACGAAAACATAAAGAAAAACAAAGACGAAAGTGATGTCGTCTTGTTCATGGACACCACGCATCCGCAGCACAATCCGGTCATCGGATGCGGTTGGATCAAGCGCGGGGAGGAGCACCCGATCCAGAGCAACACCGGCCGGCAACGCCTCAATATCAACGGCGCGATCAACGGTGAGGCCCTGAGTACGGTGATTCGGTTCGATGACACCATCGACGCCGACTCCACCATTGCCTTGTTCCAAAAAATTGAGCAGGCTTATCCGCTAGCGCCCTGCATTGTCTTGGTTTGCGATAATGCGCGGTACTATCGGTCAAAAGCGGTGACTGCTTATTTGGAGACATCGCGAATCGAATTCGAGTTTCTACCGCCGTACGCCTTAAATCTCAATCTCATTGAGCGGTTCTGGAAATTTTTCAAGCACGAAGTTCTTTACAACACGTATTACGAGACGTTTGAAAGTTATAAAGCAGCGCGTAAGAAGTTCTCGCCGCGACTGCGAACGCTTCTCACTGAGAAGTTCCAGATTATCGGGAAAGAAAAGCCGAAAATCGCTATCGCTTCAGTATAGGACGAAGGATCATTTTCACACTACCATCCATGATTTCTTGGTCCGCGGCCGAGTTTCAGGCACAGTTTAGGACTGATGCAGTCCGTTTGGACCGGCGAACTGGCATTTACCGGGTTCTGGTGACCTCTCGCAAGTACCCTGCGGAGCAACTCCGCTTAAGTGGAGAGCCCAGAGCAGATTTGTCATCCCGGTTGCTCCACGCCCACAATAGACCGCTGGCGCGGCTGTCGCTTTACAAGCTGAAGTTTCCGGCCTTCGATGTGTTGGCGGTAGGAGTGAGGAACTTTGAGGGGGCTTACCCAGTTTGCAAGCCCTACCAGAGATTCGCTATGCTGAACGAAAAAGCATCCGTTTAATTTTGTTCCGATATCTTGGTGGCAACGTTAGATATGTGAATGCTCTGACCCAGTCGATACCTAAAGGAGAGTGCCACAATGCTTTAAGAACCTCTTTACGGGCCATATTTGATTGGCTTTGACTATAGTAATATTCAGCAGCACTCATACATATATTCCCTTCAATAAAATTCCTTTCATTTCCGAGAATAGCCGTAACAGCTTCATCAGAAAACAAACTCTCGTATATGCCCCTAAGTAAAGTTAAACAAAATTCTTGATCATACGGCACGCTACTTAAATTATCCTGACCAATAAATCGGCTTCCAAGGATATCAGACATCACGACAAACTCACATCGCGCTGCTAGCCTCATCCAAAGTTGCCAGTCTTCGGAAACGGGGAAACTTGAAACAAAGCAAGGAATCACCGCTTCTAGATTCGCTCTCCGAACAACCACTGTACTGGTTCTGACCGGATTATATTTAAGAAGCGTCTTAAATAAGTTACCACGTAAGGTGCGGTGTCGAACCACGCGAGTCATACCATCAGGCAAGATATCTCGCATCCCGCCGCAAACTAATCCGACATTTGGATATTTTTCGAATATTTTCAGTTGCTTTGCTAGCTTAGTGGGCATCCATTCGTCATCGGAATCCAAGAACGCCACAAATTCTCCATTTGCAGATCTTATTCCGGCGTTTCTGGCTTCGGCCACTCCTCCATTTTTTTGTCTTATAACTTCAACTCTTCCTATATATCTCCTTAGTAGATCCTGAGTAGAGTCTGTGGAGCCGTCGTCTACAACCAATATCTCGATGCACGAATGCGATTGTGCTAAAACGCTTTCGATCGCTCTCGGCAAAACATTCGCTCGATTGTATGTTGGTATAACAACGGTCACGAGAGTGCGATTGTTAATAACCGCGTCGCAAGCCATACAAAACACCCCCTATAAATCAGAATGCGCCTTGATTCGCTTGCCACTCAGGAAAGGCTGTGAACCGCGTCACGTCAACCGCCGAAAGTCTTACGCTACATTTTTCCCGCTCTTCCCTAGTGTTCTCAAAGAGGCCTTAATCATCGTTCCGGCCACAAGAAAACCGGAAGTCGAGGCTTGCCGTGAGCGTCGCGCAGCGACCTTGTCGGAGCGGCGTCCCGCCGCGATCGGGCCGGGCGGGTCACCGTAGTGTTCTAGGTCACCGCGGCACCGCATCGCGGCGGGACGCCGCTCCCACGGCGGACATTCATTTTCCGGGGCGGCTGATGTTCTTTCGATGGCCGTTAGCCGGTCGACATCGCATCTGCGGCCTGGGTCATGCTTCCGGCCAGCCGAGGCGCCGGCCGACTGGAGTCCAAGCTTCAGCGTTGGACTCCAAATGGGCATCGCTGGCCGGAACGATGATCAAGACCCTCAAAGAACCTTCGCCTACCCCTGACTATCACGGTAACGACGGATCTTCAGGACCCAATGCTATCAGAAATATGTTAATGAGTCGGCTGCGCGATGGCAATTCCATCGGTACACCGATATTGCAGCTTGTTGCTTATCGTAATCTCGGCAACGAATAGAACGCGTCACTTAGGGTCGCCTTTCGCCATTTTTCAGCAGCCCAGAAACGTGAGTCACTGAAAGGCAATAGGTAAAAAATTGGAAGGGGGTCAGCACGGGATGAGCGGGGAGGCATTGATCATCGTCCCGACCGTCGGGGCACGGTCCGCACAGCGGACCATAAGGCAAAGCTCTGATCTTTAGTGTCCGTTGCGCGGACCGACGACCGCGCAATCGCGCGTCGGCCGGGTGGATGACCAAGGTCGGCAGGAAAATCAGACCCTATGCAATTTCCGCACCCCTTTTGTAACTCTCTGATCTGGCTTTTCTTGCCCTGTCTATAGAAAGGGAACAACTCCGAAAGCGCTATCTCAAATCATTGAGTTTGGGCATATCATCAAACGCGTTCCTATTTGGGTCGCGATAAGTCGACATCGGAGTCGGTTGCCGGGATCCCAACATAGGCCATCATCATCGCCTCAACTCACAACTTGGTCCATCGCTCCGGTAACAAACCTCCAAAGCCCCACGAAGTCTTACCATTGCGCTTTTCAAACCCCGGCGCGATCACCTGCTTGTCCGGATGCTCCGCCAACCACGCGCCCCACCAACTAAAGGTGCTGTTGGCAATAATGAAGTGCCGACACTGCGTCATCAGCCACAGGTCGGCATAGGCCAATGAGTCGCCTTGGTTGTGACTCACCAGAGTGAGACGACGATCCGGTAATGGGACCCGACTGCGGGCGGCCTCGGGGCGATCGGAAAAGACATAGTAGTGTGCACCGGGTACCCGACGATCGAGATCCACGATGGCACGCTGGTAGTAGTCACCTGGGGCGTTGTCGATGCCGCTGGTCTGCGGTTCGTCAAAAAAGCGCACATGCACCGCTACCGCGGCATGGCTGCGGATGTGTCCAACTAAGGTTTGATTGGCATCATCGCTCGGCGCCCGAATCCGCAAATCCTGGCGAATTGTAGCCTCCACATCCTTGAAATAGTCCTCACTCTGCCAGTAGCCTTCAAGATACAGCGTGCCGTGGAGTTGGAGTTGCAGCAATCGTGGATCGTAATCGATCCGTTGCTGCTGGTGATAGGTTTGCTTTTCAATGGGTCGGAACATGTTCGCACGCCGTTTCAGGTACCGCCGAGCGCGCGAAAAAGGTTCCAGCCGCTCCGCCGCCGTCGCCGTGCGGCAGGGGATGTGGAAGTGTTCCAACTGGTAGCGTTGATTGTACTGCGTGTCGTAAGCGAAGCCACTGGCGGCGTCCAGCACCAACTCGGCGTCGCTCACCAATGCCAGCCGCCGCGCCGCGGCGTAAATAAACAGTTGGTTGCCAATTCCGCCCCGTATTCGGGCGACGATCTTAGCCACGACGATGCCGGTCCGGAATGTTTTCAACGGGCATACTGTTGCACCGCCGCTGTGTGGGGGATTGAGAGCCTGTAAAAAAACGCCAATATCGCCCAAATCAGAACCGCATTGAATCCCGACTTTTCGCCATACCAAAGCCAGTGCGGCGCGGCCATGACCATAATCCCGAAGAAAGAGAGACCCTTGACCGTTACCTGTCTCATCGCCGATCTTTCATAAAGTACCATAACGTATGCCCAAATTGCGGGAATGACAAAAACTCCTGCCATGCGAAAATTCATGAACGGCACGACGACAGCATGGGTACCGCCCATTCCGTATCTCATTTCCCAGGCCGGCCCTTTCGTGCCGTCAATTGGTCGCTCATAACCCAGGGCGTCGGCCAATGCTCCAGGGGGAATCGACAAGACCAGATCAGCGTATGTTTTACCCCACTTCATATCGAGTATACCGTTAACGGAGTCGCCTGCAACGGAGAGAGGCCCCATTATGGCTGCGGACCAGGTGCCGTGCACCAAGTTGCTAAAACCGATACGTCCATCGTCAGACTGTGTGCTCAGTAGGGAGAGAAACGAGTCAAGATCCCTAACATCCAGCGCGGCAGATCGAATGGCACCGATAATCATGTTCGATGAAAGTATCAACAAAACCAAAATCGCGACTTTACTCCATCGGATTTTCGATCGCGCCTCTTGAGTATAGTTTTTTCCCCAGTAAAAGAAAATACCAGCCAGGCCGACCACCCACGGCAAAGAGTCACGATCCCCTCTTAGCAACTGCAACACGATTACTATGTAGGCGACTGCCAAGAATATCACTTTCTTTTTAATCAGCATTCTCGCCTTTACGTTGTCAAGTAAAGCATCGCAGAAAGCAAAGGTGAGAATAGCGTAAGAGATCATCCAGCCAGACCCCAAATTAACCGAGACTAGGCCCGTGCCCGTTGTATACCTGGCCTCGAAAATGGTTTCCTGTGGCGAGAAAATAACAGAAATACCCACTCCCACAATAACCCAAACCAGATAAAACGGAATATCCATGGTCAGGAATTTTCGGGGCCTTTCAATACCGTCTAGTCTTTTTTCAACTCGAACAGAAGTCGACTGCCCGCTGAAAACACCAAAGGCGATGCCCACACCGCCTATGGCGCCGAGCATCGCAGTCAACGCGACAATTTCTTCATTCATCGCATAATCGATGGGACCCAATCCCCATTTCAGTAGAGAAGCAGGTGAATTGAAGTCCGCCCACAGATATGACGGCATTTCAATAAACGGGAGTGCGAATACGAGCCACAACAATAAAATCAGCAGTCCAATCTGTTTGGTGCGGAATCGTTGAATGAGTAACCACGATACGCCAACAAATATAGCCATTGAGACACTGATCGGGAAATACGTATCCATATGAAACAGGATGATTCCTAGTAACCCGGTGGCGAGCAAGAGAAGTTGGGCGATTGGCAACTGTTTCTCCTAAGGGTACTGGGGTTGTGGCGATGGGGTCTAGCCTGTCACTTCCTCTCGGCCAGGTGTGGTAGGCTGGCGAGCGCTCTTCGACTATATTTTGCTGGCACTCTCGATCAGGCGTGTGCCTAGACCGCTGGCGGTTTTTCCGCAACATAGCGGAGATTCGGGGGTCGTCCGTTTCGCATCGTTCCGAGTTCCTGGGAATGCTGCGAGCCTATTGATAAAAGTTCAGGTGGAGTTGCTGCATAGTGCCCAAACAACTGTATTAGAGTCGCCGAATATTTCAGTGGTGTGATGCGATTGCAAAAAATTATTGTATCATCCATTTCTCCCACACCATCGGGATATACCAGACTTGCTCGTGGTGCTTTCCCAATCCCGCAGGAATTTGCTCGTAGCACGTTTCCCAACCAAACGGGTGACGGTGCAACTAGATCAGCAGACACCGAAACCGACTGATAGCACCGGTCTTGAGTAAGTTCTTGAGAACTTCGTATTCGCCCCCTTCGATGTTCAGCTTCAGGACGCCGACCGCCCCAGGTTTACGTTCAATCGCGCCATCAGCATCCAGCAATGAGAGAAACTCAGCGATCGCCACCACGTGAGCCTCGAAGTTTTCGGGATCCGGTTCACCACGAAACGCCGATGTCTCATCGGCCGTAAGGTTAAAGCTCGTCTTGCGATTGGTTCCACCTAGTGCAGTTCGGTGAACGTAGACGGGGCTGTTGTGCTGATAGGGGCGACGACAGTGCTCGGCAAAGGCGGGAACCGGCTCGAAAAACTCGCTACGGCAGTCGTAACGCGTCAGGATGCCGGCCGTCCATTCGCCTTGGTAGCCCCGGCGTCCAACACCAGGTCGTCTTGGCACAGTAGAAGGTTCTCAAAGAGTAGCGCGTTTCCGCCGTGCCTGTAGAAGTCACCGCTAGAGTCTTCGGCTTGAAGGCGTTTGCGTTCGGCGCGGTGTACGATTGTAGCAATGATCCGGCTGCCAAGTCCGCTCCAGGCGCTCATAAACGTACCTTATGACAATTTGCAAGCCCCTTGCGGCAGTGATCGTAATAGAGCAAGCACGATCCCCTATGCGCCGGTGTGTGTATGCTAGCAGGAGAACAAGTCGTAATATCCCCCGCCGCGCGCCAGGGAGCCATCGTACAGCGGTCCATAGAATCGACCTGGCGGAAAGACCCGCTGGGAATCAATGTTGTGATCTGGCTCACGCCGAACACCTCGAGCTCTTGGACTTTTTAGATTTGGGCGAAACAGCAATCGGTAGGAGCCTACACCGACATGCCGCTACGGATTGGCGTCGTGAATCCAGCGGGCCACCGATCCTGCCGGAAATATTCGCTACTGGTCATGCGGCTCTCTTCAAAACATCCTGCGGGCTGGGCATCAAAACGAGTTCGCCATCGTGCCTGCGCCGACCGAGCCACCAGTCGCAAACTAAGCGCGGCAGACCCCGTAGCGAGCGGATGAACCGCATCGGATTCAGAACGAACTGGCTCGCGAGTAGCCACCAAAGGTTGATGAGTGTCGATGTTCCCATGAATCCGGTTTCCGCTTTGGCGGCCATCAGTCTCCAAAAACCGGAGATTGGCACCGAAGAGGAACACAGCCACGTTATCGAAACAGAAAGTTATGTGTGGTCGGTACTTTCAGGCCCTGAATGACAGCCTCGACATCCTGCCGAAGCCATTCTTGCGCGGCCGCATCGGCTGTGCAAGCACAATAGCCGGAAGCGAAGAAATGGTCGAAGGTCGCCGCGAAATTCGGATTCAGCGGCGTGCCTAGTGGCTGATGATCGGTGGCCGAAACTTCGAGCAACCAGACAGGACGCGGGTCATTCGATAGGGTGGCGGCCGCACCCTGCAGCATCATCCATTCCGCGCCCTCGATGTCGACCAGGATCAACGCCTGTTTGCCGTGAAGGCTATGACCTAACACACGGTCAAGCGTCAGGACCGGCACCTGGGTCACATAATTTTCCGGGATGGAGGCCCAACCCTTGATGAGGGAGGCACCGGTCCCGCCCCCCCCACATCTCCAGGATTCCCGATGCAGAGCCGAGAGCGACCGGGAAGACCTCAGCTTGCTCGGCCCAGCCGTTAATGCGGAGGTTCTGTAGTAGGTAATGAAGGTTGCGAGCGATCGGTTCGACCGCGATCACTGGTTTGCCCAGGCTAAGCGCGTGACAGCAGTAGTAACCGATATTGGCACCCACATTCACTAGGATGTCGACATCCTGCAATAGATCACGAACGAGGCGTGTTTCCTCCGGCTCAAAAGTGCCTGCCGCCATGGCGGCGTGTCCGGCTAGTTTGAACCCCCACTGCGTCACGCGCGGGGGATCGCGTCGATCCAGCAGGTCTCGGGTATTTCGGAGAAAGAGCGCAAGATTGGGGTTTCGGTCAATCTTGGAGCGAATCAGGGCTCTGAGCATGAAGGGCCTCTATCAATAACGTCTTAACGCGGATCCATCAGGATCAATCCACGTCTTACACCAAATTATCACGTTCCAGGCGCGTTTGACTTTGGCTTTCATACTGATTGCTTTCGTGCTAACAGAACCATCCATACAAAGTAGCTAGCCGAGAATGCAAGCAGTGCCGCGACCACACCGTTCAGACCGGCGAGTGCCGCCCCGACGACGTTGAGAACGACGCCGAGGATCGCGGTAATGATTTTCGCGGAGGCGATAGCGCGTGTTTTCATTTCGCTCATCAGCTTTAGGCTGAGCGTTTGCCCAGCAGCGAAAAGACCGCCGGCCAGCACGAACCAGGGTAATAAATCAGAGAGGGTTCGATACTCGCTGCCAACCAGCAACCTGAAAATTTTTTCGTGCATGACAAAGGCCACAAGAGTCCCGAGCGCGGTAAGGATGACACTCAGATAAGTCAGCTTCCAAGTCAGATGGTGAACGTTCGCGTTGCGGGCGGCATTTGTCGCATCGCCGCTTCTCTGAAAAAGGATCGGAGCCGCAAAGGCGACAGCCAGTCCGGTGGCCATGGCAACTGGCGTGTAGCCCAATTGGAATAGCACGGAATACTGGCCAACCTCCATGGTAGAGGTGAAGCCTTCCAACGCCCAGCGATCGGAAACCTGTTGCATCCATGTGAAGATACCGAAGGTCGAGAACGGCCATGAATAAGACCAAATACGATGGAGCCAGGCGTGGTGTCTGACGCCTGTCGCGGTCCGCGGCGGGATGGTCCTCCTTAAGAAGACGAGTTGTGAAAGGGCCACCAACAAGACAGTGCCGGCGTAGCCGATGACGACTGCCGTGCTCGTGGTGCCGAGCCAAGTCATGAACACCAGGGCGAGGAGGATCTTCAGCCAGGCATGCAGTCCGCCATGCAGTGCCACGATCGCCCGTTGGCGCGCAGCGTTTTGAATGCCGTCGATGGCACCGTTGTAAGCAACGAGCAGCGAGAAAACGAGCGCGGCGACGGCGAGCCCCATCCAACGGGAGTACCCAAACCATTGCAAGCCGATCATCAGCATGGCGCCAATGACGGTGGCAACCAATGTGCCATAGGCCAACAGCGTGCGCGAGTCGCGCAGGTATCCGTTCAGGTCCCGCGCTTCGGCGGCGACCGCGTAGTATCGGCCAATGCCATTCACGATCCCCCCGAAAATTGCTTGGTTCATTAAACCGGCAATTGTGAGACCAAGTGCAAGTTCCCCATATTGAATCGGCGAGAGATGCTCGGTGAGAAACCGTACCAGAGCCAGGCTCCCCGTCACCGTGGCGATCTGGCCGACGACTATCCAGCTTCCCTCTTTAGCAAGGCGCTGAAAGCGAGCGATGCTGTGCTCTGACATGGTGGAAAATGGGTGCGTCAACGTCAGACTCCTTCGGATGTTCGATCGACCAAATCGCCGTGGCAGCCTTGGCGATCGATCCTAGCCAAACGCTTCGGTCGATCGAACGTGCTTATGTGACGCGACAAGAATTATCTGGCCTTGATCATCGTTCCGGCCAGCGCTGCTCATTTGGAGTCCAAGGCTTCAGCCTTGGCCTGCCGATCCAAGGCAGAAGCCTTGGACTCCAGCCGGTGCCTCGGCTGGCCGGAATGCTGATCAAGGCGGTACTGCGCCGCATGAGAGGGCACCGCGCGATCTGCGGCGCTACAGGCGGCCGTCGACGGCATCGACCGGCAGCACGGATTTCACGTCGTAGAGAATCGACTGGGGCTTGGCCCAGTGCCGGATCCCGGTCGCACCGGTCGCGATGAAATCGCGATGG
>Ga0247840_10007023_pt1 | contig 15860 bp, 12 predicted proteins | sample LaCruzMarch2015__FD_192404 | JGI IMG/M metagenome (GOLD analysis project Ga0247840, IMG submission 192404) | Freshwater microbial communities from meromictic Lake La Cruz, Castile-La Mancha, Spain - LaCruzMarch2015_17m | ecosystem: Environmental > Aquatic > Freshwater > Lake | place: Spain... | reverse complement strand
TCATTGCCGCAGGATCTATGGCTGAAGCGAAAGCTAAGGGCAAGGTTCGTATGGAAGGCAAGGAATATGTAATGGCCGATGGAGATGTAGTGGAGTTCAGATTCAATGTCTAGCAAACCAAATTCAAGCAAACGGCAAGCACACCTAAAGGATCTACCTGAAAAGAAGCGCGAAAATCTGCGTAACGTAGCGATCATCGCTCACGTTGACCACGGAAAGACAACACTGGTTGATGCCATGTTGTGGCAATCCGGCGCATTCGCAGCTCACAAGGTTCAGGGCGAAGGCCAAGACCGCATGATGGATTCAATGGATCTAGAACGCGAAAAGGGAATTACGATCCTCGCCAAGAACACCGCTGTTAAGCGCGGCGACACCATCGTTAACATCATTGATACTCCGGGCCACGCCGACTTTGGTGGCGAAGTAGAGCGCGGACTTGAAATGGTTGATGGCGTTATCTTGTTAGTTGATGCTTCAGAAGGTCCATTGCCTCAGACACGTTTCGTTTTGCGTAAAGCACTTGAAAAGAATCTTCCAGTTATTTTGTTGATCAACAAGGTTGACCGTCCCGATTCACGTATCGCTGAAGTTGTTGATGAAGCGTACGAACTGTTCCTTGATCTTGGAGCAAATGAAGAGCAGATCGAGTTCCCAGTTGTTTATGCATCAGCTAAAGCTGGTCGTGCATCATTGACACGTCCTGCAGATGGTGGAATGCCAGAAGAGACAAACTTAGATGTTTTGTTTGACACTATCTTCTCTGCAATTCCTGCACCTGTTTATCACGAGGGTGCACCGTTGCAAGCGCACGTTACAAACCTTGACTCATCTCCATTCTTGGGTCGTCTTGCACTATGTCGCGTACGCGAAGGTGTTATCAAAAAGGGTCAATCTGTTACATGGATTAAGACAGATGGAACTCAAGAGCGTGTAAAGATTTCAGAGCTCTTAATTACTGAAGCGCTAGAGCGTGTTCCAGCACTCGAAGCTCACCCTGGAGACATCATTGCGGTGGCAGGTATCGACACAATTACATTGGGCGAAACCCTTGCTGATAATGAAAATCCACACGCACTTCCTTTGATCATCGTCGATGAACCATCTATTTCGATGACAATCGGTATCAATACATCTCCACTAGCGGGCAAGAGCGGAAAACTGCTTACTGCGCGCCAGGTTAAGGGCCGTTTGGATGCAGAGCTCGTCGGTAACGTTTCATTGCGTGTTCTCAATACTGATCGCCCAGATACATGGGAAGTTCAGGGCCGTGGAGAGCTACAGCTTGCTGTTCTCGTTGAAATCATGAAGCGCGAAGGTTTCGAGCTAACTGTTGGTAAGCCACAGGTAGTTATTAAGAAGATTGATGGCAAGGTTCACGAGCCAATGGAGCGTTTAACAATTGATGCACCAGAAGAGTACTTAGGTGTTCTTACTCAGTTGATGGCGCTTCGTAAGGGTCGCATGGAGCAGATGGTTAATCACGGAACCGGTTGGATCCGTCTTGATTACAAGGTTCCATCACGTGGACTTATTGGTTTCCGTACTGAGTTCTTAACTGAAACTCGCGGAACTGGTTTGCTCCACCATGTATTTGATGGTTACGAGCCTTGGTTTGGCGACATTCGTACTCGTGCAACTGGATCACTAGTTTCAGACCGTATGGGAACAGTGACTTCATATGCACTGTATGGAACACAAGATCGCGGAACTATTTTCGTAGAACCAGGCGATGAAGTGTATGAAGGTATGGTTATTGGCGAGAACTCTCGTAATGATGACATGGATGTTAACTGTGTTCGCGAAAAGAAGCTGACTAACATGCGCGCTTCAGGTACTGATGAATCAGAGCGTTTGATTCCACCTAAGAAGCTCAACATGGAAGGTGCGCTTGAATTCTGTCGCGAAGATGAATGCGTTGAGGTAACACCTGCCGTTGTTCGTATCCGTAAGGTTGTCCTCAATGGCGATGAGCGCGCACGTGCGACTTCTCGCGCAAAGAAGGCAAACCTCAACGCTTAAGGGCGTATTTGTCACACTCATCGGGCAAGATGCTCACTGTGAGTAAGCAACCTTTTACCCTTGTTCGACAGGGGTTTCAGGCTGCCTCCATTGCGCTGGATTCGGATCAACAGCTCGTTGTCGCACACAGAGGTTCACCAATTGTTGTGCAAGGTGGACCGGGAGCTGGAAAGACAACTGTCTTAGTTGAGGCAGCGCTGGCGCGAATTGCAGGTGGGCAAAACCCAGATTCAATTTTGCTGTTGACCTATGGTCGCGAGCGAGCATCTGAGTTACGTGATGCGATTGCGTTGCGTACAACTAAAACAATGTTTGAACCATTGGCTCGAACTTTTCACTCGCTTGCGTTTTCTATATTGAAGATGAAGGCAAAGGCAGATCCTGATCCGATTTTGCTCAGCGGGCCAGAACAGGAAAGTTACATCCGAGAATTGCTGAAAGGCGATATCGAAGATGGCTATAAAGAGTGGCCCGAAGATTTACATAAGGCGTTAACGACTAATGGATTTGCTCGCGAACTTCGCGATTTGATTTTGCGCGCATCAGAACGAGGTATTGATGCAGATGAGTTAGCTGTTCTTGGTAAACAAGAGAGTGAAAAGTATTGGGAGGCAGCTGCTGCCTTCTGGAAGAGATATACCAACTCGATGGTGATGCGCGAGTTCAGCGCACAGGATGCAAAGCTGCGTATCGATCCATCTGAACTGGTTTCGCGTGCATCGATTCATCTGCGCAACAACCCTGATTTGTTAGATCAATTGCGCAATCGCTTCACAACGATCATGGTTGATGAGTTTCAAGAAAGTGATCCAGCACAGCGTGAACTCTTGGGCTTGCTTGCAGGCAACGATGTAATCATCTGCGCAGATGCAGATAGCGCGGTTGGGCGATTCCGTGGCGCAGATCCCGATGGATTGGCAGCAGCGTTAGATCCATTTCGCGCTAAGGAAGTTGTTTTAAACAATGTCTATCGCAGCGCACCAGAGATCTTCGCGGTCGGTCATGCGTACGTTCAGGGATTCCGTGGATCTCCCGTAACCCGCAAGCGCGCATGTGCCTCAAAAACAGGCGGTTTTGTTGGGGTTCATCGCTTTAGAAGCGGAGCGGAAGAGGCTGCATTTATCGCCCATCAATTCCGAAGTGCGCACCTGCGTCAAGGAGTTTCCTATAGCGATATGGCGGTAATCCTGCGTTCTCCAGGAGTTCAAGCATCAGCGTTACGTCGTGCCTTTTCACAAGTAGGAATTCCTGTTGCTTCAGAACTTCAAGCCTTAGCGGGTAATCCTGCAATTGCACCCTTTTTGTTGCTGGCACGTGTTGCAATCTGTGCCCAGCCATTGAATTTAGATACCGCAGAGCGCTTACTTCTTTCCGAATTCGGAGGGGCAGATTCAATCTCCTTGCGTCGTATTCGTCGAGCGATGATTACAGCCCGTCCTGAAGGTGATGAACGTTCAGGCACGCAGTTGTTGTTGGATGCAATCAATGATGGCGAAATCTTTATTGAGGGTGCTGACAGTGTGCTGCGTGTTCATGCATTGCTCAAGGGTGCGAAAGCAATTGCTCGCAACAAGACCGCGTTGGCAGATGACCTGTTGTGGTTTATTTGGGATAACGCGGTAACAAGTGATGGTCAAAAGTTATCTGTTGCTTGGCGCAATCAAGCGTTGCGACCAGGAGTTCGGGGAGCTGCGGCAGATCGAGATCTTGATGCAATGATGCAGTTGTTTGAATCGGCTGCGCGTTATTCAGAACGTTTTCCTTTGTCAGGTCCTGCAGCCTTTATCAATGAGATTGCAACCGAAGACATTGCTGGCGATGTGATTACCGCTAAAGGTGTTCGTCCTGATTTCGTTGAGATTCTTACCGTGCATAGCGCAAAGGGTCGTCAATGGCAGGTTGTTGCAATCGCTGGGTTACAAGAGGGCACCTGGCCTAATTTGAAGCAACGTTCATCCTTGTTAGGCGCAGAACGCTTAGTTGAAAGAAAGCGCAACCCCGATATTCCACGTGATCAGTTAGATGTGATCGCGGCTAATGGCTTAATGCAGGATGAGCAACGTTTATTCCATGTGGCGCTAACCCGTGCCCAGCAATCACTTTTTGTCACTGCGGTTCAGCGCGAGGATGAAGAGCCATCACAGTTCTTTGAAGCTGTTGAAGTTATGGTGAACAAGAGCGATGAAGATGAGCATGTTGTAACCGATGTTCCTCGACCAATCACCGCACCTGCTTTAGTTGCTGAACTTCGTGCGCAACTTGATGGACCCAAGGCAAAAGAGGCCGCTGCGTTGTTGAAGGCGATGAGCACCGAAGGCATCTACCTTGCAAACCCTGACAGCTGGATTGGTTCTGTTCCATTAAGTACTGATGCACCAGTTATTGATCCTGACAAAGAGGTAATTGTTTCTCCTTCGGGTGCTGAAAGTTTTGTGGAATGCGGAGTCAAATGGTTCCTTCAAAACAATGGTGGATCAGATGGTGATAGCACCGCACAGGTTTTGGGTTCTGCGATTCACGCCTTTGCGGCAAAGATGGTTCAAGAGCCTGGCACCAGCCGTGAACAGCTGATTGAGTCATTGAAGAGTTCATGGAAGTTGATTGATCCTGAAAGCGGTTGGGTCAGCGCATCACATCTTGAATCAGCGGTCACCATGCTTCAAAAGTTTGTCGAATACCACAAGAAGAGTGTCCGTGAGGTGAAGGGTGCAGAACTTCGCTTTGATGTAAAGCTTGGCCGTGCTCGGATTATTGGAACCGTGGATCGACTTGAAGTTGAGGCCGATGGATCACTCTTTATTATTGATTTCAAAACCGGTGGAAGTGCAATCACGAAAGAGGAAGCAAAGAAAAATCTGCAGCTAGCGAGCTATCAACTAGGTGTTGCTGAAGGAGGATTTCCCGATGGTGATAGCTCCGCCGGTGCAGAGCTTGTCTACCTCGGTACAGACTCAGCTGGCCCTGCGGTCAAGCAACAGTTTGCAATCAATCTTGAAGAGACCAAGGCAACTATTGAAACTATTGGCGAGGGTATGGGAGCTGCATCCTTCTTTGCTACCGTCAATAAGCGCTGTAAAGCCTGCCCAGTAAGGAAATCCTGCCCTGTTCAAAGTGATGGCCGGGCGGTGATTGAGCAATGACACCTGAATCAATCCAGCCTCAGTACACACCTGAGCAAATCATCGCCAAGCTTCAGGCTCATCCAAAGTTTGGTTCACAGATCAAGCCGATAACTAAGCATCAATCAGCGATCATCAGTAGCGGGTTAGAACCAGCGGTTGTTATCGCAGGTGCGGGCTCTGGCAAGACTGAAACGATGAGCAACCGTGTTCTTTACTTGGTTGCCAATGGTTTTGCTACACCTGATCAAATCTTGGGTCTTACCTTTACCCGTAAAGCTGCTGGCGAACTGTCGGTTCGTATTCGCAAGCGTTTGCGTCAGTTGTCGCAGTTACCAGAGTTCAAGCACATAACATCAACCAGCACCGCGGTGACGACTTACCATTCATATGCAGGCAAGTTGCTCAGCGAACATGCGATCCGTTACGGAATTGATGCAGATGCCGAACCGTTAGGTGAAGCTGCTATCTGGCAGATCGCATCTGATGTTGTGCGCAACTGGTCTGATGATTCTTATCGCAATGACAGTGCAGTCAGTACCGTCATTAAAGATTTGTTGGGACTTTCAAAGTTGATGCTGGAGCATCAGGTTAAAGCTGCAGATATCGAAAGCATCGGCAATGAGATGCTTGAACGATTGGAAGCTCTTGGCGGAGACACCAATGATGAAACACGCAAGGTTGCTCGTGCGATGCGTCAACGCAATTCATTATTACCAATGGTTGAAGCCTTTATGGAACGCCGCAAAGCTGCCGGTGAATTATCCTTTGATGATCAGATGTCACTTGCTGCAGACATTGCGCAGAACTTTGAAGATGTCGGTGTCTTAGAGCGCGGTAAGTACAAGGTCGTTTTGCTGGATGAGTATCAAGATACTTCTCAATCTCAGGTGCGCATGCTCTCATCACTCTATGGGGCAGGCCACCCAGTAATGGCTGTGGGAGACCCATCGCAGGCTATTTATACCTGGCGCGGGGCATCAGCCGGCACGATGGCCTCATTCCATAAGTACTTTCCAAAGGCCCCTGGACAAACCGGAATCGAACAGTTCTCACTTCCAACAACATTTCGAAATGATGCGATTATCTTGGCTGCGGCAAACAGTATTAGCGCGCAGATTAAAGCTGATGGCGGTCAACAGGTTGTAGAGCTTGAAGCCCGTGATGGAGCAGGTGCAGGCGAACTTTGCTACGGTATTTATGAAACCGTAGAAACAGAATCCCAAGCGATTGCTGAATACTTCAAGGCTTTATGGAATCCAGCAGAAGGTAAATCATTTGCAGTATTGGTCCGAAAGCGTAGTCAGATTGCTTCCATAGAAAATGCGTTACGTGAACAAGGCTTGCCAGTTGAAGTCATTGGTATCGGTGGTTTGATTCATATCCCTGAAGTTGCTGATGTTGTTACCTTGATGAAAATAATTACCGACCCAGATGCTGGATCCTCATTGATGCGTCACTTAACTGGTCCGCGCATTAACCTAGGTCCGCGCGATATCGCCGCCCTTGGCGCATTTAGTCGTGAACGTGCTAAAGCGATGCATGCAGATTCCAAGAGCTTTATCAAGAAGATTGCAGCGGGTAACCCAGAACAGTTAGAAGCCGATGATCAATTTGCAGGTTCAATCATCGATGCCCTAGATGAAATCGTATCTGCCAAGAAGAGCGGTTTTAGCGATCTTGGATATCAACGTTTACTTACCTATGCACAAGATCTTCGTCGTTTGCGTTCACGCGCAGGTGGACAGATCACCGATTTGATTTCAGAGATTGAAAATTACTTGACCTTGGAGTCTGAAATCACTTTACGCGAAGGTTCACAGACAGGCCGTCGCCACCTAGATCGTTTCTTGGATGAGGCTTCAAAGTTTGAACGCAGTGGTGGATCGGTTTCAGCCTTCTTGGATTGGCTAGATGTTGCATCAGATGAAGAGGGTGGATTAAAGGTTGGAGCACCTGAAGTACGCACAGATGTGGTCCAAATCCTTACAGTTCACATGGCAAAGGGTGCTGAATGGGATGTTGTTGCCGTCCCTGGTTTATCGGAAGGCACCTTCCCAGGAGTGAATAAAAGCGATCCAGATAACTGGTTGAAGAATGAAAAGCATGTTCCCTTCGCACTGCGTGGAGATGCGCACGAGCTCCCATACTTCTCTTTGGATGGAATCACCAAAAATAGTGAAGCATCAAAAGCGATCAAAGCTTTTGCAACTCAATGTGTGGATCAAATCAAGATGCGCGAGGAAATGCGCCTGGCCTATGTCGCTGTGACACGTGCGCGCACACATTTGATCTGTACAACTTCATGGTGGCGAGACGGTGCTAACTCAGTTTCTCCTTCACAGATCTTTACCCTGATCGCATCTGCAGCATCGGCACATGGTGGTCGTTTGATCTCTGATGTGTCGGCACCTGATGATGATGCTGATAATCCAACATTGGAAAATCCACTCACCGCTATATGGCCACGAGATTACCTAGGCGACAAGCGTGCGCAGTTTGATGCAGCGATTGAATTAGTAAATGCATCCGATGTGCATCCGCTGATTGATTCTCAGGATCCCGAAGTTAATTCCTGGATTATGGATGCACACAGTCTGATTACCGAAGTCCGCAACCGTGCCGCTGATGTATTAGAAGTTTCATTGCCATCACGAATGTCTACATCAACCATGGTTGCATTACATGAAAACCCTCAAGAGCTTGCATTAAATATTCGCCGCCCGATGCCACGAGGACAAGATCAGTATTCACGTCGCGGAACCGCCTTCCACTTGTGGGTTGAACGCCAATTTACCGATGCTGCCACCTTGTTTGGTGATGAGTACTTGGATTACTTAGATCCGCTGGATGATGATTCAAAGTTGGAGGATCTCAAAGCTGCATGGCTCAAGAGCACCTTTGCTAATCGCACACCAGCCCGCGTAGAAGTTCCCTTTGAAACAACCATCGCCGGCGTACTGATTAGAGGCCGAATCGACGCCGTTTATGCCGATGGAGATGGATTCCAAGTAGTCGATTGGAAGACCGGATCCAAGCAGTTAGGAAAATCTGCACAGGTTCAGTTGGCTATGTATCGCTTGGCCTGGGCGAAGCTATCTGGATGCGATATCTCCAAGATCTCTGCCGCATTCCATTACGTCCCAACGGGCATCACTGATTCACCATCTGATCTGTTGGACGAGACTGCCCTTATCGCTTTAATCAGTAATGTTCAGACACAAGCGGATTAATCACGCGATCTAGAAGTAGCTACCTCAATTTGAACCGCTAAGTGATCGCTCATTCCTGCATGGGCGTGAATAGTTGATTGAATATCTGTACTTGATAAGGATTGTGACAAGAAGTAATCAATCTGAACCTTTGGCTGCCAGCTAGGAAAGGTTTTGCCGGTTACTAGAGAATTCCATGTAAAGCCAGTGGCAATCTTTCTAAATGGAATATTCATATCTCCCATAATTAAAATCTTGCTCTTATCTTTCACGCCTAACTTATTGGCCCATCTCTTGATCTTGATCAGTTGCAGCAGATTAAAGCCAGGTACAAAAGATAGATGCGTGTTGATGATTAGCCAACCATTCTCCAAATGTGCAGCCAGTGCACTACGTGGATGATCTCTTACATAAAACTTCTTCATCTTTCCATCAACAGGAAAAGCCATGAAGACACCAACCGGAGATCCTGTTAGATCTAAACGGTGCCACGATGTAACCGGAATTGTCGAGACCATTCCAATTCCATAACCTGGCAATGCTTCAGGATCCTTATTTGTAACAATCTTTGCATCCTCTGAGTTTGGATTTCGCCAATCATCATCCGGAGATCCCATAAGCGAGGGAGCAAAAGCCCAATCGCTTGCCTTCATGACAGTTGCAACATTTCCGGTTTGATTATGGTTATTTGATCGACCTAGAAAGTAGTCAACCTCTTGCAGACCAATGACATCACTGCCCAACTCCTGGATCTCAGAGGCAAGTAGGGCTTCGGCATCGACAGCAGAGTCAGGGGGCATTGCCATTCCGTGCAAGAGATTCCATGAGGTTACGCGCATTGGCTAAGGCTAGTAGCGTTCACCCCTATGAGCGCACTCTCTCCGATAAATCGCGAAAGCGAGCTGCGCACCGATCCTGCCAAGTTGGCGCACCTATGGAAATCAGCCCAGATTATTCACATGGTAGATAACCGCTTAAGCGCAGGGGATGGTTCTCTCACCTTCATCGACGCCGCGGCTGTCACCGAACTGTCAGATGTATTTGTCGCAGGCGATCGATTTTTTCTAGGTATTGGGCGCGATGATGATCAGCCTTACTTTGCCTGGCGCACAACTTGGATCAATCCACCACAAGATGATGGCACCGAAGAGTTTGAAAAGCGCAAGTATGAAGGTTTCAAATCTTTGCGCGAACTTGGTGGCACTTTAGATGCTGACGAGTTAGCTCTTGCGATGCACGCAGTTGGTTTAGCTAACTGGCATGCAACCCATACACATTGTGCACGTTGCGGAGCAAAGACTGTAAGCGATCTTGGCGGAAGTGTTCGTGTTTGTGTCGATGATGCAACACAGCATCATCCTCGTACCGATCCTGCAGTAATTGTTTTGGTCAAAGATAAAGATGATCGAATTCTTTTAGGGCATCAACCTATCTGGCCAGATAAACGTTTTTCAACCTTTGCAGGATTTGTTGAAACCGGTGAATCCTTTGAAGAGTGTGTATCACGTGAAGTATTTGAAGAAGCAGGTGTCTATGCAACTGAGATCAGATACTTAACTTCACAGCCTTGGCCATTTCCGGCATCGATCATGATCGCATTTGAAGCGATTACTCATCGCCCAGAAGAAGCACGCCCCGATGGTACAGAAATTACTGAAGTACGCTGGTTTTCGCGTGAGGATATGAAAAAAGCGGTCGCAGCACAAGAATTGTTGTTGCCGCCAACAATGTCAGTTGCACGTCGCATGATTCAAAGTTGGTACACAGCCGTTGATGGATACACCCGTGAGCAGTTACACGGTGGTGAGTCATGGAGACCGTAGGAAACCTTCGCGCAGAAGAGATTTTGGAAGCGTTAGATAATGAACAACGTGCAGTAGCACTTGCTACACGCGGCCCAGTTTGCGTTATTGCAGGTGCTGGAACTGGAAAGACCCGTGCTATTACCCACCGCATCGCTTATGCCGCAGCGATCGGAACAATGGATCCCCACAAGGTTTTAGCGCTTACATTTACCGCACGTGCTGCCGGAGAAATGCGCACCCGCTTGCGCTCACTAGGCGTTCCATCAGTTGCCGCCCGCACCATTCACGCCGCAGCGCTGAAGCAGTTGACCTTCTTCTGGCCACAAGTTTTCGGTGGTCGCACGCCTGATCTGCTGACAACCAAGAGCGGATTTCTGACAGAAGCGATTAAGCGCGCTCAATTACAGGGCGAGCTTTCCATTACTTCACGAGATCTGCTGCGCGATATCGCAACAGAGATCGAATGGGCCAAGGTTTCACAGATCGCTCCGTCTGATTATTTGAGCGAATCATTGAAGCGCACCGTTAAGCCCCGAATTAATCCAGAGCAGCTAGCCAAGGTCTACACCGCCTATGAAAGTGTGAAGCACCAAGAGCGCGCCATCGATTTTGAGGATGTACTGCTGCTAACCACAGCGATGATTGAAGAAGAGCGCGAAGTTCGCGAAAGAGTTCAAGATCAATACCGATTCTTTACCGTGGATGAGTACCAGGATATTTCTCCACTACAGCAGCGATTAATCAACGCCTGGCTTGGTTCTAGAGAAGAGCTATGTGTTGTTGGAGATCCTGCACAGACTATTTACTCATTTGCTGGCGCAACTCCTGTTTTCCTCAACTCATTTACCCAACGCTTTCCTGAAGCCGAAGTTGTTCGACTAACCACTGGTTACCGGTCAACACCTGAAATCATCTTTACCGCCAACAGTATTTTGCGCAAAGGTGCGATGGGCAGTGAACTAGTTGCAATCAATGATCATGGCGGCAAACCAACTATTACTGCCTACAAGGATGAGCAGGCAGAGATTGCCGGGATTGTCCGCGATATCTCTGCTTTGATATCTGAAGGAACTCCAGCGCAAGAGATCGCAGTTCTAGCTCGCACCAACAATCAATTAAATGGTTTAGAGAAAGCCTTGATCGCTGCTGGGTTGCCGTATCAAGTTCGCAATACTGAACGATTCTTTGAACGCAGAGAGGTGCGTGAGTTCCTCAAGCAGGTTCGTACCGCATCTGTTATTCCAACTGAAGGTGTTGTGTGGCTCGATGAACTTCGCACACTTGCACAACCCTTTTTAACTGGGGGAGCAATCGATGGAATCGCAGCGCTGCTTCACCTTGCTCGTGAATTAGATGCAGACAACGGTTTTACTCCCAAGAATTTACGTGCCTACTTACGTGAAGTTGAAGATCGCGTTCAGCAAAACAATCCACCAACAATGCCGGTAACAACCCTGGCAACATTGCATGCAGCAAAGGGTCTTGAATGGGAACGCGTTTTCTTGATGGGCGTAAGCGATGGAGTTCTTCCTCTTGAAAACAACAGCACAACAGGTGATCAAGCATCTATTGATGAGGAGCGCCGCTTGTTCTATGTTGGAATTACCCGTGCCAAAACAGATCTACGCCTGAGCTATCGCGGAAAAGCCTCACGATTCCTGGCCGAAGCTGGCCTGGCCAATTGATCGAGTCCGGTCGCTGACCGTTGATTTGAAATAGCTTGACTCACCCCCTCACAAATACCCTATCTACGCTCATTTATGCGGGGAATTAATTACCTTGCCAGTACCTCAACCCATGCTTTATCCTTAGGACTTCATTCCCAGGGCGGGTAATGAAATGACGGAAGGAACGAATATGTCTAACGCATCATTCGTATCAGCAAACGCAATGCGTTCTGCTGTGATTCCTTCTGCTCATACAACCAATAAGCCTTCTACTTGGCATACCGCAAAGCCAGCGTTTTACGCAGCTTTTTATGCCGGATACGAGGCCAATGGTGGTTCAATCGAATAAATCGATTTAGAACTGAAGCCAAGGGCCTCGAATCCACAAAGGATTCGGAGCCCTTTTTGTTTTCCAAGAACTAACAGAAAGAAGAGGTGAGAACATGAGCGTTCTCTTCAGCGAACTACTAGTACCAGGCTGGGCAGATGAGAAGATCGGTTTGGATGCCGTAACGGGCACATACAGCGATGGGTCATCATTTAATTTGCCATGCCACACAGCAGATCCTGAGCTCTACTTTTCTGAGGATGAGATTCAGGTTGCAGAAGCGAAGTCGCTCTGCGGTGGATGTCCCGTGCGTGCGCAGTGTTTAGAAGGTGCGTTATCACGCCAAGAGCCAGCAGGTGTGTGGGGAGGCGAGCTATTTGAGGATGGTCGCATCATCGCAAAGAAGCGCAAAGCTGGACGACCTTCATTAAAAGAGGTCGCTGCACGTGATGCGCAAGGCGAATTGATTGAACTCAATGTTGCAAAGGATGAGCGCGAAGAAAGCGCTGCCTAAGATGCAAAGAGATTCAAGTTTGCTAGTGAAGGCCACAGCGCAAAGAGAATGGAGATCGGCAGGATAAGGAATACAACTGGAATCATCATTGATATTTCAGCCTTTCCCGCCGCTCCCATAACTCGATTTCTTTGATTTCCGCGAGCCTCAACTGCATGGCGAGAAAGCACCTCAACTAACGGGGCACCGCGCAATGTTGCTGTCACAAGTGCATCAATAAATCTGCGAATCATTACCGATTTAACTCTACGGCCCATTGCATCTAAAGATTCATGGAGCGGTGCACCTGAACGTACGCCGGTCACAACAATCTGAAACTCTCTAGCGATCGCCCCATCGGCGCTATTGGCGATTCGAAGCATTGCAGTTGTTGGCGTTTCACCCGCTGCAATTGCAAGGGTTAACATCTCAACAACTGCTGGAAACTCCGCCTCAATTAAATCGCGTCGCTTCTTAACATCCTGTGTGAGCTGGCGGTCAATGAGTACATAGATTGTGGCTGAAACAATCGTCGAACCTAAGGTTACTAGAAATAAACTGCCAGAGAGAGTCAACAATATTGCGAATCCAATCGCTGCAGATCCAGCACAGTACCCGTACTGCTTTATTCGAAACTCTTCATAATCTTCGTGGCTTCCCTTGCCTAACTCCTCAAGTCTGATTCGAAGCGCGGATCTATCATCTCTTGCACCTGCGGTCTTGCGTGAAAATCTCTTTGCCTCTGTTAGTGGATCAACCTGATCTCCAACAACAATCAAAATTGCCGCAGGAATAATCAGCAATGCGGTCACCAATAATGTTGCTATCAACGAACACCTCCTATAAATATCCGAGGTGATTGTGGCAATCGTCCTAAACGGTTCATCCAAAGATAGGCAACAGCGGTCATACCTAGACCTGCGATCAAGATCAATGCGCCAGCTGGAGTTGAATACGCAGCGGCGGTACTTGGTTGAGTAGAAAGAAGAAGCAAGAGGATCCACGGGGCTGCCGCCGAAATGTGTGCAGAGTTTTTAATCCAGCCATGTTTAACATCAATCTCACGTCGAAGTGCTAAATCTTGTCGCAGGAAATCTCCAAGCGTCCGAAGAATCTGCAGAAGTTCACCACCCCCCAATGTTTTTGCGATTAACAACGCCTCAAAGATTTGATCACTTCCGTGGTGTGCGAAGCCCGCCCTTAACTCCTCAATCGCTTCTGATAAGTCACCGCTACTGAACAAAGTGGCTTTGAACCGCACAAAAGAGGGCCTTAGAACCTCAGGTCCACGTGTAGCTAGTCCTGCAAGGGATTCCGACAAAGATAACCCCGATTGAATTCCTGACATCAGGTGGTCAATAACCTCGGGCCACGCAGCAACAAGAGCGGCCTCATTGATTGAAGTTTTAGCCTTCACCGTTACAAATGCAATACCTGCGGCTAACGCTCCGAAGGCTCCAGCAATGATTACAGATCGAGTCATCAGCAGTACCACCGCTGTAGCAACAGATGCAGAAACCCCTATGCGTATCGATAACTTCATGCATGCCACCAAGAAGATAAAGGGGCACCGATACTTGCAAACTTTTCAGGATGAGGAAGTGATCCCACGCCGCGGATATATTGCGCGCCATCCCATTTCCACAGCATTTCTATTTCTGCGCGATCATTTTCATAGCGACCTGTAACAGCAGCTATCTCTTTAATTCGGCGCACACCAGTTGAATCTAAAGTTGCATGCACGATTAAATCAATGGCGGAGGCAACAGTTGGTGCGATGAACTTATGTGAGATATTTTCACCCGCCAGCAATGGCAAGGTCTGCAACTTAACTATCGCATCTCTAGGTGAATTAGCGTGAAGTGTTCCCATGCCTGGTAATCCTGAATTTAAAGCGATCAATAGATCAAGTGCTTCAGCCTCGCGAACTTCTCCGACAATTATTCTGGATGGCCGCATTCGAAGAGATTCCTTAATCAATCTCCGTAACGGTATCTCGCCTTCTCCTTGCAAGTTGGCACTTCTAGTCTGCATCTGAACGACATCAGGTAATTGAGGAGTAAGTTCAAAAACCTCTTCAATAGTGATTACTCTTTCGTTGCGAGGAACAGCCCCGGCTAAAGCGTTAAGGACTGTGGTCTTTCCCGCCTGCGTTCCACCGCATACCAAGATGTTTAATCCAGCCTGCACGCTATATATAAGGGCGGTGGCTATTTCTTGGCTCATTACCTTGCGATCAACCAAGTCATTGAGTGACAAGCTTTTCATCAAATGTTTGCGGATATTTACCGCCCAATGAGCGGCAGTGATTTCCGGAATGGCCACATGCAATCGGCTTCCATCCGGTAGGCGAGCATCCACAAATGGATGCGACAGGTCTAATCTGCGACCGCTCCACATCAGCGCCCGTTCAACAATATTTCGAACCTCATCAGGAGTGAGCAGAAGATTGGTTAACTCGCTGCGACCATTGCGAGCGATAAAAACTCGTTCAGGTGAGTTAATCCAGATTTCCTCAATAGTTGAATCATTCATAAATGGTGCAATCGCACCAAATGTCACCTCTACATCAAGTTCCATGTGGGAAAGGTAGATTGACCACTGACAAAGAGAATTACCCTGTGGATACTTTGTTTAGCGAGAGACAAGTTCCGCCTGATCAAGTCTGTTGAGCAGGTGAACCGAATCCTCACTCTCTTCGGAATAGATCTTAGAAATCTTTATCTGTAATGAGTGATCTACTGTCAGTGATGTTGAATCAAGAAGTCGTTGTACTAATTGTTCGGCATGGCTTCTGCCATCCCTGATGATTATGACTACCTCGTTAACACCTAACCGGCCGATGCACTCTTCTTGTCGAGTTAGTTGTGAAAGCTCATACGAGAAATGCAAAATGTCATTGGCTCTAACCTGCTCAGATTCTGGATTGACAAAGAGTATTTTCACCAGCGCTAGAGCTTTGTGGGTTCTGGCTGACAATGAAATCTCACGACGCAACTGCTCGTAAAAATATGAGGGCGAGGCTAAATGAGTTTGTGAGTCATGGATTCCATCATGAGAAAAGAGCATTGTTACCTTCTTTGAGTTAATCTTGCCTCTATGAATCAGGATTCTGCCAAGGCGGCCAAAGCTCGTGCACTAGTGGCATCCCTACTCTTTATTGAGTCGGCGGTCATAGTTGGTTTGGCGTTATGGCTGATTGTGATGACCTTTA
>Ga0247840_10007019_pt1 | contig 15863 bp, 19 predicted proteins | sample LaCruzMarch2015__FD_192404 | JGI IMG/M metagenome (GOLD analysis project Ga0247840, IMG submission 192404) | Freshwater microbial communities from meromictic Lake La Cruz, Castile-La Mancha, Spain - LaCruzMarch2015_17m | ecosystem: Environmental > Aquatic > Freshwater > Lake | place: Spain... | reverse complement strand
TCGATTCTTTCGTTGCTGATGGTTGTCATGGCCTTTATGTCTCCTCTCTCTTTCTTTCGGCCCTAAGATAATCCCGAAGGCAATTTTTAACAATCAGGGGAAGGATGAATATGGGATGAGAAATGGGAGTTTATATGGATCAGGATATTTGATGTTGGAGATCAGGCTTTGTCTGATAAGGTAACGGCATAATGGCAGAGATTCAATTCCCTGCAAACATGCCGGCGCGAGCTGCAACCGGGATCATGGAAATAAGCTCTGAAAGAATTTATCAGCCCTTGTGAATTTCATTTCCCATCGTTTCGTTCAAGCTATTTTAAAGCTCCATTAAAAAATCAGCCATCTCCCGGACTGAAACTCATCACCCTGCCCTACTCTGTTTTCATTTATATCTATCCGTAACATGCACTTACGATATGTCCAAGTTCACTTCAGACAACTTGGCACGCTTTACGCATTGTATAAACTCAAACGAAACAAATAAAAAAATAGACATAGGAGGACACAGATCATGAAAAAGACATTAGGAACGATGGTAGCGGCAATGGTAGTGGTTCTTTTGACGGGAACTTTCGCAATGGCAGAATACGCAGCAGCCGGTGTGGCTAACTTCCCCTACTTCCAGCTCGGTTGCCTCATTATCGGTGGGATGACCGTGATCTCCCTGAAGCACAAGTATGAGAAGATGTACACGGGAGAAGTCGCCGGAGTTTTCGCCCTCTACACAGTGCTGATCGCTCTTTTCACCAATCCGGTGATCGAAGGTATCAAGAACCTGGTCGGCTAACATAAATAAGATTCATCATAAATAAAGACACGTCTTTTGAAAGTCTGTGTCCCTTAAGAAAGCCCTCTGACGAAACCGGTTCGTCAGGGGGCTTTCTTTTCCGGGAAACTCCATGGAAGAGCAGCAAGATGCGGCGCCTGGCATTCTGAAGATGCCTGGCCACAGGTGGGGGATTTTCAAGTGGCCACCGGGGCCAATTCTGTGATTGACGGATTTTCCCTGATATGAGAGAGGCATCAGCCATCGACTCATTTAACCTGCCTGTTAAGAAGGGATTGCAACATCTATATCCGGCATGGTATCGTTATCTTGCACACGTTCTGAAATAATCTAATACTTGGAGACAATCATCATGACCAAATCAGACTTTATCGCAGCTCTGGCCAATAAAGAAAACCTGACCGATCAACAGGCAACAGACATCATCAATCAAATCCTCGGAGGCTTTAAGGATTCGCTGAAAAAGGGAGACAGAATTGAAATCAGGGGATTCGGGAGTTTTTCTGTGAGGGAATACAAGGCTTACGCAGGAAGGAATCCCATGACCGGTAAGAATGTGGGCGTGAAGCCGAAGAAATTGCCTTATTTCAAGGTGGCGAAAGAGTTGCGGGGGATGGTAGACAAATCGAAAGAATAACACGTTGACCAAGGAGGGAAATGAACATGGATGCAAAAGAAAAGACGGTTCTGGATGCAATGATAAAGGAAGGCAAGCCCATGCGACCGGGAGACATCGCCAAGAAAGCTGTCATGGACAAGGATGAAGTCGCCAAGATCATTGACAAGCTCAAGAAGGAAGGGAAAGTGTCGTCGCCGAAACGCTGTTTCTATGCGCCGGTGTAAAAAGGTAAACTTATATGAAACGGAATATTGGATCTATTGCGCCGGGGTTCACGGCAAAAGATATTGACGGCACAGGAATGGAACCTGATAAAACTGGGACGAATGCCGGCGCTGTTTATCATAGACCAGAAAGGCTCCATAGCTTTTGCCCAGTACGCAAAGAATATGGCTGATATTCCTGAGAATAGAGGGCTGTTTGAGATCCTTGATGGATTGAAATGAATGATGGATAAAGGATTTTCTATCGGGCCGAGCAGGATTATATTTCAGAAGCTTATCCAGACATTGATCATGATATTTAAGTAATGATTATAATGATCTTTCCTATTTTTCTATGTGCGACTCAGCTGTTTTAATTGCCAAGTCCTTATCCTTTGTAAACATCCACCACTGTGGCTGCGTCGTATGAGGCCCATTTTCTTTGTCACGGCCTCTGCAATAATACCAGTTTCCGTATTGTTCTACCGTAGAGAAAGGATGGTTGTCGGGACAGAGAATACTACATTCCCTGATTTCCTTGTAAAAGATGGTTTCGTCGGGATCTTGATCATTAGCCAGGTCATCAGGCAGGACAATATGCGAAACATCGACACCCTCGGCTTCTTTGCTATCCAGCAATTCTGAAACAGTAAAACCGTCTTTGTCAACGAACTGATAATATTCATTCCAGAACTTGGCTCGAAAAAGGTTTGTTTTTGTCGGAGCCCTCGTACAATGGTGCATTCCATGACAATGAACCGTTAGCATAATTCACGATGGGCATTTTATTTTCCTTTAACATCCAATCAGTCAAATAGTCAGCGAATGAAGCATATATCTCTTTGGCCGTATTACTTAGGGTAAGAAGTTTTTCTTCCCTGGCGAGGACAAAATCAATCTCCCGGCCCTCTTTCGTTCGCGCATAATGAAGGGACAGTGCCTCTCCCCTCGCGTCCTGCAGATTTCCATCCCGCAATTGAGTCGATTAAACCAGTTCCTTGAAATACCTGAGATTGCAGTTTGTTTGCCGCGTTAGCCATGTTTTTCAGATGGTGCCGAAGTTGTTGACCAAGACCTCTGCCTTAGTGCGCCTGATCCACTATCATCAACATCATTCGCCGGTTTAATTTGCTGTCGCAGAGAATCACTTCCTTTGCGCCAGTATTCAAGCTGCTGTTCCATCGAGAGAGAAGAAATCTTCTGGTAGATCGCTTCCGCACCTTTGCGCTTCATTTCGATACAATCAAACGGTTTATTCTTCATAGCTTATCACCTCCATCGGCGAGTGTATGGCTATTTGGCGATACCCCTTCAACACGCTGACAGCATTGAAGAGCGGTATTTTCCTAAAATTGACGATGTGCCTGAAATTCCAACTCACAATGATGTCGAAGGCTCGTTTTCCAGGAATGCCAGAATCTGGCATAGCGTAAATGAATGATATTGTTTAATTATTTGTATATGCATCAAAAATTTGAGAAGTCAGTAAATGACCGCTGGTCATAAAGCTGGTAAATGGTGAATTGTGAGCGGTTAAAGAGTGCAATATTCATTTCGCGAATTTTGGGCAGGTTGCCTTTTTCGTAAGTTTGAGCCATCGGGATATCTCCTTTCAGAACCGGATTCCCGACAAAAGACATCGGGAATGACATGGGGTAAAACCCGGCCACACATTTCCATCCACGCTCTCGACACGGGTCACCCGTCGCAGCTTTTAATAGTCTTGCATTCCTCACCTCCGCAGACGCTTCTCCCCCATCTTCATTGGAACCGCCACGGCCAGGGCACATAGTATAAGGACCAGACAAAAGGACCCGATGAGCCAGGCCCATTGCAGCATATCCAAAGCCCGTCCCCTGATCCCGGCCATGAACACTGCATATACGGGTCCCGCCTCAAGGACGATGACCAGGGCGATGAAGCCCGCACAGATGGTCATATAGAGGAGCCCCCCGAAGCTGGTCACCGTCTGGGTGGGGTTTTCCGAAGCAAAGTCCGGATAGGAGGCCCCGAAGCCTATCCCCAGTGCCACGATCCCAGGGACCATAAAAAAGACGGTGGTCACGGAAAGAGCCATCATGAAGGGGGTCACCTCCAGGAGGAAATTGGAGACCACAATCAGGATCTCGCTCAGGATTACCAGGGGAAGATAATAGATGAAAAACTTTACCCACAAGAAGGTGCGGATGGAGACCGGGGAGGAGCGGATGATCCAGAAGGCTTGCCCCTCCAGGCTTATCGCCGGAAAGACAAAACGCGCCGCGATGGCCGTCAGGACAAACGTCGCCAGCCCCATGTTCAGGAAAGAAAAGAGATTCTGAAGATAAACGGTTTTTATCGGCGTCCGGTCGAGGGGGAGTACCGAAAAATTGTAAAGATACACCACGATCAGGGCAAGGAGGAGAAACAACTGGGGCCACTGGGTCTGATCCCGGAAGAAGGTCTTGATCTCCTTGACAGCCAGTGCCTTCACGGGGGCCGGGAGAAACGACAGTAGTTTATCCCAGCCCCTTCCCGTCGGAGAGGAGAAAAAAATGCTGGCCGGCGTGGTCTGCGCCTGTGAATAGCCGCGAAAATACCATCTTTCCGAAATCCATACATTTACAAAAATGAGAGCCATGCCCCCGGTGATAGACAAGGCAAGATTAAAGAAAGCCTGCCCCTTCCTTCCCAGGAGACTGGCCTGAATGCCGTCATAGATCCAGGTCGTAGGCAACAGGGGTGAGCCTGTGGTCTCCAGGGATTTGAGATAAATGGCCACTGAGTTGAAAGCCTCGGGGTTGACAAGCTGCTCCGGCCGCATCACCCGCACGACAATGACCAGAATCAGGATCAGGAGAACCCCGAAGAAGACTGAGATGGTGCGGATCCGCCCGGCAGGCAGAATCGTCGCCGCCCCCATCACGGCCAGGGTACTCAGACCCGAGGCAATGAGGCAGAGGGAAAAGATAGACAAAAACGACATCCCGTAGAAAAATATCCCCGCCTTAAATACCATGCCGTAGGATAGAAAGATGGGTAGACTGAACAGGATCACCATCCAGGAGCTGTCGATCAGGCTCTCCAGCCAGCGGGCCAGAAAGATCTGTTCCGCAGCAACGGGGAGGGAATGGACCAGGGGGAGATCCCGGCTGATGTATAGCTTTGAGAGCGTCACAATGACGCTGCTGAACAGTAGCAACGTAAAAAAGGTCATCACCACCATGGACATGAGCTTCGCCGCCAGGATATGGCCAAACCCCTCGACGCCCTTGAAATAGGTCAGTACCCGGTAAAACATCATGTAGATGCCGAACCAGAAGACGAAACCGATGATGCTGAAGAAATAAAGACGCGCCCGGCTGTCCCAGGCATCCTGGGAGATCTTGCCGTTTAAAAAAGCCCAGAGCCGCGGCTTCATCAGGGTGAGGACCGCCTTCATTCCATGGCCTCCCCATCTGTTAGTCGCAGAAAAATGTCTTCAAGGTCCCCTTCCCGCATCTGGGCGGACTGTTTCAGCTCCCTCATGGTGCCCAAGGCAATCAGGGCTCCCCTGTGGATGACGCCAATCCGGTCACAGAGGTCCTCAGCCACGACCAGGGTATGGGTGGACATGAATATTGTCGTCCCCTGCGCCGCCAAGGCGCGCAGGATATCCTTCACCATGCGGATGGCCCCGGGATCGAGACCGACCATTGGTTCATCGACAATGATCACCGCCGGATTGTGAAGAAGGGCCGCCGCAATAATCAGGCGTTGTTTCATGCCGTGGGAGTATGCCTCGATCAGTTCCTGCCGCCAGTTGAAAAGGGAAAAGGTATTCAGGAGCTCCGCCGCCTTCACGGCGAACGTCCCTTCCTTAACCCCAAAGAGATCCGCCGAAAAACGCATAAATTCCCAGCCTGTAAGTTTTTCATAGAGATACGGCCGGTCCGGGATAAAGCCGATCTTCTTCTTGACCTCCACCGGGTGCTCCGCCAGGGATTGACCGTCGATCATTACCGCCCCTGATGAGGGAGCCAGAATCCCCCCCATCATGCGGATGGTTGTAGTCTTTCCCGCCCCGTTGGGGCCGATGAATCCGAAGATTTCACCTTTATTGATAACAAGATTAAGGTTGTTTACTGCCAGTGTTTTATCGTAGTACTTGGTAAGGCCTTTAAGCTCGATCATTGCGACATTCCTATCACCTGTAGTTTAATCTTTCCCACCACCCCCATGAGATCAAGTTGCTTGTCCACCTCTCCCCGCACAAAACGCAAATGGGTTACATCGGCAGGAAGCTGATTCATCACGGCGTCGGCCGTAACCCACCCACCCCAGCCGTCCAACCAGAAGGCGTTCCAGGCGTGGTAGTAAAAACGCCCCCGCTGATAGACAAGACCCGTTTCGATGAGGGTCGGAATACCCGCGGCCCTGGCCAGGGCGGCAACCAGGACTGCGTGTTCCGTACAATCGCCGGCACGATTATTCAATGTTTCAACGGCATTGGAGACCGACAGAATCGGGCGCTTTTCGATATTTTTGAATACCCAGGTGAGAATCTTGCGCGCCTTTTGCTCATCTCCATCGTCTCTGGAAATGATCGACCCGGCCTGGGCGCGAATCGCAGGATCTGACGTTTGGATGAAGGGCGTGGAAGCAAGGTAGCTCGCACGGTTTTTCAGGGTTCTGTCGCTACCCTTCTTTGCCCTGCCAACATCCCCACCGTTCTTACTTCCCTCTCGAATCTCTTTATTGACAGTCAACAATCCTCGGTCATAGGTTTGTCTACCTCCGGCAAGCATCAGGGCGCCGACCTCGATACCGGACAGTTTCACCTGGAGAATCTTCAATTCCGCGGGGTCGGGAACCTGGACCTGGGCATCGACGGAGGCCAGGTCGGTCAGGTCCGCCGACCCACGTGCGGACAGACCGGCAAGGGCATCTTCCCTGGTTGTCTTCTCCAGGGCCATCCCCAGAATGCCTTCCTCCCGAACCACGTCGCCTTCTTTGTCCACCCAGGCATATTGACGGGCCCCCATGAAGTCGACGGCATACTTTTTCAGCGTCTGGCGGCGGTTCATGATCGTAACTTTTTCCTCTCCCTCGAAAGACAGGCGCACCGGCCGCGATCCCATCGTCATGGGATCGAATATGGATAGGGTGATCTCCTGACCCGGTTTCAGATCAGCCTGGAGAGCCCTGGCAAATACACCCTGTGAGAGTTGAACCTGCTCTTTCAGGGGCGCCTCATAACGCCGCTCGTCGCCAGCAACCTTCGTAACAATGGACAGCCGGTCCTTATCGACCTTACCCCGGGCATGAAAGCTAAAAAGATTGGAAGTCAGATCAAAGTCAAAAGCAACTAAGGTCATATCCTGATTCAGGGCGCCCGTGGTCTTTAGAGAAATGCCTTGGACAACGCCCATGGTCTGAATCCGCATAAAAACTTCTTCCTTTAAGCCGAAACCCTGCTCCCGACGGGAGAAGGTCCGATGGGTATAACCAATCTTATGGCCCTGTTGATAAATATTCATCCACGTATCTTTGGCCTCCGGTGGCATGACGGTTGTCTTTTCCAACGCCCTGTTCTCTGCCGCCGGCAGTGTAATTATATTCATACGGAACGCCAGGAGTACCAGAAAGATTACAATCAGTACCCCTCCGATGATTCGGAACCAGGGAAAGCTATTTTCTGTCATCATGCCTCCTCGTAGGTTGAATATAGATGTGGAGCTTCCCGCTGTCAATGAAACATTCATGAGGAAAAACTTTCTTGTCAGAAAAAATAAATTCTGATAGCGTCCCTTTCCCAGTTCACCATAATAAGGGGTTAACGATGGTAAAGAAAAAGGACCTGTCCATCCAGCTTGCAAAGGATGTCCTGAAAATCGAAGCCGAAAGTATCTCCGGCCTCATCGATAAATTGGACGACAATTTCACAAAAGCAGTGGATACGATCTACAAATCCAATGGTCGGGTCATTGTCACCGGCATAGGAAAATCCGGGCTGATTGGCAAGAAAATCGTCGCCACCCTGACCAGCACGGGAACCCAAGCCATTTTTCTTCATCCCGTCGAAGGAATGCACGGAGATCTCGGAATTGTAACGAAGAACGACATCGTCCTTGCCATCTCCAACAGCGGCGAAACCAATGAGCTAAATCTCATTGTAACGAGCGTCCGGGAAATCGGGGCTACCCTGATTGCCTTAACCGGCGACACGAATTCCTCCCTTGCCCGTTCCTGCAATCTCGTCATCGATGTCGGCGTGGAAAGAGAGGCCTGTCCTTTCGGTCTGGCTCCGACCTCAAGCTCCACCGCCACCCTCGCCATGGGCGATGCCCTGGCCATAGCCCTGATAGAAAAACGGAAGTTCAACGAAAAAGACTTCTACAAGTTTCATCCCGGCGGCAACCTCGGAATGCGTCTGCGAGCAAAGGTCAAGGAGGTAATGATCAGCTACGCACAAACGCCAAAGGTTCTTGCAGGAGTGACGGCAACCAGGGCTATTGAAGAGATGGACTCCAATAACAAGGGTTTTGTCCTGGTGACAGACAGAAAAAAAACCCTCTTGGGAATTTTTACCGATGGTGATCTCCGCCGTCTGGTCAAACGAGGCGTCTCCATTCATGATAAAACAGTTGATGAGGTCATGACCCGCAACCCCAAGACAATCGATGAAAACATTTCCCTCGCCCAGACCATCGAGTCGATGCAACGTGATGAAATAACCACCCTCGTGGTTGCCAACGGTGAGAATACATTGAAAGGTTATATCCATCTGCACGATATTCTGGGCAGAGGGGGTACCCTGAAGATCGCCCTGCCCTGAAAACCAGCCAGATAAAGATCGTTTGCATTTCTGCGCCATTCCTTGTAATATAAGTCATCAATCCTATTGTTATTTGTTACGTGTGGTAAGTACTGCGGCAGAAGCAAAAGCGACTATTAATTTAAAACAAAGGAGGAACGATGAGAGTCCGGGTATCCGCAGTCTTTGAGCAAGCCAACGAGATCCTCTGTATGAAGTACGTCTATGGAGGGAAAGAAGTATTCGCCCTTCCGGGCGGTGGCGTAGACAGGGATGTACCCCTTCAGGAAGCTGTCATAAGCGAATGGAAGAACGAACTGGGGGTAAAAGTCGAAGTCGGCGATATCGTCCTTGTCGGGGAGGCGCCGGGGACCAAAAGGCACCCCCAGACATTGCACATTGTTTTTTTAGCTACGGCGGTCCATGGTATTCCGAAAGTCAGACCCGATCATACCCGTTCGCTGGACATCGCCTGGGTTCCTGTAGGTAAACTCAGCGATTGTCCTTTATATCCCGATGTGGGCAAACAGCTCTATAAATACTTTCAGGAAGGGCAAAATAACTCCTTGGCATTTATTGAAAATTGCATGGAGAGAGGTTTCTGGTAAGTAAATAACATCACACACTCTCCATACTCAATAAGTGGTGGAATTTATTATTATCGCTGGTTCTTTTTAAGGCGACAACCGTGCGTATCTTCATCATAGGAGGAAGCATCATCACAGCATATCGATGGTGTATCTTTGTTAAATGTTAAGGGTACTCGCCATCAAATCACCGATCGTTTTGCTGAATCGGGATGGATTGTCGAGTTTGCCTCCCCCTGAGATGACCGCCATGTCAAACAATAAGTCGCTGTAATCCTTCAGGACGGCAGAATCTTTATCATTATCGTAGATCGCCTTGATCTTGGCGAGGAGGGGGTGATCCATATTTAATTCGAGGCCCCTCTTAACTTCCGGCATTTCCTGGCCCGTAGCTCTAAGAACCTTTTCCATGTAAGGGCTCATGTCGTTGGGGTCTCCGGAAAGACAGGCAACGGAATCCTTCAGATGGGTAGACGGTTTGACTTCCTTAACCTTCTCATCTAAAGACGTTTTTATGAAATCAAAAAGGGCATGATATTCGTCTTTTTTCGTGTCGTCGATCTTTTCGAAATCGAGATCTCCTTTTTCGGCGCTTTTGAAGGTTTTTTTCTCGTACTCATGTAGATCCCGCAAGACCCATTCGTCCATTGGGTCGGTCATGAGCAGAACCTCATAATTCTTGTCCTTTAACCTTTCCAGGTGGGGGCTGTTGAGAAGGGTGGAAAGGTTTTCTCCGGTGATGTAGTAAATGGCCTCCTGATCCGTCTGCATGCGGTTGACATAATCCTTCAGAGAGGTGAAGGCGCCATCGGATTTGGTTGTCTTGTAACGGAGGAGATCGGCGATCTTGCCGCGATTATCGAAATCCATGGAGAGCCCCGCTTTGAATATAGAGCCGAATTCCTTGAAAAATTGGTCATACTTATCTTTGTCAAGACCTTCCAAAAGACTCAAAATCTTCTTCACCAGGTTTTTCCGGATGTTTTTCACGAGGGCGTCTTGCTGGAGTATCTCGCGGCTGACATTTAAATTGAGATCAGGGGCGTCGACTACACCCTTGATAAAAGCAAGATAGGGGGGCATCAGTTCCTTACAGTTTTCCATGATGAAGACACGCTTGCTGTAGAGCTGAATCCCGTGCTTCTGCTCGCCCTGGAACAAGTCGAAGGGCGGACGGGACGGAATGTACAGTAAGGCGCTGTACTCTGTCGTCCCTTCAAGCTTTACATGAAGGTGGGTAAGAGGCTCATTCCAATCATGGGCGATGTGGCGGTAAAACTCATTGTATTCCTCATCTGAGACTTCCTTCTTGTCTTTCGTCCAGATCGCTTTCATGGAATTGAGCGTTTCTTCCCGAACTACTTTTATTGTCTTGTTTCCCTCCGGTTTCCCGTCTTTATCGAGGACCGGTTCCGTCTTCTCAACGTCCATGGCAATGGGATAGGCCACAAAATCGGAGTGTTTCTTGATGATGTTGCGGATAGTCCATTCATCGGTAAAGTCCTGCTCATCCTTTTCTGTCTTTTTAAGTGACAAAATGACCGTTGTACCGCGGGTCTCCTTGTTAGTTTCTTCGACGGTGTACGACCCGTCTCCCGTTGATTCCCACTTTGTTGCCTTATTGCTTCCGGCAGCTTTTGTGATTAGCGAAACCCGATTTGCAACGATGAAAGCACTGTAAAAACCTACCCCGAATTGGCCAATCAATTCCGGCGTCAGCATATCCGGCTTGTTTAAAGCAGTTGCAGCTTCGAGGAATCCGGCTGTTCCACTCTTGGCGATGGTACCAATGTTTTCCACCACCTCGTCGTAGGTCATGCCAATCCCGTTATCAGAAATTTCAAGGGTTCTTTTCTTTTTGTTGGGAACAATTTTTATTTTGAACTCCGTATCTGTACCTAAAATGTCGGATTGAGTCTGAGCTTTGAATCTCAATTTGTCGATGGCATCTGAGGCATTTGAGATAAGTTCCCGTAAAAATATCTCCCTGTGAGAATATAGAGAGTTGATAATAATGCTCATGAGCTGTTGGACTTCTGTTTTGAATTGATGTGTTTCCTTTTTTGCTTCCATTAAACGGCTCCTTTTCCATGGTGCTTATTTTTATAAAATTTAGTCGCGCTATGATGATAACGAATTTCAAAATGTCAAGCCTGTGGAAAAAATAAAGTGGGCTGATTAGAAAACTACCCCATGGATACAGCGTGCACTGCCGCCCCCGGTGGTTTCGATGGTATTGATATGCACCGGCAGCAGCTTCCCGATGGTATTCTTCCGTCGATAAAGACGCAGGGTAAATATTTTCGTTGCAAAGCTTACGATGACATGGTTTTAGAATCGTCTTGATACTTGATTGCACTAATGTTGTGATTACCCCATAAAGAGAGGCACTAATGAGGAACAAGCATGGTTCTGGAGTAATAACCTTTGCCACATTAGTTAAGAACCTTCCATGATTGCCTTTCAAGGAATGATCCCGATACATTCTGCTCCATCTCTTCATATAGAGACAGGGGAGCCGCAAAGCTCATCAAATTATCTCCAAGTTGTTTTCGGATATAGACCCTTGCCGATATGTCAGTAAGGCCAACAACGGCTCTTGGATTCTCTGATGTTGCCTCTCGATAGGGATAGATACCGATGGTCTGACAACCGGCGGCATAAGGGATAATAACATTCTCATTACCCTCTCGGCCATAATTGGCCAGAATAGTCAGTGCTGAAAGTTGATCGGGATTTACGAAGAAAATGGCAGAACCCATCTTCGCCTCCGGGAAAATTCTTATACTGATTGCCGAATCCCAGACCAACACCAGCGCCAAAACAACCGAATGTCTTGATGTCACAGGCAGACGATTTTCCCTTGGCTGCATTGGCCATCAACCACATGACGCAGCCCCACTTTCTTTCCTGAAATTGCATGGCTGCTTCTGGTTTCTCGTCAGACCAGACAAGAGCCACAGGATGGTATTTCAAATGATGAATCGCCTTGGCAATTTTGCTGTCCACCTTGCCTCCTTAATATGACTTGATACCCATGTTCATAGGTTTTTGGGATTCCTACCGACAAAATCTTGATAGGAGTATATTCGAAATATTGGCCGTTTCATATAGTCATTTGTGATTTGACATGCAGCCGCTGAAGTAATCGCCCCTCACTCCTGTTGATGTAGAAAGTATGGAAGACATTGAAAACCAAAAACGGTGGATAAAGAATTAGAATCATCTGGCCAAGATACTGCACGGCCATCATCATGGAATGGTTTTTAGAAAGACTGATCATTCCATAGAAACCAAGGATCACCGGCAGAACCAATCCCAGATACTTTCCAATCATCCTGATCTCCTTCGTTTTGCGGTTATAAATACGTACACCGAGGTCATCAAGGGCCCACAGGTATGAAAGAACCAATGAAACTGTGACGGTCATGGCTGTGGTAGTTAAAAATCTCCATGGGCTGAACGATGATGGGGGCAAAATTACTGAAGCGTCAATACCGCCACTGCTGTAAATTTCCAGCACAAATATCAATTTTGTCGCTATCAGCATTGATATTCCTATCCCCTGGAATGGCCTCAAAAGCCAGTTTTTTAAGGGAGAGATCTCCTGCTGAGTCCGTTCATGTTGAATTTGTACCAGTTCCCGTGAGCCTTTTTGAAAGAGATGATTGGTCAAAGTAAATATCCAAGGCAGGGATAGCAACGGCAACAGGAGAATCAGTGACAGTCTGAAAAACCGCAAGATGATTATCCATGCCGCTTTAATTCCGGATACAAAAGTAAATTCCATGAAGAATACTGATGTTATGAATGTGATAGTCAGAACGATTAGAGCGGGCCAGATTGCCTTTATAATGCCTGTTATTGATATTTCCCCGCAACATCGGCCCATGAGTTAATGCTCCAGCAACTGAAAAGGTATTTGATTGAATATCATCGATGAATAATGGATTCAATAACGAACTGATCCGCGACCCGTTTTATTATTGCATTAAATGATTGCCCTTGACAAGATCAAGAAATATCTATGAATATCCTTCCAAATAAACGGAGGGGATCAAAAGGAGGGGACTATGGAATTCGAAAATATTATCTTTCAGAAGGCCAATCAAATCGCGACAATCACACTGAATCGTCCTAAATATTTTAACGCCCTGGACTTTACTCTTGGAAACGAGCTGGTCAAAGCCCTGGAGATCTGCCAGGACGATGAAGACATAAGAGTTGTTGTCATAACGGGAGAGGGTAAGGCTTTTTGTTCCGGCGGTGATCTCCGGTTATTTAGGGAACATTTAGATAGCAGCAATCCATCGGAGGTAGTGCGGCAACTTGTACGAGTTTTCAATACAATCATCCACGGTGTCCGCTCTATGCCAAAACCTGTTATTGCCTCAATCAACGGTGCTCTTGGTGGTGGCGGTTTCAGTCTAGCTGCAGCCTGTGATATTAGAATTGCTGCATCGTCTGCTATCTTCAGACAAGCATATACCAGCGTCAGTCTTGTTCCTGATGGGGCATGGACACTGATGGTTCCCATGCTCATCGGTCTAGGGAAAGCAACGGAACTGGTTCTTATGGATCCCATTCTCAGTGCCAAGCAGGCTATGGAAATAGGCCTTGTTAACCAGGTCGTTGATGATGCTGATCTCCAAAGAGTAACTCAGGAAATAGCTGAAAAACTGGCGAAAGGTCCAACCAAATCATTTGCCATTGCCAAGGATAATCTCAATAATGCCATGCTTGGCCTTCTGGAACGGCAACTTGAGCTGGAGCGATCGGGAATGATTAAAGCTGCGAAGACAGATGATTACAAGGAAGGTCTCAGGGCATTTTTCGAGAAAAGAGAACCTCACTTTACTGGAAAATAAATGAAGCTCCTCAAGCATGAAGAAAAAGGGGTCACGGCATGACCCGTAACCCCTTGATATTCATGGTAGGCGGTACTGGGATTGAACCAGTGACTTCTACCGTGTGAAGGTAGCACTCTCCCGCTGAGTTAACCGCCCGTGATGGGGTTCTATAAACTAAAGGGGATTTGATTTCAAGTATTATTTACTTGGCCCTCTTTTTCAGGCGCGCCTGATCGAGGATGACAATCTTGTTACGCGCCGTAGTTACAATGCCCTTGTCCCGGAGAGTTTTCAACTCCTTGTTGACGCTTTCCCGGGAAACACCCAGAAGGTTTGACAGCTCCTCCTGGGTCATCCGCATCGTGAGTATGGAACCATTCACACCGTCAACTGACTCACCTTTTGCCAACTCTAGTAATCTCTTTGCCAGACGTGCGGAAAGGCTTAAAAAACATATCTCAGAAAGGAGATCGTCCGTCTTGCGCAGCCTTATTGACAAAGTCCTTAGAATTGCCCGCACGGCGTGCTCGTGTCGGCTGAGAAACATCAGAAAATCACTCCGGTCAAGAACTGCCAATTGAGTTTCTTCAAGAGCAACTGCATCCGCTGATCTGGGCATGCCATCGAGCAAGGCCATCTCTCCGAAAAAATCCCCATCGTTCAATATAGCGACAGTAATTTTATCCCCTGCCGGGTTGGTTACAATAATTTTGATGCAACCCCTGAGAATGGCATACAGTGCTGTGCCTTCATCTCCCTTCTGAAAAAGGATGTCCCCCTTCCTGATGGACCGCCTTCTCAAAAGGGCAGCAAGGCTATCAATTTCCTCGGGAATCAGGGAACCGAAAAGTGGTATCTGCTTTATCAGCGACACCAAGGCCATAAGAGTCAATTCTCCTTACCGTGAAGTTAATATTGACGGGTACGCGAAAAATATCAGCCCGCGTCATGAGCAAATGGAACCATAATAATCTGTCCGACGATCGGCAAACAAGTCATTGAAAGCGTTTATCTTCTTTTCTCTCACCACGGCAAGATTCAGCTCCGCCACCCCAACCACGTCCGAGTCACTACCTCCGCGATACAGGATCTGAGCCCCCGGCGCCGTGATCTGGCTCTTACCCGTATAACGGAAACTTTTACCGCCCCTTGTTTCCACTCCGGTCCGGTTAGCGGTTATTGCGTAAACACGGTTTTCTAGGCACCTGGTAACCATGGCATCCTGACAGAAGGGTAGAACCAGGTTGGCAGGGTGGCAGATGACATCGGCCCCTTGCAGAGCCAGAATCCGCATGGATTCGGGGAAAAACCAGTCGAAACAGATCATGATGCCGATCTTGCATATCCCGAGATCATAGACCTCGAATCCCTTGTCTCCTGGGTCAAACCAGAGTTTCTCTTCATTGAAGAGATGCATCTTCCGGTACGTAGCTATATATCCATCCGGAGCAACCAGGACGGCAGCATTGAACAGCTTCTCACCCTCTCTCTCTATGAGGCCGGCAACGATATGGATATTCTTCTCTCTCGCCATTTCGCAGAGAGCCATAGTCGTTTTTCCCTGCGGGATGGGTTCGCCAAGATCCCATGCTTCCTGCCGGGTGGCAATCAGATAGCCGGTGTTGAAAAACTCCGGTAAGACAATAAGTTGGGCGTCTACCGAATCCATCAGCTCCCTTGCCCTGCCAATATTACGATCTATTTCACCAAATTCCGGATTGAACTGGATAAAGCCTGCTTTTACTTTCATTTTTAACTCCCTATCGCCCACATTAGCACTGCAAAAATAGAACCGTCCCCAGAAGCGAAAAAGATTTTTGAGTTGCGGCGAAGCCGTTTTTCAAAAGTCTCAAGATTCATAGAAAAGAGTATAGGAAAAGAATCGACGCTGGTCAATGATAAATTATGGAAGAGGAAAGGCCCCCTCCATTTCTGGAGAGGGCCTTTTAAGGAGGGGGTAGACGTTGGTTATGGTTAATTACAGCATTTCATAGATAGCAGCCGCGCCCATGCCGCCGCCGATACACATGGAAACGATCCCA
>Ga0247840_10007014_pt1 | contig 15871 bp, 18 predicted proteins | sample LaCruzMarch2015__FD_192404 | JGI IMG/M metagenome (GOLD analysis project Ga0247840, IMG submission 192404) | Freshwater microbial communities from meromictic Lake La Cruz, Castile-La Mancha, Spain - LaCruzMarch2015_17m | ecosystem: Environmental > Aquatic > Freshwater > Lake | place: Spain... | reverse complement strand
TCACTTTTTACCGAAGATCCCTGATTTACCGAATCACTTTCCAGCAATCTTAACCATATCACCGATTTGCGTTGCCTTAGGAATTTTGATCTTCAATTTACCTTCAGGATGGTTGATTTGAACTTCCCCTCCCAAAACTAAATCAAACAACGTAACAGATGTTTTGACATATAAATTATCTCATTTTCTCTCGTAGAATGCAGATGCTGCTATTGAAATTTTGATGTAGAGATCACCATCTTGACCGTTGAGTCATTGGTTTCCCTTACCTGTAAATTTGATATATACGCCGTCATTGATTCCTTCTGGGATATGTACTTCTACGACTTCTTTTTGACTTTCAAATGGACTAGCTACATCTCTACCGTCTTTGGTATATGTCTTACCAGCTCCCTCACATTCTGGACATGCAGCTTGCGTTTGCATCATTCCAAATGGAGTTTGAATGGTCTTGGATACCTTTCCTCTTCCATGACAGTTTTTACAAGTGTGTTCGCTAATTCAATCTATCTTCGTATCTCTAGAATAAGAAACTTTTTTATCTACACCGAGAAACGATTCTTCGAATGTAATAGTAATTCCAATTTGAATATCCTCTCCAGAGAATGATCTTTGTGATTGTCCACCAAATCCTCCGCCAAACATACTTCCAAAAATATCTCACAAATCGACACCATCAAATCCTCAAAATCCTCCTTGTCCACCAAAATCGAATCATCCCTGACCACCATCGAATCCTCAAAATCCTCCTTTACGATAAGAATCGTATTGGGCTCTTTTTTTGTCATCTCAGAGAATTTGGTAAGCTTCATTCATCTCTTGAAACTTAGCTTTATCTCCTCCACGATCTGGGTGATGCTTTACAGCTGCCTTTCTAAAGGCTTTTTTGAGATCATCTTGTGTAGCATCTTCTCAGACACCAAGTATTTCGTAATAATTCTTTTTTGGGTCAAAATCCATAATTGATATATCTTATATTTAAAATTAGCACCTTTGAGCTGGAGGTGATTTTATGGATTTTGGAAAAAAATGCAATGGTTTTGTAAATGCTATGATTAACAGGAAAATATTTTATTGACATTTTATGTTTTTTATTTATATATAAAATATAAACAAAATAATTTAAAACAAAATACAATGAAGACAAACATTTTTTTTATTGCAATGTGCATAATATTTGGTGTACAAGCACAGAATTCAGTGATTACTATCGCTGAAACACCAGTAAATGAAATCGCTATTATCATCGATGATATCGACGGTAATCGTGAAAATGAAATTCTTTCTATGTCTAAAGAAGTAGGAGGATATCTGACATTAAATATCTCAAACATCAGAGATGGCGTTGAGACACAAATGACAGAGCTATATCAAAAAAATGTAAGAGGATTAATCACCATAGATATCTTTGGTGATGGTAAAAAGAGTATCGCATTTATTCACTCTGACTCCCTAAGCATCCTTCACCAATCAAAGAATCGGACATTTGAAAAAATCGAGTCCTATTATTGTGGAAAAGGCACAGATGGAATTTCCAGAGGAGATATTAATCATGATGGATTTGAGGATATTGTCTGTTCCAACTGTAACAGCGAATATTTAAGAATATTCTATGGATCCCCATTAGGGTTTAATTCCACAAGTGTTTTGGATATAGCTACAGTAAATGCTGGCTACAACCAAATTAAAGTCTATGACTTAGATACAAATGGATTTGAGGATATTGTCTTTTTGGCTGGTCAAGGATCAAAATCTGGTATTTATTGCTATTTAAATTATGGCGATGGTATCAACAAGACTCCAGTTTATTTTTCTATGAGTGTAGATAATCGTGGTCTCACGCCAACAAACATGATTTTTGGAAAATGCTTTGGATTTGGTGAGGGTCTATTTATCAATGAATCATGGGGAGGAAATACGAGGATGCTTAGATATAACAAGGAAGAACAAAAACTTCAATCAATAGATGTTCCAAGTTGGGGATCATTCTCTGGGTCTGGAATGTCTTATGATATCGATGGGGATGGAAGTGATGAATTTATTCAAATTGGGTCTAATGGTGTGTCTATCTATGACATCAAAAGAGAAAAACATATCATTCTAGACAAGAGTATTTGCAGTGATCATATATCAAATCAACTGCTTGCAATTGGTGATATAAATGGCGATGGAGAAAGCGATATTGTTCAAGCAAATGATAACGGCAAAATCACTATCTACAAAACAAATACATCAACAGCAATGATTGAAAAAAAATAATCATCATTTAACTATTGATGAATATACACATATCTCGAAATCTTCAGTATTTTACTGGAGATTTTTTGTATTTTCAAACATTTGTAATTTACAAAAAAATAACTACACTTACATATACATTTTATTACTTTTTGTTTTTCTCCATGACTGATCCAATAGTTGAAGAAGAAATAGAAAAAATCGTCGAAAAAGACAGCATTGAGAGACATACCAAAAGACAGAAAGAGTCTATTTTTAAAACAATAGGAAATACAATTTGGCTATGAGTTGAAGAACTTAGTAATGCTATCTGAGGAGAAAGCAAAAAATCTGCTCCCAAAGATACGACCCATCATCAAATTACCCCGGAACTAGAAAAAGAAGAAGCTAAGCTTATTAAGAAAAGATGAATTCACGAAGAATAGGAGTCTTACCAGAAAAGTTTATATGCTCAAATAGTCACTATAACCAAAATTGTACCCAGGCTATTTTCTACGCCTTTGACTGTACGATACCTATGATATGTTTTTGAAAGATCGATTTCTCTCTCTGAGAAGTCGGTTTTTGCTATAGTTTGGAGTGTGTCATAAGATTCTAGATAACTTTGTGTGGCATCCCAGTCTTTAATCCAAGCGCAGCTTGCTGGATCAATAATTCAGTTTGCACTAGCTTTTTGAGCTTCGTAGATCAATGTGTCTACAGATAATGTATATGCTTCGAGTGATTTTTCTCTCTTTTGAACTATTTTCTGGTGGATTTGTGTCAAGATGAACAATCCAACAATATAGACAACACAAATTACAACAATCCATACCAAAAGTGTTGTGCTAATACCCAAAAGATTACTTAAGGTTACGACAAAACTTTGTCCTTCTGGTGGTAATTGTTGCATAAGAAGATCTGGAGTCATTATGTAGTAGTAGATGATGAAAGAACTGTTCTATCTCGTTCGAGAATCTGTGATTTTTGGGCACGCACTGGCACAAAAGATCTCCAAAAGAGAGGAATTTTTTGGGTGATACAAAACTGGTTTCGTGTTTTCCCTTTGAAAACATCACCAGCTTCTGGATATCTCCATCCAGTTTTGAGCGTAGTGATTTTGTGATCAGCTTCAATTGTTTTTTCTCGGAAACGATGAGGGCCGATAAAAAAATAGAGCTCATCGTGGGCGATCATCATAGTTAAATCGTGTAAGGTTTTCCATCATTTCGCAGATTTGGTCGCGAAGCGGTGAAATTCTGTGACTGTGGGAGCAGTGATTCCACCTGAGACTTGGAGAATTTTTCGAATATTGACTAGGTCTTGTGGAGTCAGCGAAGCTCTGGGCACCGCCAATCTGTATGCTCCCACCACTCATCGACTGGGACTTTGTGGAATTGAGATGAGGAGATTTTTGGGTTCTAAGAGCTTTTCGTATCTGACATATAATGCGTTCATGGTGTCTACAAATCCGTCCTGTGAATAACAATTGGGCAAAAAAGAAAGTCTGATTTGGTTTCTTATGCTTGTACTTGCTTCAAAGTTGGATTCATCTTGGACATATGGGATTGTATTGGTGTCTACAAGGTCCATAATTTCCTGTTTTCTAAGGTTTAATAGTGGTCTCAGAACTGTCTTTCCTCACAATAAATAGTGAGCTTCCTCAGCTTTGATTCATAGAAATCACTGAATATTACATCCACGAAGGACATTGAGCATTGTAGTTTCGATGCGATCATCTAAGTGATGTCAGAGGAAGAGAAGTTCAGCATTTGCGGATTTCATCGCTGAGAAAAATTGTCCATATCTCCATTTTCTAAGTTGATTTTCTGTGGCTGGTCAGGGAGATGCTCTATGAATCACCGTGAGCTTCGCTCCCTCAAAAAACTGCCTGACCAGGACTTCTTCCTGATCACTCGCTTTCCTGACTCCGTGGTGCAGATGCACAAAATGAATATGCTCAGTCGAGTATTTTTTGCTTTTGAAATATTGCCACAGCAGGACACTGAGCAACATGCTGTCTGCCCCACCAGAAACTCAGACGACACAATTTGTGTCGACTCAAATCTTTTGATCCCATAGAGAATATATTGCTTTTTTGGAAGCAAAATGTAAGATGGCAAGTGTATCGATGCTAGCTAATCCAGCTATTGTCATACAAAAGATAACATAAATTAAATCAGATTTTATTTTATACTAATTTTTTGGCAATGAAAGACAAAGCTTTTATTATAAAAGTTGGGGATCTTCTTCAAGAAACAGGTAGAAGTGATGAAGTTATTTTTGAAAACAAATGGACTGATAATTTGCCTGGTCTCACAGATGAGGGAATTACTGGAACCATTTCTATGCAAAGTCTAAGCAAAGACTCTGTTTTTGTAGAACTTGAAAATATTAATTGTGAGTTAAATAGTGTTTGCGACACTTGTGAAGCGGAATTTGTACGCTCTATAACAGTAGAAGATTACAGTGGAAAATATGTCCTTGGTGACGAAAATATCAAACTTGAACAAGAACATTCTGAAGAAGAAATCTTCCCAATCAATTCTAGAGACGAAACTATCAATGTAGAAGATATGATGATCCAGGCTATTCGTCTTGGGGATCCAATTGCAATTCATTGTCCTGTTTGTGCAAAAAAAGTAGCTGAACTTCCCGATGAAGAAGAAGACCCAGATTATTTTGAAGGAAATGATAATGTCATATTCCGTTAATATTTAAAGATAACAAAAAACCGCTCTGACACATAATCAGGCGGTTTTTTTATAGATAAGAATTTTACTAGGCTTTCAAACTGGCTTCTAAAAACAGTTTTACTTGTTCCCAACCCTTCTTAACTATGGTTGGATTTTCCATTCTTTTAATCACTTTTTTAAGTGCATCTTGTTTGACCGACGAATCAACAATAGGTGTTAATGATTTATACTGCTCAAGAGTAAGATCAATAAAATCCCATTCTTTTGCATCATCTTTCAGAGACTGATCTAGATTAAGTACAGTAGCTATACCCTTTCCTACATTGACTTCTAAAATGATATCGCCATCGGTATTTTTTAAAACATTGTACTTCTGCATACATTTTCCTTTTAATTTTTGTGCTAATGATAAATACATTATTCCTTTTCAACTACTGGATACAAAACCTGTTTTTGTTCTATCCTGAATTTTTTCTTCGGACGAGTTTTTTCCAGTTCTTGAATCTTCTCTGTAATGAGTCTATTTTTGACTGCATCTGAACACTCGCATTCATAATAAGGAGTGTTTTCTTCATACCTTTGCTCTATGGATTTTCCACAAAAAAGACAGGTATGGGAATTTGTTAAAATTGTTGCCATGGTACTTTGGTTTTAATTTACGTTTTAATAAGATTTGTTAATTTTTCCAATCCATTAATATACTCCTCAAGTTGGTCTTTGGAACGAACAATGAGAGGATGATTAATTTCATACTGTTTCAGATTCTGAGACATTCTCAGATCCTTCAAAATTGTTTTTGCTCGAAACATAATCTCTTCCTCTGTAACAAACACCTTTACACTAAATCCATAAATCGCAGCGCATATAATTACCAATAAACAGATGCCAAAATACCAAGCATATAGAACAAATTGAACCGATTCTATATCTTTAGATAATCCAGCAACTATAACATTAGCAATAAATACAAATACTCCAATAACCAACAAAGCACCAGATACAATGAAATAGAGCCAAAATGTATCAATACGCCCAATTTGTTTACATTCCTTTTCCTTTTTGATCACACTAGAAATCAGTGAATACATTGAATTTTTTACCATAATTTTTTTCCTTTCTATTTTTTTAGTTACTAATTTTTTATTTTATCAGAAAATACATATTTACCATAAAATGTCAATCTCTTTGTTGTTTTTGACAAATCAATTTTTTTGAATATACTTTAGTAAATTTATATCTTCTATAACTATATGAGCAAAAAAGACTATATTTTAGCTGTATTACACAAAGTCTCTGGTATTCGATGACCAGCGGACAATATTAGGCAACTGCTTGAAGAAGATAAATTGACAGATACCTATATAGATTATCTGTATGAAGAATGTGTAGAAGCTGTAGATGATGCCTTAGATGTAGACAAAGCAACACAACAACAAATCATCTTAGATAAACTTAAATTCATCAAAGAAGCAGAAATAATCGAAAAAAAAGCTGATGAGGAAGATATACAAAACTTAGAAAAACTCATTGAAAATATTTAAACTTTTACCTTTTATTAGATTCAAATGGCACCAACTCCAGAACAAAAAAATGAACAAGTAGATGTAATTGATCAAGTTCAAAAAAATACAAACAAACTTGATTCTATAAAAGATACAAGAGTATTATGACAAAAACTTGATGCAAAAATAACAACACCAGAAGCGAAGGATATGAAAGATCCTTGGGAAAATGTTTTTGATAAAGATGGAAAATACAAACAAGAATATCTTAATTTTGTAAATACGATTGCAGATAGACCTAAAGTACTACAAGATGTGATTACTATTGGTAAAGAAAAATGATTTGCTTATGTAACAGACAAAACCAGTTTTATAAAATTTGCTACAGACAATAATCGTGGAAATTTACATGATTACCTAAAAGATAAATTTCCAGATATGGATGGGACAGTCAAAAATTGGCAAGATGTAGAGAAACCAACCGATATAGACAAATTATTGGAAAATAACAAAGTAGCCAATGATCTTGTTAAAGGTAAAGTAGAGAATCTTTGAACAATGAATATGGCACTTTATGATAATATAAAGATGAATTCTACTATATTCTTTGATTTATTGGCTTCTGGGAAAAACATCCAAGATACTGTACAAATTATGACTAATGATCCAAAATTATGACTAACAAAATTATGATGAATAGTTAGTGACTACACATCTTTCAGAGAAAAAAATCAATATCAAAAATTAATTGATACAAAAATTCAAGAAAATTTTAGATCTCCAGCTATTTGATTGACACAAATGGCAGATAAGCAAAAGGAAGCTTAATCTTTCTTTTTTCCTGGAGTTAGTCTCCAGCTAGGATTCTTTTCAATTGCAGCAGAAATTGGGGCTTCATCGATAGCTCCTTTTTTGATAAGTGCTTCAAATTTAAATCTATCGATATCCATAACTTCATCCAAGATTCATAGAGATTTGAGATATTCTATGACGGCGGGTTTGTCTTTGACTGAGATGCTTAGAGATTCTGAGGCGCTGAGTTGAAATTCTTGACCGACCAATTTGAGTAAATCGTGTTTCTCTAAATATGAAAGGAGATATGGTTTGATCATTTCTTTCTGTTTTTTTGCTTCAGATTCGGCTTTCCCATAGCGCACATATTCATCTACGAGTCATTTGATAGTCTTTTCTCATAATTCCTCTACTCACTCATCTTCGTACTTCAGATGTGCTCGCAAAGGACAGATGCTCTGGTATTCACAATATATACAATATGGATTCCCTTTGGGTTCAAATGTTTTCTTATCTCACATGTTGTAATTAAACTTTTTATGTTCGATTTGCTCTATCATTTCAGCATATTTTTCGCGAACTGCAGCCAAACGTTCTTCCGTAATCTCTCGTTCGTCTTCCACATCAAAATGAAGATAATGCAATCTGGCTTTTATCTTTTTTAAATATTTCCCGTAATGTTGTTGGATCGCTAAACCATAAAGTGTGAGCTGATCTGTATATTCTTGCTTTTGTTCTGGTGGGAGATTTTTGTTGGTTTTGTAATCATTGATAATAAAAGTATCGCCGTCTTTGTCGATTCTATCGATAACGCCACGAAATTGTTGTTTGAGAGATTCATTTAGTGTGAAAACTAATTGTGTCTCTGTTCCAATTATTTTGGTTTCACCAAAAGGAGCGTGTTTGTCATAATACGCTTCCAAATAGTGTTCTCCTCTTCTAATATAATCTTCGATAGTTTGTTCTCCTTTGATTTGTAATTCTTTTTCGGCAGTAGCCTTGGCGTATTCATCATTTCGAGTACGGTGAAATTCAGCGATCACATGTTCTTTGCTTGGGATAGCAAATACATTAATCTGATTATACATACGTTCCAATGTTTGATGGACGCTTTGCCCCAAGATAAGGTCAGGCGACGATTCAAATTCGGTATCTTTGATTTTTTCTACATATTTGTATTGGTATTTACGAGGACATTGCTGAAAAACCTGAATTTGAGAGAAAGAGTAAACAGCCATATACATAGTAAACAATAAAAATTATTGCGTTCTAGACAACATCAAGATAATAAATCCTCTAGGTTCTATAATTTTGGGATCTGTGTTTGTCAAAATTCCTGCTTCTTGGAGAGCACTTATATGTCATTCATAGTATCTAGTTTTGTCTGTAGAATTATATTCCTCTCACCAAAGTATTCTAGAAAGTATCGTAGCAAAATGAGCTCTTGTCACTTCTCTATTTGGATTAAATTTTTTGGCAACAGTTTGTCCATCAGCTTCTCGTCCCATCAATTTATATTCACAGGCTTGTTGGATATATCATTGGTCTTCTTCTGTTTCACCAGAGATATCTGAAAATCTTGAGCATCATCTTATCGTCTCAGCATCTGCTTCTTTATAATTTTTCATATACAAAGCTAACATTTTTGCTAATGCTCTTCTGGTAATAGTTTTTTCAGCACCAAAAGCATCCAAAGATGCAGCATATGTCAATTCGTACTTCTTGGCAAAAGCAAACGCTGTATCTAATTCAGTCCCAGAAGAAGAGACTGTTTTATCTATTTTTGGCGCTACCAAAAGCATTTTGACTCCAGAAAGATAATCTACAAATCCTGACTCAACAAATGAAAGCTCATTTCCTCATAGATATAATGTAGTCAATGATTTCAATCCAGAAAACATTGCTTTAGTAATATCTGTAATTTTATTGTTTGAAATATCTAATTTTGATAGAGATTTTAAATTTTGGAAACTTCAAGATCCTATGGTATCTATTTGATTATTTGCCAAAGACAAAAATGACAAATCAGATAATCCAGAAAACATACCCGTAGTAATTTCTGAGATAGTATTTCCACTCAAATCAAGTGTTCGCAAACCTGTATACGCAGCGAAAGCTCCTGTATGTATCGCTGTGATTCATTTATCAGAGAGATCACATTCTTTGTCTGTAGAGATACATCCCAAAGACGCAATAGTTCCACTATTGAGTTCAATAGCAAAGACAGGTGAAATAACTAATGACAATAACCCAATAACTAATCAAACATTGATTTTTGTTTTTTGCATAGGAGAGGAGAGATAGATTGATAAAAAACTCAATTAATATCCGTAATTATTGTTTCCTATTTTATAATCAGATAATGTCATTTCATATGGTTGTTGTGTTCGTTGGTCTGGTTTTAAGCTTGTACTAAATTTGATTCCTGAAGAAAGATATGTTTCTGTAATATTGTTTCTTCGTAGGGTAAATAATACAAGTACAGCTTCTGGTTTTCGAAGATTAACCTTTTCTTCTGGTCCTCGATATTGATTGTTTCCTCATTTTTTGATGTAAGAAGAGAAATCATCTGCTGTCATTTTGTCTGCATTTCTAGCTGCTCACTTGAATGGAAGCAGCTGAGCATTCATACTTGTGACTCATTCTGCATTTACCTCTAAACTAATTCAAGCTCTGTTTCCATAATTATTGTAAATAGATTTTCCATTGAGAAGATAAGGGAACATAATAGAAAAAGATACATATTCTGGATTTACATCTCCCGTATCTGTAGGATCTATTTCTATGCCATCCATTACTGAACTTGTTGTTGAACTTAATTCTTTGTACATTGGACGAGGACCATTGTTATTTTTGGCAATTACAATAGGAGCTCCATATTTAGAGAAAATCTTTTGTGTAAGATATTTAGATCCCATAAATGCTTTGGCTGCTGCAATTGCTTGTTGTTCTGTAAGCGGTTTTCCTGTGAATTGTTGGTTTGTTTTATTTCCCCAAAGACTACAATTTCTTAGATCAAAATTATAATCAAAATCACCTTCACTTACTCAGAGAGAATACATTTTTGATGTATTTTGAGCAAATCATAAATCTTTGAGCACTTGAATTCCATCACAATTTACTTTGATGAGTGAACTCTTTGCTTCAGCAACTTTTTTGGTTGCATCTTGATCAAAAGTATATGTTTTTTGTCCATTGTTTACTGGTGGCATAACTCGATTTTCATCTACCTTTGTAACTTCAGTCACTACAGGTTGAACAGTAGGAACTGCTGCTACCGTTTTAGCAAAACTTAGTGCTGGGCTAAGAGCAAGTATTGCTCAAATAATAAATTTTTGAGAGTTGTTCATCTTGGAAATATAATAGCAAATAAAGATTGTTTTTAGTGTAGATTTTTGGAATGCATTTGCTAGAGATTTTCTATGTATCTGGTTTTCGATCTTTGCCCATTTGTTTGGTTCTGTATGCATTAGCAAATCTGTGTGCCTCATCACGAAGACGAAGAAGAATTTGATCGGCGGCATCGTAGACAATTGGTATTTCTCTGATGCTCTTAGTGTCCAAAATATAGAGTTTTTCTGAGACAATGTCCTTTTTCCCAGCATGTCCTATTTTGGACGTTTGCCTTGCTTCTCATTTTCATAAGCTGACAAACTGAACATTTGCAGTGCGGCGAGTGAGTTCCGGATCACGAGCAATACAACGTTTTATGGTTTGTAATTGTCACTTTCCTCCATCCAAAACAAAAAGATTTGGAAGATTTAAGAATTCTTGATCTGGAGCAAATCTGCGGATAACCACTTCTTCCAATGAAGCGTAATCATCACCACCATGACCTTCAGCTATTTTATACCTACGATAGCCATTTGGATATTTGAGTCCACCGACACTACATGACAGTCCACCACTCGCTCGGTCTCCACTAAAATGTGAGATATCTAGACACTCGATGCGATATGGAAAACAAGATAACTGATACTTCGTTTCCAGTGATTTGAGGAGATCGTTGAGCAAGGTTCACTCTTGAAATGTATTGGTCGCAATAAATGATTCAAAGCAACGATCCAAGAATAATTTGAGTTCTTGGCGGTCGGCTTTTTTTGGTGATTTGGGCATGGAAATCCAGAGGTCATCTTGTTCTACAAACTCACCATATTCACTCCTGAGAACCGCCAACAGAGAATCTTGTTCATAGTCATCTTTGGAGATTTTTTGACGGATCACGTCGATGATTTTCCCCTGATAAAAATAGAGAACCACATAGACTCGTCGACTTCAGAGATCCCTGATTTGAAGAATGTGCCCTGAAATTGGCTGAGACAAAACTGCTGTCTGTTTCTCTGTGAATTGCTCCATTTGGAGGAGCATATCTCTGAGTTTTGCTGCCCATTCAAAATGTTGTTGTTCTATCGCTTCCGCAATTCTCTGACGAATTTCTTGTTCGACGGGACCTGTGTTTCCTTTGAAAAAATTGGTAATATAATGCATATCTTTTTGTGCTTGCTCAGCGTTCAAGGTCAAGGTACATCGTCCTTTACACAAACCGAAATAATAATCGGAACAGACTTTTTTCTGTTTGAATTGAGCTATTTTACATCCTCTTCGTTGAAGAATTTGTCTAAAATATTGGAGGAGTTTTTTGAGTTCTCTGGTATTGTGTTTTGGTCCGATATAGGTCGAGCCATCGTTAAATTTTCTTTTCGTCAAAAAGACCTCCGGGTAGAGATGATTGGTTATTTTGATATAGGTATAGCTGTTGTCTGCTTTGAGGAGATTATTAAATTCTGGTGTATGTTGTTTGATAAGATTGTCTTCTAAGTAGAGGGCTTCACTTTCATTTTGGGCCTCGATAAATTCTATACGTTCTGCTTTGTGGACCATATCTTGCTTCCACACAGATCAGGGAGAAAAATATTGAGAAACTCTTTTTTGGAGATTTTTTGCTTTACCAATATACAAAACAGTCTCCTTTTTGTCTCTAAAAAGGTAGACGCCTGGAACTTGTGGAATATGTTGTAAAGGTGGCTGTTTCATATGTTTGATAAAATAAATTATATTCTTTTTTATATACTTCTTCTTTACCGCCTTGCCGGCGTGGCATTACTTTCCCTCATTGCCGGGAAAGTAACCAAAGTGGCTAGTTCTTTATGAGACTCGCTATATCGTTTAGTTTGCTTTTTGAGAATGTAGTCCAGCTCAAACAATTCATAAAGAACCAAAATCGTTGACTACTTTTGTATTTACTTTATCTTCCTTGCTTTAAGATAAAATACGAACATCTGGAGCTTGTTTTGCTAGCAAATTTTGGAGTTTTGTAGCATCTGCACCAAAAATAAGAAGTATCTTTTCTTCATGTTTCTTGATAGATTTATCATTGAGTGTATATGATTGGACATAATTGAGTCTTTTGATTTCTGTGGCTGCTCATGATTTGAGAAGCATAGTGATAAGTTGTCTTACTTTTCTTCCGTCATATGGACAAGATACAATAATCATAGTATATGGTATATGAATAAAATTAGTCTTTCTAACTACTCTATTGTCTAAGTTTTTTCTAATAGAATGCAACGGTTTTGAGAGATTCTCAGATTTCCACCCGGGTGGAAACTCCTAAAAACCTAGGTAATTTGAGATGTTTGAGATATACCCACCCGGGTGGAAAATCCCGGAAAAGAAAAAACCTGACTTAGTAGCCAGATTCTATCTTTTTTTATATCATTAGAATTTAAGAGACGCTGGAATAGATTTGACAATATCAGCACTTGGTGCTCATTGAGATTGCCCAAAATTTTGTGATGATAGATATTTGATCCATGTCTGAGTATTTTGGATATTTTGGAGATATTTTGGTGGTACAAAAAACTTTGTATCAATAGCTCATTTAATTTCTGTAAGTTTGGCTGCTAGAGAAATAAGTTTTTCTTTTTCGCTACCTGTAGGTGATTGGTAGGTAATTTTGAATGTACTTGCAACTTGTTTGATTCTACTTTCAAGACTAGCTAAAGCAGATCCAAACGAGGTATCTCCTCAAAGATATTTGACAGAAATTTCTTGTAAATCTTCTTGGACAAACTTTGGAGTAAACTTATTTTCAAGCACTTTAGTTTGTTCTGGTGTAGGAATTGTTTTTTGGTTGCTTGGAGCTACAGCAGCAATAGTAGGAATACTTTGATCTTCCTCACTAGTATCTGCAATGCTTAAGATCTCTGTATCAGCCAATGGTTGAAAAGACATTGCCATCTTAGCAGTAGGTTCTGTTGTATTTGTATCAACCAATTGTCTAGATGCTAGCTTAACAATATCTGTACTTGCTGTATTTAGAGCAAGAGAAAATGTTTGACTAAGATCTTTGTTGTTTATAGCTTTTGCAAATTTATCAAAACTATCAAATAAAGAAACATCGTTTCCTTGAATAGCTAAAACTTGTTGGCTAGCTAGATTTGTTTTGTTTTGAGAATCCTGATTCATTACAATGAGTTTAGATCCATTATTTTTGATTACGTGTTTTTCTCCTTGTTTAATAAGTTGATAGTTGATGGCTGTTGTCTTAGATCCCTGAGAAACTAGAATATCATCTACAGATAACTCTACTCATTGAACATTGTTAGCTTGTAGGGATTTCATTTCTACATAATCTCCATACATAAGATTGATTCTATAGTTATTTTCTGTCTTTTTTTGGATAGTAAATTTGGCTGGTCAAGTAATTTTGGCTTGTGTCCCAGTGTCTATATGAAAAATAACTTGTGCGTTTTTTTGGAGAACTACAATATCTCCATCGTTGATATTGCTCGTTTGGATAGTTTGTCCATCTTTTTCAATATAGAATGTACCTGCAAAATCCACTACTTTAGCTATATAACCTGCTTGAGCAATACTTTGACCATCATTAATTGAAGACAAAAATACCCCATCACCATCTAGTGATTGATTTTGTTGGAAAAAATACATTCCATAAAAACCAAACAAAAGAACAACGATAAAACTTGTATAGGTAAATGTTTTAACGTGCAAAACAGATCTCTTCGTCAAAAAAGATCTCTTAACTTGTTTGTCCATGATACTATGATACATGTCCAACTTCTCAGCTTCTGAGAGGTGTATGTCCTGTTGGTGGTTAAAATATTCTTGGAGTTTCATTTTCAAAATGTGAGAACGGTAAATTCTTCTATTGTGGTATACGAATAAGTGGACAGTTTGTGACAAAAAAAGTGATGTATTTTTTCAACGGTCTGCCTTGACAATAGCTGGCCAAAATGTAGGATGTGGACTGCCCAAAAATAGGTGAAAAATTTTTTATGTTTTTTGTTGTCTACATGAGTAAAAATTTTGTTATTGTCGATCTTGAAACTACAGGTCTAAGCGCATATAAACACGCTATTACTGAGATCGCTGCAGTACGTTTTGATGGAAATCAAATCATAGGAGAATTTCAATCTTTGATAAATCCAGAAAGACATATTCCCTCATTTATCACAAAATTGACAGGAATTTCTAATGACATGGTAGAAAATTCACCAACCATTTTTGAAATTTTACCTGATTTCTTGGATTTTTTGGGTGATGATATTTTTGTGGCTCATAATGCCCGTTTTGATCATGGATTTTTGCATTATACACATTTTGAACAAAAATGAACAGCTTTTGTACCTCAAATAATTTGTACTAAAAATCTAACTAAACACCTCTGCCCTGAAATACCAAAAAGAAATCTCTCTTTCTTATGTAGTCACTTTTGAATACAAAATAAACGTGCCCATAGAGCGCTTTCTGATGTCTATGCAACGGTAGATTTATTGAAAGAACTCTTGGCTATTGCAGAATCCCAAGGTAAATCTATTGAAGATATTTTAAATAGCTAAAAATACTATGATTCTTGCTGTCGATAAACCAACTGGGATGACAAGTTATGATGTCATTCGTAAACTCAAACGCCTCTATCCAAAACAAAAAATAGGACATAGTGGAACTCTAGATCCTTTGGCTACTGGACTATTATTGATTGGAATTGCTAAGTGAACAAAAGAACTCTTTCGTCTTCAATGACTTGATAAAAGTTACGAAGCTACGATAGATTTTTCTCAAACTAGCGATACTCGAGATGTAGATTTTTGGGAAATTCATGGACAATACTCTGTCGAAAAAAATAAGGAATGAATCATTTGAATTATAAAAGATAGTGAATTTATTCCTGCTCCAGAAGAGGCTTTTCTTGAAAAAAATCTAGAAAGTATCATACCTGAAGCTAATCTTCCTTTGACTCCGTTTAGTGCAAAAAAAAAGGATGGAAAAAAACTCTACGAACTTGCTAGAGCTGGTGAAATAGTCGATGAATACAGAATAATGAAAACGGATGGATACCATATCGAAGCATATAATTTTCCCGTATTGAATATCAGATTGGATGTTTGATCTGGAACCTATATTAGATCTATAGCTCACCGATTGGGTAAACAAGCTCAGATGTGAGGTATTTTGACTCAACTTAGAAGAACGCGTATAGGAAAAATTTCACTAGAAAATTTGGATCTCCAAGATTTGGGAGACAGCTGACTTAAGTGAGTAGAAGTAGAGCTAGGCTAGGGACGCGGACAAATCCCTCCGACCTACCGGTCACCTCCCTTTGTCAAGGGAGGGCTCAATTAATTCAATTATTTGAGATTA
>Ga0247840_10007013_pt1 | contig 15873 bp, 17 predicted proteins | sample LaCruzMarch2015__FD_192404 | JGI IMG/M metagenome (GOLD analysis project Ga0247840, IMG submission 192404) | Freshwater microbial communities from meromictic Lake La Cruz, Castile-La Mancha, Spain - LaCruzMarch2015_17m | ecosystem: Environmental > Aquatic > Freshwater > Lake | place: Spain... | reverse complement strand
AGCGACCGATCCAGGGTTGTTTCGCACATCGTCGCCACTCCACAAGACAGAAAAGTCAGTGGATTGTCACGTGATCCTCGTGTTTCGTCTAACAGTAATTGCTAATTATCTGATGCGATTGCCCTGCCTTCCTCCCCGATTGATGCGTCCCCCGTCCACACCAGCGAGGCACTATGCGATGACCGGCGAAACCCACGAGCCCTACCGCCAGGATTACTATCCCCCGATCCCCACCGGATTCACCAAATACCGGCGGAACTCCATCGTCTGGCAGTTCTTCCGCTTCATTGCCATCAATGTCAAGATCCTCAGGGTCATGACGAAATCCATCCAGACGAGCGGGAGTCAGCGATGACCACTCTGCACGTCACGGGCAGTGGGCTCAACCGCAAGGACTTGCTGGCCCACTTCGACGCCGGACTCCCTGATTACAATTGCCACGACTGCTGAAGGACCTCCGCGCCGATCGCCGCGGCCGCGATCATGGTGTCGCCCGCGCCGCTCGGGGCCGCGATCCCACCCACCCCAGGTCGGCCGGAAGGCCGACCTTTCCTCCCTCCTACGAACGACCTGTAACATCTCTTGGACGACCCCAGCGCGACTTGACGGCTACCGCGAGGTGTCAGCGTTGGCGGTCTACTTGACCCGGGACCATTGCGTAAACTGGTGGCCATCGCCGAGCAGTCCCCACAGTTGAACTGGCCGTAGCAGGTGATCGCGCTGGTGTGCGGGGCGAATGACGCCGCCGTGCGCGCGGCCTGGCCTTGATCATCGTTGTGCGACACGAAGTCGCGTAAGTCATTGTTCTACTAGAAGTCTCTATGAGGCGACCTGATGGAACCGACGGTTTCTCCCGTCGTAGCCTAGGAGCAGATGCGGGACTGGTAACGGTCCGGTGTGAAGCTGCTCTGACAATGTGCTCCGCCCGAAAGGCTAAGGCGAGCCCGCGAGAGCGACCAACACTGCAAGCGTCATGCGGTAGGAAGCTAGGCTGGGAGGTATGGTGAACACATGTGAATCGACGTAAGACCCGTGATCAAGAAACTGCCGCAGGGGCAGACTTCCAGTTGGTCTTGAATCGCAAGAACGTTTGTAGAACCATCACCACGCAGGCAAAGCAGATGATGATAGCAGTCGCTATTGGTGCAGCCCCCGGCCGTGAGGTCGATTGGCACAGTATCGACTGGGCCAAGTCATACCAAACGGTACGAAGGCTGCAAGCCCGTGTCGCGAAGGCAGTGACGGACGGGCGCTGCAACAAGGTGAAAGCTCTGCAATGGCGCCTGACCCACTCGTTCTCCGGGAAAGCCTGTGCCGTCAGACGAGTGATCGAGAATATGGGACGCAAGACGCCGGTAGGCGATCAGGAGACATGGAACACTCCCGCGTCGAAAACCAGAGCGGTCACGTCATTTAGCAGAAGGGGCTACCAGCCTCAACCGCTGAGACGGGTATCGGACCGGGCCACACAGGCACTCCACGTGTCGGCCCTTGAGCCAGTTGCCGAGACAACAGCAGACCCCAACTCCTACGGATTCCGTCGGAAGCGGGCCTGTCGCGACGCAGCGGAACAGCGCCTTATCAACCTCGCCAAGAAAACGGCGTCGGAATGGGTCCTGGACGCAGATATTGCCGGATACTTTGACAACATCAGCCACGAATGGCTAATCGCTAACATCCCGATGGATAAGAAGATTCTGGGGTCGTGGCTAAAGACCGGCTTCGTTGAAAATCAGCAATGGTTCCCAACGGAGGCCGGAACGCCACAGGGGGGTATTATCTCGCCAACCCTGGCCAATATGGCCCTAAACGGCATGGAAAAGGCGGTAAAGGATGGAATAGCGGGCGCCATTTCTATCAACGAAGCCAAGGAAGCTAAAGTCAACGTGGTTCGATATGCCGACGACTTCATTATCGGCGGCGCCGCACCACGGCACCTCGCGATCAGCGTCAACGTGGTAGAAGGAATTCTCGGCGCAAGAGGCTTAACCCTCTCACCCGAAAAGACCCGGACCGCCCGTATCGACGACGGGTTCGACTTCCTTGGATGGACGATTCGCAAGTATGGGGGAAACTCCTCATCACACCAGCGAAAAGAAATGTGCAGAACCTTTTCCTCAAAGTTCGGGGAATTATAAATCGAGAACCGCTGATTTCACCGGGAGGGTTCCCGGAATTGGGTGTTTGGCATAAAGGAAAGCAGCGGCGGCCGCACGGTCATCAGCTCAAAACTGATGAAGGCCGCAGATACACCGATCCGTCGCCATACCAAGATCAAGGCGGCGGCGAACCCGTTTGACCGTGACTGGGAACTGTACTTCGAGGCGCGGGAAACCGCGGCCATGAAGAAATCCCTGATCGGACGGGTAACGACGCTGTGGGAAAGGCAGGACGGAAAATGCCCCTCCTGCAATCAACAGATCAAAGTGGGAGACGAATGGCATGTCCATCACAAGCTCCGCGTATCTCGGCGGGGATGACACGCTGACCAACCTGGTAATCCTGCACCCAAACTGCCACCGACAAGTCCACGCAAAGTACAAACTCGATGAACTACCGACTCTGTAACAGGGGCTTAACAAGGCTTGAGCCGTGTGCGGCAAAAGTCGCAGGCAGGGTTCTTAGGAAGCTGGGGGGCGGTAACGCGCTTGGCTACCTGACCCGGCCACTTCGGTCACGACGAGGTCGCTGGTCCGCACAGCGGACCCTACGGGCGCGGCGCCTTCCCGTTAGGGTCTGCTGTGCGGACCGTGCGCGCCGGCCGGAACGATGATCAAGGCCCGCGGCCTTGTCCGCGCCCTTGATTGGGGGCTTTCACCAACGCTACGGCGAGAGACTTGATCAAGGATACCTATCAAGCCATTGGTTCTGACGTTCCAGCGCCACCCGCCGATGCCTCAGTTGGGGCAGCCTGGCTTGCGTATCTGAACAGTTGCGATAAGCCATTATTTTTGGCCACTAAACACGCTCTATAGACGCGTGGAGCGACACGCTGCTATCATAGACATTTACATTATAAATGCTCGAAGTACCTGATATCGTGGTAAGGTAATAGCGTGACTTTCTTGCCGTCTCAGGCGACGGAGAAGCGTCGGCATTTGCCTTAGGAGTGCGCAATGTTTCAGTATCCGCCCAAGGCCCAAAGGTTCTTTGGGTGCCTGTTTTTCGGTTTGCTGACGTTGCTCTTTTTTTTTAAATCTCCTGCGTCCGCTCAAGCGCCCGGTGCATCCGTCCTGACCCCGGAAAGCATTCAGCGCGCCAGCGATGCAGCGCACGAAGATTTCCCAAACTTCCTGCGTGCTGCGCTGCAGCGCCCGGCAGACTATGGCTTTATGCCTGGCGACGACGATTCCAATGTGAGGTTGGCTTCGCCGCTGTTCATCTACAACTTGGCGGCTGATTCGACCAACAGCGTCGCTGCGGACGGAAGCAACCTGCTTTCAGTCATTGAGCCCGCCGGGGAATGGATATTCCCGGTCAGTGTCGGCAACGACGATTATCGGACGCTTTTTGGTGTCCGTCTGCACGGGCAGGTCTGGAAGGCTGCCTACCTGGGCAACAGTTATCTGGCTAAACAAATCCAGGGGCTGCGAGCCGCGTGGCGGAAGGATGGCATCGACCGGTTCAAGCTGGTCTCCTGCGTCAATCCCCGCGCATTCTTCTTTATCGTAGAAGATGCGCCGCTCCCCAATCTCACCCCGCTCACGCCCCTGGTGTTCGGCCCCAATCAGAAGCTCATGCCGCCGTCGGACTGGCAAGAGATCACGCCTGCGTCGATTTCTGTGGGATTTCTGAAGGCTCTCTGGTCTCAAGGCGCGGCGGATCAGCCCTGATTAGGGCCCGCTGCGGGATGCTGATCTAAGTACGACACGCAATGAGGAGGCTTGATATGAATGTGAACAAGAGCGTCAGAGATGTTGGCTTGGCCGTCTGCTTGACCTTTACGGCCGTCAGTGGTGCGGGCACACTTACGGTGCCTTTGCACGGACAGGAGCAGGACCAGTGGTGCTGGGCCGCGTCTAGCCAGATGGTTCTTCAGTATTACGGCCACGAGGTCGAACAGAGTGCCATAGCAGATTGGGCCGTGGGCGGCCTTAACCAAGGAAACGCTATAGGGGCACAGAAAACCGGCCCCTATTTGTCTATCTTTCCACCCAAGATATATTATAAGCTGGGCGCTGCACTTGTCTTGAATCAATTTGGCCCTGTTACCTCGAATTGGCAACACTCGAGCCTCAGTAGCGCGGACATAGAGAAAGAAATCAACGGCGGTCGTCCTGCCATTCTGGCGGTCCGCTGGCTTCAGCGCGACAGCAAGACCAAGAGCCTAAAGGATGCTGGCGGCCATGCTATTGTCCTGAGAGGTTTCGAGTCAGGCAATCTGATCAGTCTGCGCGATCCATGGCCAGTCAATAGCGGCAATACCTATCTCGTAACGTATGACAGTCTGTTTACAGCAGACTCAACTTACTTCGGGTCCGCGACTCTGGGTAACCGTTGGTCTGAAACCCTGAAAACCGGCCGCTCCCTGGATCTCTGCTTCCTCATCGACTCCACCGGAAGCATGAGCGACGACATCGCCGCGGTCAAAGTCTCTGCTCGGGATCTCATCGACGAGGTGATCGAGAACTATCCGGACGCACGCTTTGCGGTCGTGGATTATCGCGACTATCCAAGCTACCCGACAGGGGACGACGGTGATTGGATCACCAAGCGGCGGTCAGCCTTTACCAGCGACCCCAATGCCGCACGAAACGCCATCAATGCGATCAGTGCCGGTGGGGGTTCAGACTGGCCCGAAGCGGTATTCTCGGCGGTTTCACGCACCATGTCCGGGTCCGAGATCGGGGCTTGGCGGCCCAATGTGGAGCGCCGGATCATCTTGATGGGTGATGCGCCCGGACACGATCCAGAGCCTTGGGCAGGCGGCACGTCGTATGGCGACGTCATCGCCCAATGGAACGGGCTGACCGACAAAATCGCCATCCATGCCCTCTCCATTGGAGGCGACAATACGGCAAGAGATCAGTTCACGGCCCTGGCCGGGGCTACCGGGGGCGGCACGCGGTTTGCGGATGCGGCCAGCGGGGTTTCCGGTGCAATGTCTAATCTGATTGCGGAATTTGCGCAAAATCCTCGCTTTCCACAGGGGGTGACGAAGGCGTTCAAGCCAGTATTCACCTTCGTCACGCCATCGGAGTCGATGCTGCCGCCCGTCAAAAATGTATTTGTCGAGACCCAGGTGTTCGATTCGAAGAAGAAGGTGTGGAAAAACTATAAGAAAGTGACCTTGCCAAGCACCGCCTCCACCTGGACGCCCACGGCCACGCTGCCGATCGGAAGCTATCAGTGGCGCATCGGTTTCAAGCGAGATACCGGGAAATTTGCTTTACCATCCGGCGTAATGACGACGGTGAAGGGTATGACCATCATGGAGGCCGACTGGACCGGGTTTTCTCGTGCACAGGTGGACCCCGCGCGCTGCACGCAGTTGGCTCCTGTATCGGCGTTCAGTCCATCGACAACATCCGTTACCTATATGTTTTCCTCTGCGGTCAATGCAGAGAAGTATCTCGTGGAAGTTTACACGCAAGACAGCAAAGGGGTCTGGAAAAAGTGGAAATCTCAGACAGTGACGCCGCCGTCGAAAAATCCGCTGGCGGCCGTGCTTTCTGTCAAAGTCAGCGGGCACAAGGTCGGCAAGCAGTATCGGTGGCGTGTGCAGTCATTGAATTTCGATCGGCCGAAGGCCATTGCGGGGGCCTGGGTCGGTCTCCCCTGATTGGTCTTTAGCCCAGGACGGCGGCGACGATCATCGTTTCCGCCGTCTGGTGCTGGGTTTGAAGGTGGACATCGGGGCCATTCGGACGATAGCGCGGCCTGCTTTCGGGAGAGGAAGAGGACGAATCTCGAGCTGATTCTTGGAGACGCGACGAAGGCAGGCTGTGCCTCCTGAATAACCAAGTGGGAGTAACATCGTTGAAAAGGGGATACTGGATCGGCAGCACACTGCTGATATTGTCCGTCATCTCGTGGATTTCATTCACGGAACACGGGCCGAGCAAAATATCTCGCGATGAGCCGCTTGAGGTTCCGCTACCTGGCGGAGGGATACGAGGTGTAGCCGCTTCCGGCGGCAGCGCCCAGGTTGCTCCGGACGACGCGCGCGCTGTGCGGCCGCCACCACTGTCCGGAGCGATTGCCGGACGTATGCCTGGTCGCCCGCTGCCCCCGGGAAGAGCGGAGCGCGACAGCGAAGCGGTAAGCGGGGGCAAGGTTCGACGGGAGAATGTGGAGAATGTGGAGAATGTGGAGAGTATCAGGAAGACGGTCCGCGCGGCCGGCGATCAATCGGCCGGAAATTTCGAGGCGGCGCCGGTCGACAAGGGCGGCAACTCCAACGGTGATGAATCTCAAGGTGAGTCTGCAGCAGATCGGTCCGACCTAGCCGTTCTGTCGGGTATATCGGTGCAGTCGGACCTACCCGATCGATCGTTGGTTTACGGGCAACACCGTGATGTAATTGGTGAATCAGAGGCCCTGGCGCAAGAGCGAGCGCGCATCATTATCAGTACCTACAAGGATCGCACAGCTGAAGCACAGATCGTGGATGGTGATGCGGTGGGCAAAGAACTCCCCGCAACAGGAGTTGGGCGTACTGATGGTAGTGATGTGGTCACGATTGACAGCATCACGGACACCCTAGCTGCGCAGAGCACAGAGGCCGGGGATGACACGGGAAGCAGGGTTGATCTTCTACTAGGATTTTTGTCCTCGAATCAACCGCAGGCGGTCCGCTTGCAGGCGCTTTATTTATTGGCAGATGCAGACGAGTCGCTGGTACAGAATTATATGGAAGATAGCGACGATCTGATTCGATACGAGGCGGAGCGCCTCGCCGGTTTTCTACCGTCTCAGTGATGAGGAACCGCGATGTGTCGGGCGGTTGGGGTCGCGATGAAGTTCACCGTCGAGTCTCCCTGACCGCGCCCGGTTCGCACCCGCCCGTCGGCGGCTACCTGCTCCAGGGATGGCGCACGGGACCCCGTATGTGGCCATCCCCTTGGCGCCTAATCCCGACAGCGTCACCCCCGGCGGCGCGGCACTGACCGCGCATCACGGCGAGGTATTGGAGACCCTGTTGCATCGCTTCGGTCCGCAAGCGCTGGCGCGCGCCCACTACCTGGTCGCCGCCCTGATCGAGTGTAACCAGTCGTCACGGGTCGCCCGGCAGACGTTGCCCCGGTATCCCTTAAGTCCGGCGGATGTGCGCGCGCACCGCGCCGCGCGTCGATGATTAGCACCGGCGGTGCTTTCGATCGCGGAATCGCTTGGTTCGCCACCCGCGGCGAAGGCAATACCCTGACCGGCACCGAACGCACCTGACCGCACCATCGCCAGGTTTGATTTGCGTTTGTTTGCGCCCAGTTGCTGGCCATCCCCTTCTTGATCTTCGTGACGAGCCCCGGAGGCCCCGATGTCCAGTTGGTTCCCAGACAACGCCCGCTCGATCGGTCACACCCCGCTCGTGCGGCTCAACCGGGTCGGTGACGGCGCCCCGGCGACCATCCTCGCCAAGATCGAGGGGCGCAACCCGGCCTATTCGGTCAAGTGCCGGATCGGCGCCGCCATGGTGTGGGACGCCGAAGAACGCGGCCTGCTCGGGCCCGGCAAGGAACTGATCGAGCCTACCAGCGGCAACACCGGCATCGCGCTCGCCTTCGTCGCCGCGGCGCGGGGCCTGCCGCTGACGCTCACCATGCCCGAGACCATGAGCATCGAGCGGCGCAAGCTCCTGCTGGCCTACGGGGCCCGGCTGGTACTGACCGAGGGCGCCCGCGGGATGAGCGGTGCCATTGCCAAGGCCGAGGAGATCGCCGCGTCCGACCCCGCGCGCTATGTCCTGTTGCAGCAATTCAAGAACCCGGCCAATCCGCTGATCCATGAGGCGACCACGGGTCCGGAGATCTGGGACGCCACCGACGGCAAGGTGGACATCTTCGTCTCCGGGGTGGGGACGGGCGGGACCATCACGGGGGTCGCGCGCTATCTCAAGCACACCCGCCAGGTGCCGGTGTTTACGGTCGCGGTGGAGCCGGCCGCCAGCCCAGTGCTGTCGCAGGCCCGCGTGGGGGAGCCGCTCAAGCCCGGCCCGCACAAGATCCAGGGCATCGGTGCCGGCTTCGTCCCGGACGTGCTCGACCTCTCGCTGGTGGACGCCGTCGAAACCGTCACCAACGAGGACGCCGTCCTCTTCGCCCGCCGCCTGGCGCGCGAGGAGGGCATCCTCGCCGGCATCTCCTGCGGGGCGGCGACCGCGGTGGCGGTGCGCCTGGCAAGCCGCCCCGAACACGCCGGCAAGACCATCGTCGTGGTGCTGCCGGACTCCGGTGAGCGCTACCTCTCCTCCGTCCTGTTCGAGGGGACCTTCGACGCCCAGGGACTGCCGCTGTGAGCCGCGAACTTTTCCTGGACAATCCAGCCCCCACGGCGCTCATGGCACCATGCCCAGCAGACGCGTGCGATAGTCCCGCAGTGCCTGATGGCGCGCACCCGCCTCGTCCTCGACTTCGAGCGCCTCACCGAGGCGACTGCACAGCGCGCTGATCAACCGCGCAAAAGTCGCCTCGTCAAAGACGCGCCGGGCGAAACCAACCGGGTCGCCCGTCACGGATCGGCGTACGCTTATCTTGCGCACCAGGTTGATGGCAAAGGGGGCGCACGCCAGGCAGTCGAAGGTCAGCAGCGCAAAGGTCTTAGGGGATAGCCCCAAGGCCTCGCGCGAGCGATAGGTCTGCATCAGCATCACCACGATGACGAGGTAAACAAACCCCAATAAGACGAGAAAGGCGACACCGGCACCAAAGCCCAGCAGCACCACCGGCAGACCGACCAGCAACAGCGCCAGAAGCACAAGCGTCAAGCGCCGCAGGGGTTCGAGCACACCCACAAAGCGCTGCAGCTCATCAGGCTCCCGCGGGTCTTCAGCGGCCTCGGCAGTCGACCAGCAAACGCGAAACAGGGGGCGGTCGGGCCGCCATGGGCTCGGCAGATAGGGATTCCTGCGCAACACCTGCCAGCCCGGCGCGGGACTGACAAAGGACCAACGCCCCCGGTCCTCGACGTAGACGAGTTCATTGACATAGAGCAGCAGGGCCGAATCGAACAGATAGAATCCGACCAAGCCGCACACCAACCAAAACTCGAACGACGGCGTCATGACTTTTTCTTGAACAGCGAACCCAGCCAAGCCGCCAGCCCGAGCGCGGCGGCGACGATGAACTTCCAGGCCACCGCGAAAAAACCGGCCATGACCCCCCACAACCCCTTCTTGGTCGCGATGGCCGCGGCCCCGCCGGCAATGAGCGCGGCCAGGCCGAATTCCGCCACCCGATCGCCCGGCTTGTATTCCGCGTAGCGCTCGCCGCTGTTGAACTCCAGTCCCGGCAGCGCGGACTTGAAGCTCTTGACATCCGCGTCGAAGGTGGCCGGTTCAGAAACCAGCGTCGCATTCACGACCCCGGTGCGCCCAAGCAATCGTACAGTGTAATTGAGCCCGGTGTGCCCCGCGCTGTTCAGTTTGAGTCCCCATTCCAGCCGCTTGGACTCCGCGTCATAATGGGGGGGCACATACCACCCTTCGGTGTACATCAGGGGCAGGCCCAGCCTTTTCCTTTCTTCGTTGGCGGCTGCATCGGCATCCTTGAGCTGTTGCAGGAGCGCATCGGCATCGATCTGTTCGTCGTCCTTGACATAGCCGGTCGGCTGAAAAGAGAAGGCCGCCCACCAGTTGTGCTCGGCGGAGAGCAGAACAAAATGCCCCGGCTGGGGGAGATTACCCGTCAACTGCAAAAATTTCTTTGTGTTTTCCTCGTCGAGGAAGGCCTGCGACGAGTCCGTTTTCAGGGTTGCCTTGGCGGCGACATCCTCGGTCTGCGGGCCGACATGCCAAGCGAGCGATCCGATCGCCGCGGTCGGGTCATCCGTCTCGACCGCAGCGCCGGCCACCAGGGGCGCACAGATGAGAACCAGGAAGAGCGAAAAAAGCCTCATGTCATACTCCTTAATAGCGTTGTTGTTTCAGTACACTTTTCGATGAAACGCAGCACATCGACCCAACACCGCCGGTCTTGCTCATCGGTCCGGTCAGCGGCCCCAGCGCGCGTCGGGGCCGCCTTACGGATCGACAACCATAGCGCCAGCGGGCGCCGGCCTTGATCATAACTGCGGCCACGCGCCCTTGCGACAACCCGTCGCGGCCGGGGGGCCGCGACGGATGTCACCCTTTGAGGTCCCCGGAATCAATGATCGAAGCGGATGGACGCCAGCGGATCGGGGAAGTCCATCGGCCGCGAATCCGCCGCGCCTGTACTTTGCGGCATCCGAGGACAAGAGGCGGCGAACGCGGAGCGGGCCGGTCGGGGACCCAGCCGCGCGCGGCCGCCGCGGGAGCGGCAGAAATTGCCTTTACTTATCATTTTTCAATCGTATCCGGTTCAACCCGCTATGCTTTGATAGGCGGTCCGTGCGGCGCAACACCTGATCCTTTAGGAGCAAACCATGCTGATCGGCGTCCCCCGCGAGATCAAACCCCAGGAGTTCCGCGTCGGGCTGACCCCCGAGTCGGCGGCCGAACTGGTCCATCACGGCCATCGGGTGCTGGTGCAGACCCAGGCGGGTGCCGGCATCGGGGCGCGCGATGCGGACTATCAGGCGGCCGGTGCCGAGCTCGCGGCGGATGCGGCGACGGTGTTCGCCCGCGGCGAACTGATCGTCAAGGTCAAGGAACCCCAGGCAGTGGAGCGGGCCTGGCTCAAGCCCGGGCAGGTGCTCTTCACCTATCTGCATCTGGCGCCCGACCCGGAGCAGGCGCGTGACCTGCTGGCGTCCGGGGCCGTCTGCATCGCCTACGAGACGGTGACCGATGCCCAGGGCGGTCTGCCGCTCCTGCGGCCGATGAGCCAGGTCGCCGGCCGGTTGGCGGTGCAGGCCGGGGCCTGGGCGCTCCAGGCGGGAAACGGCGGGCGCGGTCTGCTGGTGGGCGGTGTCCCCGGGGTGGCGCCGGCCCGGGTCCTGATCCTGGGCGGGGGCGTGGTAGGCTTCAACGCCGCGCAGATGGCGGTGGGTTTGCAGGCGGACCTGACCATCCTGGACCGCGCCCCGGCGGTGCTGGAGCGGCTGGCGAACCACTTCGGGGCGAGTGCGCGGGTGCTCTTTTCCAGCCGCGCGGTGCTTCAGGCGCAGGTGGCGGCTGCGGATCTGGTCATCGGCGCCGTCCTGATCCCGGGGGCGGCCACGCCGCGGCTGGTGGGCCGCGCCCAACTCGCGACCATGAACCCGGGGGCGGTCCTGGTGGACGTGGCGATCGACCAGGGCGGCTGCTTCGAGACCTCCCGGCCGACCACCCATGCCCAACCGACCTATGTAGTGGACGGCATCGTGCACTATTGTGTCGCCAACATGCCCGGGGCGGTGCCCCGCACCTCCGCCTATGCGCTCAACCACGCGACCCTGCCCGCGATCCTGGCCCTGGCGGACCAGGGCTGGCGCCGCGCCCTGGCGGACGACCCCCACCTGCGTGCCGGGCTCAATTGCTGCGCGGGCCGGGTCACCCACCCGGCGGTCGCCGCGGCCCTGGGCTATGACCTGACCCCGGCGCAGACGCTGCTGGGGGAAGGCTGACATACCCCATATCGACACCCTCCTGGCCCAGGCCGGGCGCGGGCAAGACCCGCGCACCGGGGCCATCAGCACCCCCATCGATCAGACCTCGACCTATGCCCACCCGGGGCTCGGTCAGGGCACCGGAGCAGTTATCACGCCAAGGCGCCAAGCTCGCCAAGGAATTTCCGGGCGTGGTCAAAGTGTTCCGGCTCACCCATCGGGCGCTCCGGATGCTGCGCAGATCCCTTTGTTTCTTCTTGGCGTCCAGGCGGGAGCAATTTCCGGATTCAGGAGACGGGGTCGAGCCCGGGGCAGCAAACCGCTATGATTGCCGCATCGGGGTCCACCACCCGCGAACTGGAGCATCGACATGGCGACCGCCGCCCTGAGGTATGAAGTCGACGAACTGCGCGACTTCCTGAAGGAACTGAGCCACCAGAGCATGCGCACGGAGCTCTCGGTGAACCGTCTGTCCCAGGAGATGCGCGAGTTCAAGGACGAAATGCGCGAGTTCAAGGACGAAACCCGCCGTGATCGCCAACGCATGAACAAGCAGTGGGGTGACCTCGCGAACCGGCTCGGCACCCTGGTGGAAGACATTGTGGCCCCGAACCTGCCGCGGGTCGCCGCCGAACTGCTGGACTGCCTGAATCCGTCCCTGTTCGCCGTGCGGGTGGTGCGTCACTGGGGTGAGGAGACCCGCGAGTACGATGCACTGGTCGTCTGTGAGGATGCGGTCCTGATCAACGAGACCAAGTCCAAGCTGCAGCCGGCGCACGTCGATGCCTTCGTCGCCAAGCTCAAAGAGTTCCCCCGCATCTTCCCCGAATACGCCGGTCGCCGCGTGGTCGGGGTCCTGGCGAGCCTGGCCTGTGAGGCGGGCCTGGTCGCCCTGGCGACCCGGCGCGGCGTGGCGGTCATGGCCATGGGTGAGGAGACGATGCCCGTATTGAACCCGGAGGCCATAGGGCCGGCCGTCTGAGGGAGGACGCCGCAGCGCCGGATTCAGGGCGGCTCGTCCCGCCGCCGCAGTCCGAATCCGGCTCGCCCGGCTCGGCCAGCCGCTGGCGCCTGGGCATGGCCTGAGCGCTCTCATCGAACCAGCCTGCGCCGTGCGTAACCCTACCGAACCCGCGCCCCGATTCCACCGGAGCCCCTGGAGTCACGGAAGGAATCCCAGGGACCAAACCCGGAATCATCGTCGCCCCAGGGGTCCGACCGCTGGTCGGCGGCCGCAACGCTGCCGTCGAGTACCCGCTGCAGCCGCTCGAGCACATCCGCGGCCAGGCGGGCATTACCCTTATTCTCGTGATAATGGGCGATCTCCATCAGCTTGGAGACGGCGACCTGCGCCTGCTCGGTCCCGGGTTCTTGTTCCACAACCTTCAGGTACAGGCCGGCCGCCAGGTGCAGCCGACCCTCACCGTGGCGCTGTTTCGCCATGCGCAGCATCAGGTCACTGCTGGTGCGACCCAGGTCCCCGCGGCCGATGTCGGCGACGCCCCCGGCGACCCGGGCGGGCGGGATGGGCGGAAGGGACCGGACGGACGGGGGATGGGAGGCCCGGGAACCCTCGGTCATGGGACAAACCCAGGGCCCGGATTGGCCCGAGGCGCACAGGACCGGGGCGATGAGGCTCCCAATGATCTCCATCAAAGCGAGATCGGACTGGGGGGAGCACTCCTCATCGTAGCGGCACAGTGCGGCCAAGACCCCGATCGGCAGCTGCTCACGCACGATAGGCACGGCAAAATAGGCAATCTTCTCGGGCGGGATTGCGTCCCGGTCTTCGACGCGGGCCAGAAAGCCGGGGTCCTGATGCACGTCGGCGACCAACATGGCCACGCCGGTTTCAAAGACCCGCCCCGTCACCCCCTCCCCGACGCGGTAGCGGCCACGACTCACCTCCACCGGGGTCAGCCCATGGGCGTAGCGGACGTAGATCTCCCGCGCGTCGGGGTCCGCGATCAGCACCCGTCCGCGTACCAGCCGGTGGGACACGGCCAGATAGCGCAGGATGTCCTGGATACGGGACTCGGCATCATCCCCACGGCTGACGATGCGGGAAATCTGCAGCAGTGCCAGCAAATCGGCCCCGGGAGGGGTGTGGCTCAAGGGTGTATCCATGAAGAACTCCGGTTGACAGGATCTTCTTCATAGTTATGCCGAGCGCCCGTCGCAAGCCAGTAAATATGCGTAAATTTACGCATTCTTAACCAATTGATCCAAGCGCGACGGGCCGGGGACCCGCGTTACCGGAGCCGCGCCGCAATGCCGCCGGGCCCCCCGGAGTCGCCGAAGGAGTCCCAGTCGGTGGTCGCGCCCCCGCGGTCGCCCCAGGAGTCGAGGCCCCGGCTGCCGTCCGGACCACCGCCGCCCTCCTCGAGCGCCCGCTGCAGCCGATCCAGCACATCGGCGGCCAAGCGGGTAGCGCCCCGGCCCTCGTAATAACCGGCGATCTCCAACAGCTTGGACTTGGCGAGCAGGGCCTGCTCGCTCCCGTGATACTGCCCCGCGACCTTGAGATACAGGTCCGCCGCCTGGTGCAGCCGCCCTTGCGCGTGCCGCTGCGCGGCCATCCGCGCCATCAGGTCGCGGCTGGCGCTGTCAGGGTCCGCGGCACCCGGACTGACCAGGGAGCGCGCCGACCGCGGCTCCTGCGGCATCGGCGCGGCCCAGGGCCGGGCCTGCGGATCGGTGCACAGGATTTGGGCGATCAGGGTCGCGATGACCTCCATCAGTGCAAGATCGCACTGGGCGGAGCGCTCGTGGTTGCGCAGCCGGTGGGCGGCCAGGACCCCGACCGGCAGGTGGTCGCGCACGATCGGCACGGCGAGAAAGGCGATCTGCTCGGGCGGCAGCGAGTCCCGGGCCACGGCACGGGCCAGATAGCCGGGTTCGTCGTGTACATTGGCGACCAGCGCGGCCTCCCCGGTCAGAAAGACCCGCCCGGACACGCCTTCCCCGATACGGTAACGGCCGCGTTCCAGCTCGGCCGGGGTCAGGCCGTGGGCATAACGGACATAGATCTCGCCCGCGGAGGGGTCCGCCAGCATGACGCGGCCGCGCACCAGCCCGGGGGAACCGGCCAGGTGGCGCAGGATGTCCTGGATGCGGGACTCGGCGTCGTCCCCGCGGGAGACGACGCGGGCAATTTGCTGGAGCGCCAGCAACTCGGCGCCGGGGGCGGTGTCGATTTCGGTGGTGTCCATGGGCATTCCGATTGAAAGTGTGACTTGAGTCACATTATGCAATCATTGGACCAGGCGTCGCGGGACTTGCCTGAAATCCGGCACCGAGGCCCCGGCGAAAAGCCCGTCGCGAACACAATAAATATTTTTTATCATTGGCTTACGCACCATTGCCGGTTCTCCGCCCGGGACCCGCGGCGAGCCTCGCCAAGCCTTGGCGATTGTTCGCGTTCCTCCACGGACTCAGGCGCCTTCCAGGACCTTGCGCGGCTGAGTGTGCATTTTCGGACGCTTCCTGCCGCGGCGTTGCCCCCAAGCCGACGGCGTTTGGTCAGGCGGCGTTGGAAAGCTAACATGGACCCCCCTGCCCAGGCCGGCTACCGCTCCCGCTAAGTCAAGCGCCGACGGCCAACCCTCTCGTTCCCACGCTCCCGCGTGGGAATGTCGTGCGGGCGCTCCGCGTCCGGTCTTGGCGCTGGACGCAAAGCGCCCGCACTTAGCTCCCACGCAGGAGCGTGGGAGCCAGAAGGGCCTGGCTTAGCGGCAGTGAGGCCGAGGTCCTTAGTGATCGGCGACGGGTCATGCCCCCCACTCTTCCAAGGTGCCCAGATGTCTTTACCGCGCTCCCTGTCGCTGCCCTCCTGGCCCCTGCTCGCGTCGCTCATCGCGCCCCAGGCCGGGGCGGTCTGCCCGCCCGGCGGGGGTCTCACCCTGCTGCATTTCAACGATTTCCACGGTCAACTGGAGTCTTACACAGACCCTCGGGAGCAGGTCGAACGCGGCGGCATCGCCCACCTCGCCGGCACCATCGCCGACCTTCGGGCGCAGGTCCAGGCCGGTCACCCGGGCCGCCCGGTGCTGCTGCTGTTCGGCGGCGACCTGCTGCAAGGCACCCTGACCTCCAGCCTCTTTCTGGGCGTGCCGGACCTCGCGCTCTTCGGGCGCATGGGGGTGGACGCCGCGGTGATGGGCAATCACGAACTGGACTATGGGCAGGACACCTTTCGCCGCCTGGCCG
>Ga0247840_10007012_pt1 | contig 15874 bp, 16 predicted proteins | sample LaCruzMarch2015__FD_192404 | JGI IMG/M metagenome (GOLD analysis project Ga0247840, IMG submission 192404) | Freshwater microbial communities from meromictic Lake La Cruz, Castile-La Mancha, Spain - LaCruzMarch2015_17m | ecosystem: Environmental > Aquatic > Freshwater > Lake | place: Spain... | reverse complement strand
ACTCTCAGCACGGCTTCCACGCGCTGCTCAAAAATCCGTTCCTCCGGCCAGCCGGCCGCGCGCAGGCCATCGCCGCCGGCGTGCAGAACCCCGGCCTTGACGCCGAGCGCATTGAACAGATCAATCCAACGGCGCATGACGGCCATGGCCTCTTCAAATTTTGCCGGGTCAGCCGGGGCAATATCGGCCGGCACGTGTTCGCCATCCCCGGGCCGGCAGCCTTTCGTGCACAGATAAAAATGCCCCTGGGGAAACGATATGCCATGGTCGGCCGCAAACGCCCGGAACTGTTCGCCGACCCGCAGTGGGTCGCCTTCCTTGAGGAGATCATGCGCGTGTTCGTCGCTCAATTCCAGCGTATGCCAGTTGTGCCGGGCGAATTCCCGCACCATGTCGCGCGGCAGCCATTCAACCAGATAACCCGTCCACATTGAAGGTTGCATAAATGTTTACTCCCACGGTCCTTGCTGGCAACCATACTGGTCTTCTTCCTGGATGCAATACTTTTCCTGAAAAACGCTCGCCTTCGCCAAGTAGCCCTGTGCTTTACACGGGGAGGAATGGCGAGGCGATCCCGCCGAAGCATCTTGGCGAAGGAGGATGGCTTCGGCGGAGTTCCGCTACAGAAGCCCCGTCCTTTGGACGGGGAGCGTCACTTCCCCCGAAAATCACCTTTTCTCAAAAATTTGAATTGACCTTTAATGGCCAAGCGCCAATAATAAGCCCGGATAAAGTTATATGATTAAACCGAACAATATATTTAAATTATATATTTGCTGCGCGGTTCTTTGGATTATTTCCACCCCCGGCGCCATGGCCGATCTGCCTGCAGTCCAGTCCGGCGGACAGCAACTTCCGGCAGGAAAGGTGCTGGTGGCAAAATTTAACGGCGTCATCAGTCCGATTACGGCGAAATTCTTTTCTGAGGCCATTGAACAGGCGGAGACCGGAAACGCTGTCTGCCTTATCATTGAACTTGATACGCCAGGCGGTCTGGATGATTCCATGCGGACGATTATCAAGCGCATGCTCGCCTCAAAAGTGCCGGTTGTTGTTTATGTTGCCCCGGCCGGTTCGCGGGCGGCGTCGGCCGGCGCGTTTATCACCATGGCCGCCCATGTCGCCGCCATGGCGCCGGGCACGGCCATCGGCGCGGCCCACCCCGTTTCGCTGATGCCATCGGCGCCGATGGACACAAATATGAGCGCGAAAGTGACGCATGACGCCGCCGCTTATATCCGTTCTATTGCAGAAAAACGGGGACGAAATATTGAATGGGCCGAATCAGCCGTCCGCGAGAGTGTTTCGCTTTCGGAAACAGAAGCTTTGAAAAAGAAAGTGATTGACCTGATTGCGCCTTCAACCTCAGCGCTCCTTGATGCGCTTGACGGGCGAAGCGTCAATATGGGCAAGGAATCCATCAAGCTCAAGACCAAGGGAGCCCAGGTGGAAGAGTTCACCATGAAATGGCGCGACCAGGTTTTGGGCGTCATTGCCAATCCGAACGTTGCCTATCTCCTGTTTATGGCAGGATTACTCGGAATTTATTTTGAACTGGCCACGCCCGGCGCCGTTCTGCCGGGGGTGGTCGGCGCAATTTCCCTGATTCTCGCCTTCTTTGCTTTCCAGACGCTTTCCGTTAATTTTGCCGGTATATTGCTTATTGTGCTCGGCATCATTTTGTTTATAATAGACGTCAAAGCCGCAACTCACGGCGTGCTGACCACGGGAGGTTTGGTTGCAATGTTTATCGGTTCATTGATGCTCTTTGACTACGAGAATCCGGCCATGCGCGTTTCTTTGCAGGTCATCATTCCAGTCGTGCTCGCCATGGGTTTATTCTTTCTTTTAGCCACCTGGCTTTCAATCCGGACTTTATTCCGCCGACCGGTCAGCGGTGCGGTCGGATTGATCGGCGAAAAAGGAGACGCGCGCACGAACGTTGATTCCAATGGAGGCCGGGTTTTTGTGGCGGGAGCGCATTGGAACGCATTGTCCCAAACACCGATTTCTTCCGGAAGCAAAATTGTCGTGACCGGCCTTGACGGCATGACGTTGAACGTGGCCGAAGACAAGAAATAAAATTGGATCATTTTTAACGATTGTCATTCCCGCGCCTGCCCGAGCGTCGGCCAGGGAAAGCGGGAATCCAGCGCTGATTTTTTTTCTGGATTCCCGATTGGATCGGGAATGACAAAACAGAACAGCAAGTCACGCTCACAGCGCGTGATAAACAAAAGGAGAATACCATGGGTGCAGGCATGATTGTTTTTTTGGCGATAATAATTTTTATACTGGCCAACAGTATACGAATTCTTCGGGAATATGAACGCGGCGTTGTTTTCCGCCTCGGCCGTTTTGCCGGCGTGCGCGGACCGGGACTAATCATCCTTATCCCGCTCTTTGAAAAAATGGTCCGGGTTACCCTGCGCACCGTGGCGCTGGATGTGCCCCCGCAGGAAGTGGTTACGCGCGATAACGTATCCTTGAAGGTCAACGCCGTTATGTATTTTCAGGTTTTTGAGCCCAGCAAGGCCATTATCGCCGTTGAAGATTATCTCTACGCTACCTCCCAGATGGGCCAGACAACCCTGCGGTCAATCCTTGGCGAGCATAACCTTGACGACCTGCTCTCCAACCGCGAGGCGATTAACCAGAAGCTGCAAGCAGTCATTGACGAGCGCACCGGTCCCTGGGGCATCAAGGTCAGCGCTGTTGAAGTCAAGGACGTTGATTTGCCCGAAAACATGAAGCGCGCCATCGCCAAACAGGCCGAGGCCGAGCGCGAACGCCGCGCAAAAGTGATTCACGCCGACGGCGAATTCCAGGCTTCAAGCAAACTGAAAGACGCCGCCGATGTAATGGCCGTCCAACCGGTTGCCATTCAGTTGCGTTATTTGCAGACCCTGACTGAAATCGCCGTGGAAAAAAACTCAACCATCGTCTTTCCCCTGCCTCTGGAGTTCCTCAGCTATTTTCTGAAGCCAAAGCCTGGAACTGATCAGGTGAAATAGATATTCTACATTCTACCTGAATATTGCACCGATTCGGTGCAATATTCAGGTTCTATGTTTCCGTAAAGCGTTTGTTCTTCAGCGCGGTTAATCTTAATTTTTACCAAATCGCCCAGCCGGCACCCGGCCGATTCTTCAAAGACCGTGATGATGTTGGTGTCCGTGCGCCCGGTCCAGCGGTTTGGATTTCGTTTGCTTCTGCCTGCAACCAGGACTTCACATTCGCGCCCAAGCAAAAGTTGGTTCATCTCCAGGGCCAGGTGGTTTTGCTCTTCAAGGATAACCTGATTCCTGCGCATTTTTTCCGATTCCGGAACGTCATCGGCCATTTCCGCCGCCCTGGTGCCGGGCCGCGGGCTATATTTAAACATGAACGCGTTGGTGAATCCGATTTCCGCCATGACGGCGCGGGTCATGTCAAAATCATCCCGGGTTTCCGAGGGAAAGCCGACAATAATATCCGTTGTAACGGCAATATGCGGCGCTAACCTGCGCATGCGGGCGACGGCCGCGCGATATTCCTCGGTGGTATAACCGCGGTTCATTAATTTTAAAATCCGGTCGGAACCGGATTGCAGGGGCAAATGAATATGAGGACAGACTTTTGGGAGTTCTGAATAAGCGCGCGCGAGCTCATCCGTGCACCCGGAAGGATGGCTTGACATGAAGCGCACACGCTTCAGTCCATCAATGGAATTCAACGCTTCCAGCAGACGCGGAAAGGCTTCGCTGAACCCGTTTTGTGATTTTTGTCCAGTCTGCCAGACCTCGTTTGACCGGCCGTAAGTCAAAACACTTTGTCCGAGCAGTATGATTTCCTTCGTTCCACCGCGCACCAGCTCATCAGCTTCCGCGATAATCTCCCGCGCTGTTCTGCTCCACTCGCGGCCGCGCACTTCAGGCACGACGCAATACGAGCAATGCCGGTTACAGCCATATAAAACATTGATAAACGCCGAAACCCTGCCGTCAATGTGGGTATTGATTTCGCAATTGAATCTTCCCGGCGCAACATCAATGATTTTTTCCCGGCCGGCCATGACTTTTTGAATAACGTCACCCGCCGCTGAAAGGCGCGCGGTCCCCAGCGCAAAATCAAGTCCGGGAATTTTACGGAAAATATCATCCTTCATTCTCTGGACCATGCAGCCCACGGCGCCGATGATGAGCTGTTTGCGTCCCTTTTTTCTACCGGCTACGAGCAATCTTAATTTCCCGACCGCTTTTTCCTCCGCCTTTTCACGGACACTGCAGGTATTGACCAGGATTATATCCGCATTATTTTCACGGTTGGTGATTGTGAAGCCGGCGCGCTGAAGGAGCGCGGAAACCATTTCGCTGTCGCGCTCGTTCATCTGGCAGCCGTAGGTATGGATATGCACACGGAGTCCTTCTTTCATGCGCTCACTATATCATAATAAGGCATATTGACAAATTTCTTGAATAACAGTCGTTCCCGTGCCATAAATAGGAACAGAATAAATCGTGATATCCGAATCCCGGGGATATTTTCGCTGATTTTAATTATGCGGAGATGTGCTCCTGGCATTACGTCTGGAATGTGGCGACAAGGTCGGAGGGGTGGCTTGAAGACTTATTGTGTAAAAGTTTGGTCAAATAGAAATATGAACGGATTTTAATTAAACTGGAAATCTTACGATGTTAATGTTATAAGCTTATCAAAAGGAGACAGAAGATGAAAAACTATTCTTTAACGGCTGTTGTTGAGCGAGAAGGAGATGGGTTTGTGTCTCTCTGTCCGGAACTGGATGTGGCCAGCCAGGGCGATACTGTCGAAAAAGCTACAATAAACCTGAAGGAAGCGGTTGAACTTTTCCTTGAGTGCGCCAGCCCTGAGGAAGTCAAAGAGCGTCTGCACGGCGAAGTCTATGTAACCCGGTTCGAGGCTGTTCATGCCTAAACTCGGGCATTTTTCCGGAAACGAAATCTGCCGCATCCTTGAACAGCATGGCTTTCAGATGGTCCGGCAACGCGGCAGTCATGTGGTCATGCAAAAGCGGGATGGCATATCAACCGTGACGGTTCCGGTGCCAATGCATCGTGAAGTGCGTATTGGAACATTATCATCAATCATTCGCCAGTCCGGTGTGCCGAGATCGGCGTTTGAAGTGTAATTGGCATCGTGCAAAATCAGCCGCAGGCATAATCCTTGGCCAGCACTCGGGCATAGGCGGGCAGGCTGGCGAAGAAGGGTAAATCAAACAACACGTTGCTTGCAAAAATGACAGGAACTGATAGATTGCAAGGCATAAGGTAAAAAAATCAGAATCATAAGCGCCCGACGTGCGCTGCGTCGGGAAAGACAAATTATGAAAACGAGTAGAAGAACCAATGATGTGGATATGCCGGAGGGGTATGACTTCTCGCGCGGCGTGCGGGGCAAATACGCCAGGGAGTATGCCAAAGGAACGAACATTGCCATCCTCGATCCGGAGGTGGCAAAAGTTTTTCATAACTCCCGCAGCGTGAACGAAGCTCTTCGCTCCCTTCTTCCCATCATCAGAAATCATGCCGCAGCACGTTGACCGCGGACAGGGAAAACAGAACTGGTCCAAACGGGTCGGGAAATTTTACCATCATCGGTCAATTTGACCGGTCAAATCGTGCCACAGGCCGAGGCTTCGCCGACTCGCCACCGCGAAGCGCTCTGGCGGAGCGTGGAGGCTACCCAGGCTTCGCCGGCCTGCCCGCCTGCCCGAGACGGCTCGGGTCGGCCAGGGAGCTCGGCCAGGGAGGCTATGCCGAGGCGAGCGCCCAGGCGAGCAGATCCACCCGTGGCGGAGGCCCAATAGCCCGGATATTTCACGTGTTTCACGTGAAATATCCGCCTGAACGGCTTCGACGCGTCCCGAGCGCGAAGCGCATCGGGACTTGCTCAGGATTCACCTTCCGGCGCGTCGAAGGGCTAATCTTGAGCAAGGCGTAATATACGCCGCGCCGAAACTTCGGCTGCAAGTAATTGCAGCCGAAGCGCATATTTCATAAGCAGTAATCCGCTCATGAAATATGCGGGTTAGTGGCATTTGGGGGCACAAACAGAATGCAGAAGACAAAACCCAATCTAAATGGTGATTTTACATATGATCGTTTGCCATCGGTCAAACAACCGTCTGACGGCATAAATATCAAGACCGGATTATTCCCCTACACGGAGCGCCACTTGAAATGCGTCTGGTTCGCGCCGGAAGTCCGGCCTCCGGAACTGCGCACGGAGGGTGGGGAAGAAGTCATTGTGGAAAAACCGGGACGCTGGAATCTTGAGAAAGGGCCGGATTTTCTAAACGCGGCTCTGGTGGTGGGCGCTGAACGGCGCAGAATCGTCGGCGATGTTGAGGTGCATATCCATCCCGGCGATTGGCAAAGCCACGGCCATTCATCCGATCCGTCTTATTCGCGCGTGATAGCCCATGTTACTTATTTCCCCGGCCGCCTGCCGACGCAAATCCTACTGCCGGGCGCGGTGCAAGTTGCAGTGCAAATTGCACTCAAAGACAGTTTAATCAAAAATCCATTCTTTTCATTTGAAGCATTGGATGTTACCGCCTATCCGTTTGCCGTCCGCAAAGCCAATACCCCCTGCTCAATTATTGTTTCCCGTTGGAACAGAGAAAAGATCTCCGCCTTGTTGGCCGGGGCCGGAAAATACCGGATTGAAATAAAAGCAGATCGTTTGGCAAGCGCCGTGGACCCCAAAAGCAAAGATCAGGTTCTCTATGAGGAAATCATGAGCGCCCTGGGCTATAAACATAATCGCCTGCCATTCCGTCAACTCGCCGAACGCGTGTCGGTTGAATCGCTCCGCGAAGATTCCAGTTTGAATCCCACCGCCGCTTATGCCCTGCTGGCCGGTGTGGCCGGGTTACTGCCGGCCGTGCCCAAGACAAGCTGGGATGACGAGACCCGCCGATTTGTCAGAAAACTTTGGAATTACTGGTGGAAACTGCAGGCCAAATGGTCATCCGCGATAATGCCGGCTGAATCATGGCGTTTAAGCAATGTCCGTCCCCAGAATCATCCCCGCCGCAGGCTCATGGCGGCGGCCGTTCTTTTTACCGGTAAAAAAAATCTGGACGGGCAAATCGCCGATTTACTCGCGGACAATGCCCGGCAATGGCTCCCAAAAATTCTCAAAATCATTCAATCTCCAACCGATGGTTATTGGCGTCGCCGCTTTGCCATTGGCCAGAAACAGTGTCCAAATGACATTGCCCTTGTTGGCGACCGCCGCGCGGCGGCTATTGTTTCAAACGTCATCATTCCGTTTGCCCTTGGACTGCACCCTCAAAAATTGCCGCTGGCCGGGATATTTGCCCTCCTGCCTCCGGAAGAAGACAATGCGATTATCCGGCAATCGGCGTTTAACCTTCTTGGTCCCGACCACAATCCCGCGCTGTATCGCAATGGCCTGCTTCAACAGGGATTGATCCAGATCTTCCACGATTATTGCCTTAGCGACCGTTCCAACTGCGCCGAGTGCGGGCTCGTCAAAATGGTCAAAAACCACCCATCAGCCTGAATATTTCACACTTCACGTAAAATAATTAGACAAATTCAGGGTGTAAAAACAGTCTTTATCAATGAAGGTCGGAGTCCGGATTATGGATGAACTGCCTATTCAACGCATTAAAGACCTCATCCAACAGGATGATCCGGCCGCCTTGGACGTCATTTATGACATCCTGGGACAACGGCTCTACCATTATGTACTGGGCCTGTTGGGCTCGGAACCGGAGGCGCAAGACGTGATTCAGGAACTTTTTATTCAATTGGCCAAAAAACGCCGGCACTTGCTGAAAGTAGAAAACATGGCCGGGTATTTATTCGCCATGGCACGCAACCTGGTCCGGGATGCCTTGAGTAATCGGTCGCAACAAACCGTGAATATTGATGATTATCTGAATGTCCTGGTCAGCGATGCAAAACAGCCCGACCAGCAGGAAGGCGGGGCGGAAGTTCTCCAGGCGCTCCTGCAGTTGCCCTTCGAGCAACGGGAAGTCGTTAATATGAAATGTCTCGAAGAGATGACTTTTGAAGAAATTGCCCGGTCATTAAATATTTCGCTCAATACGGTGGCCAGTCGCTACCGCTACGCTGTGGCAAAACTTTACCGGAAATTAACGAAAGGGCAAAAAGGGCAACATGAACGAATCCGAGATTGAGCAAATTCTTGCGCGGTTCAAGCTGAAAGATTCACCGGCGGTCGCGCGCACCCGCGTCCTGACCGCCGCGCGCGCCGCCTGGAACGAGACGCGGATTAGTAGCCGCGCCGGCCCGCCTGCAACGCTGGGCGTAGCACTGCGGGCAGGTAACGGCGTGGTTCCGTGTAGCCGCGGCGGTGACGCCGTGGTCTGGGCATGGCGCTGGCCCGCCTGTTATGCCGCCGCCGCGGCATTGTTGCTCCTGTTGAACGGCATCGTTATTTCGTTGGATCAGCGCTGGACAACAGAGCTGATTGCGGAAAAAGCCCCGGAGCTTGACGACACGCCGACCGCCATTGAGCAATTATATGTCGAATTAGGCCGCGACCCCGCAGTCGCCCGACGGTTGCGAATGCTAACGGCGCGGCCTGAGCCTAGGGGCGATATTAATGAATTTCTACGCCAGAAGAACCAGTTATTGCAGGCAACGGAGTTATTGTAGCCGCGTTGGTGACAACGTGGCTCCGTAGTGGATCATAGAATGAAACCAAACAAACATTCTCATTTACCGCGCCTTGATCCTGCGTGGTACCAAGGCCATGCCATCATTCATTGGAGCATGGCCATGGATCGAAGAAAGACAGGATGGTTGACAACGGGATATCATTCTCGATTTCGGGAATTATTGCTTCACACCCTTTTTCGCTTCAATCTGGTATGCCCCGTATATTGCCTGATGCCAGATCACATGCACTTGTTATGGATGGGGATAAAGATTGATTCTGATCAGCAGATGGGGATGGCATTTTTCCGCAGGCATTTAAATCCCATTCTTGCACCGTATCGCCTGCAGAAACAGGCCTACGATCACATTCTCAAGGAATCGGAGCGCGAGAAAAACGCCTTCCAGTCATTAGTGTTCTACATTTTGGAAAATCCGGTTCGGCAGGGGTTGGTGTCTCGAAGAGAACAGTATGCATATTCCGGCACAATGGTTCCGGGATATCCCGATATCAATTTGATGTTGGCCGGCAACTGGCTGCGATTCTGGCAAATTGTTGAGAAGCTGATATTAAAAGGAGAGCGGCCACGTCCTTACGGACGCGGCTACGGAGATGCGGATAAGCAATTCAAGAGCCACGCCGTCACCGGCGCAGCTACGGAGAAGAGAAACACGATTTTGTAACCGCGGCGGCAAATTTGTAGCCGCGGCGGTAACGCCGTGGCCACCGGAAAGAATCCACGCCCTCACGGGCGCGGCTACGGAGAAACAAATGGAGGATGACTATGAAAATCGTTAAAAAAATCATAAAGTGGTTGGGAATAGGCATTGGCACGTTGCTGGTTCTGATAATCCTGGCCTCGCTCATCATGAACGTGATCTTTGGACGCGAACTGCGGCAGACCATGGCCAAGCTCAAGGCCGAGGGCCGTGCGCTGACCATTGCAGAAATCCGGCCTGCGCCGATCCCGGATGACCAGAACGCGGCCCCGCTCTTTCAGAAAGCCGGCGAAATGCTTGGCACTTACATACAGGATCGACCAGTTCTATCAGTTGCCCCGGCAATAAAAGAGTTATCCGACCTGATTTCTTCCAATAGTTATTCTATGATGGATATTTCCACCTGGCCGCCCGCGCATCGCGAAGCTCTGCCGCGCCTGATCCAGTCCCCGGAAATGGCCCAGCTTTTCGCCGTCCTGCACGAAGCTTCTCAAAAGCCCGGCTACAATAACAATCTGAAATATGAAGACGGACCGGGCATGTTCATGCCTAGACTGGGTAGAATTAGAGAGATGGTCCGGTTCCTGAGTATCAGGGCCGAACTGGCCGCTCAAGCTGGGAATGGTGCTGAAGCATTTGCAATCGTCCTGGAAGGATTAAAGCTGGTTGATCTCCTAAGACAGGAACCGACCCTGATTACCCAGTTATTGCGCATTGCTTGCGATCAAATAATGATTGCTTGTATGGAACGCATGGCGGACAAAACCGATGTCCAGGCCGACCAAGCTCGCGCCCTGATCGTGGAATTGGCAAAGCACACTGACTCCACGCCGTGGCTTCGGGCCATGGACGTTGAACGGGTTGGGATGGGATTGTGGTGCTATCAGTTCATCCAGCATAGTTCCTTCAAAGATTTCAGCAAGATTATAAGTGAATTAGGGGAGCACAGAGATTTACCACGATTGCTTTGCGTGAAATATGCAATGCCCTCGATCCTGAAAAAAGAAATGGTTATTTTCCTGACTTTGCAGCCGCAGCAACAGGATTACTATAAAGTTCCTTATTATCAGGTGGCAGCGACAATTCGTAATCATCCGCTCGAAGATCAAATTTCTGAATACTGGTTAATTCCGAAACATGGAATTTTATTACCCTTACTACTCCCAAATCTGGACGGTGTTGTCGCTCGTAAAGCCGAGCATGACGCCGCCGTGGATGTTGCGCGGGTGGGCCTGGGCTTAAAATTGTTCAAGCAGAAAAACGGGGCTTATCCGGAGACGCTTGACAAACTGGCGCCGGAATTCCTTGAAAATATTCCGGTTGACCCATGTACCGGGAAACCACTCGTCTACCGCAAGGCCGATGCCGGATTCATACTCTACAGTCTAGGAAAAAATCAGCAGGACGATAACGGCATGCCCAAGCCGACCGACAAGAAAGCTACGGGCAAATCGCCTTACGACATTGTCTGGAAATGCGCGCGCTGAGAAAAGCTTGAAGAATCCACGCCGTTACCTGCCCGCAGTGCTACGCCCAGCGTTGCAGGCGGGCCGGCGCGGCTACGGAGTAAGGCCTGTAGCTGCGGCGGTGACGCCGTGGATCCGTAACGTGAATTTGTAGCCGCGCCGGTGACGGCGTGGCATATTATCGCGCTCATAATTGTATAGGCGCTGTCGTCATTAGCAACATATATGAATGCCAAATTAATATTAGCCTCGGCATCGGCGCGGCGCAAAAAAATCCTGGCCGAGATGGGCGCGGCATTTGACGTGGTAATCCCGGAGATCAAAGAAGTGTTTTACGCGTCCGATGCCCGGCGCACGGCGCGGGAAAATGCCGTCCTGAAAAGCGCCTGGTGCCGCGCCAAATATCCCGAATGCTATTCCCTGGCCGCTGATACCACCATTGAGTTCGAAGGACGTTGCGTCACCAAGGCCCGGACCATGGACGAAGCCATCGCCTTCCTGAAAATGTTTTCCGGCGCGAAGCATTTGGTCTACACGGCCGTCGCGATGGCGCGGCCGCGGACCGAACCTGAGCTGGTCCTGGCGGAATCCTCGGTCCGTTTCCGGACGTTGAGCGAGGATGACATCCGGACTTATATGGCAAACGTGAACCCGATGGATCGGGCAGGGGCCTATGACATTGATGAACATGGTGAAATGCTCATTGCGAGTTTCACCGGCTCGCGCACTACGATCATGGGGCTTCCCGAAGAAGTGATCGGGATATGGTTGAAGAAGGAGGGCCTGACGTGACCATTAACCCACATATTTCATGAGCGGATTACAGCTTGTACTACTATCCGGCAACTTCTTGTTTTCCTGACAAGCCTGCCCTGCCGCAGGCCAGGGATTTTTCCATTTTGTCATTCCCATGAAAATGGGAATCCAGTATTGAATTTTCTGGATTCCCGCCTTCGCGGGAATGACAATCACGCGAAGCGTATTTGGTTGCGGCCCTCCGAGGCAGCGTTAAGAAATATGTGGGTTAATCCTCCGGCGGGGATTCGCTCGTGCCGGAAATATGAAAACCGGCGGACTCAATCATGGCCAGGTCGGCCTGATACCCCTGTCCACCGGTGGTTAAATAACCGTTGGTAAAGATAGAATTGGCCGCAAAAAGCGCCAGCGCCTGGAGAGCGCCAAGGCATGCTTCCCTGCCGCCCGCCACCCGGATTTCGCGGTCCGGATTAACAAAGCGGAACATAGACAGCGCCCGCAGGGCGTCGCGCGCACTAATCCGTTTCAACGCCGCCAGCCGCGTACCCGGCCTTGGATCAAGAAAATTAACCGGGATTGAGTCGGCGTCAACCTCCCGCATGGCAAAAGCCAGATCAACCCGGTCCTCAAGCGATTCACCCATGCCGATCAATCCGCCGCAACAGAGCTCAAGCCCGGCCGCCTTGACCGCCATTACCGTCCTCAGCCGGTCTTTGTAAGTATGCGTTGAGCAGATGTTTGAAAAAAAACGCGCCGATGTTTCCAGATTATGATTAAAACGGTCAATACCCGCATCCTTCAGGGTTTGTGCCTGCTTCTTTGAAATACTACCGAGCGAAGCGCAAATCTGGATGTTAAATCGGCCTTTTATTTTTTTTGCGGCTTCCGACACAATCCGCAACTCGTCTTCTTTCGGACCGCGTCCGCTGGTAACAATGCAATAGCGCACTGCGCCCATGGAATGCGCGCTTTGGGCGCCATCCACCAGCTCGTCCACGGATTGCAGGGGATATTTTTCTTTCTTGCCGGCTGCCTTGGCGGATTGACTGCAATACGCGCAGTCTTCCGTGCACAATCCACTACGCGCGTTGCGGATGACATGCAGTTGAACCCCCCGGCCAAAATAATGCCTTCTCAATGCAAATGAGCCGTCAAGCACCGCAAGCAGATCATCATCGGGTGATTTCAAAATCTTCAGCGCCTCATCCCTTTTGATGGATGCACCCGCCAGTATCCGCTCGGCCAGATTTTTCCAGTTCATTGAGGTAATCTCAAAGGTAGCCACAAAGATGCACAAAATTCACAAACAAGAAAATTAAAAAAAATCATTTATCACTATTTCAAACTTTGTGTTTCCTTGGCCGCCGCTCGGGCAGGCTTGTGCTTTTTTGTGGCAAAAATAGTTTTGAAACTGGTTCCATTTCTTGTATTCGCTATGATTTTGCTAGGAAGGAAGTCAGGGGGCTGGTCGGCACGGCCAGGTCACTTTGCGGCATTATGCCGGCCAAACGCGCGGCGCGTCCGGCGGCGACGGCCTGGGCAAATGCGGATGCCATGGCCGCCGGATTTTGCGCGGCGGCAATGGCGCTATTGACCAGGACGGCCGAACAGCCCATTTCCATGGCGGCGGCCGCCTCGGACGGCGACCGCAATCCGGCGTCAACAATTACCGGCACACGGCTGTCGCGGATTATTAATTTCAACAACTCGCCGGTTGCAAGACCGCGGCCGCTTCCAATGGCTGATCCGAGCGGCATGACCGAAACACAACCGGCATCCTCCAGGCGTTTCGCCAGCACAGGATCAGCGCTCATATAAGGCATTACATAAAAACCTTCCGCCGCCAATATTTTAGCGGCCTCCAATGTTTCAATCGGATCGGGCATCAGATGCTGGGGATTGGGATGAATTTCAACCTTGATGAATTTGCTTCCGCTCAGTTCGCGGGCAATGTGCGCCGCTTGCACGGCTTCCCTTGCGTCGCGCGCGCCGGAAGTGTTCGGCATAATGGTCAGGTTTTTTATTTTAAGCAATGGGGCCAGGAGATCATCGGAAGGCATTTTTATGTTTATCCGGCGCAAGGCCACCGTGACAATCATGGCACCGGAAGCCTTGATTGCCGCAACCATCGTGGCTGAATCGGAAAATTTACCGGTTCCCAGAATAAGGCGCGAACTGAACTTATGCCCGCCCAAGGTCAGTTCATCCGTTGTCTTTTCTTTGTTTCGCATAGATTTTCCATTCTGTCATTCCCATGAAAATGGGAATCCAGATATTTCTCCTGTCTGCCCGCCTGTGCCCGAGCCGGCCTGCCCGAGCTCGGCCAGGGACTCGGGCCGGCCAGGGAACTCGGCCAGAGATGCTGGATTCCCGATTAGATCGGGAATGACAGTCAGTCACGCAAAGCGCATTTGGTTGCGGCTCTGCCGCGCTATGAGATATCTTTTATCAGCGCTATAAAATGCGTTTTTCGCGGTGCGCGGCGATGAAATTCATGCCGAACTCGTCTTCGCCGGTCAGGAGCGCCCTGGCCAATTTATAAGGCTCGCCGGCCGTATCCAACGCACGCAGAATATCGGCGTTAATCTGCAGCGGGTCAACAATGCCGCCATCGCCGCCGGCCTCAACCGCGAGCCACGCGAATACCTGGTTAATCAGCTTGCGGCAGGGCATTCCAAAAGACACATTGCTGAGTCCGCCGAGAATATGGATCTCGGCGCCGTATTTTTTACGGGCTGCGGTAATTGATTCCAGGAACATCTTCCCGTTCATCGGATCGGTGGAAATGGTATAGACGAGCGGGTCCAAATGCATGGCCGGATAACTTACTCCGGCGGCGAGAAGTTTTGGAATAAGCCGGTCAAAATTGGCGATGCGCTCCGCAACCGTGCAGGGCAAACCGTGTTCGCCGGCGGCGGAAGCCACCACGGCCGCCTTGTGTTCTGCGACCGGCTCCAGCAGCGCCAAGCGCTCAAGCGAAATGGAATTGACCACCGGGCGGCCGCGTTTTGGATCACAGGCTTTCAACCCGGCGCGCATGATTTCCACGTTGGAAGAATCAATGCTGAGCGGCAATTTTGCCGACTTTTGGATAACATCCGCCGTCCATTGCATCGCCTTGATGCGTTCTTCAAGATTAAGACCGAATTCATCCACATTGATATCAAGATAGGTCGCCCCGGCCTTCTCCTGCTTTGCGGCCATAACGCGCAGATAATCAAGGCCGGCATCCTTATCTTTTTCAAAGCCGTTCATGCCCTGCCAGATGGCCGCAGCGCAATGCTTGACCTTCCCGTTTTCCCAGTCACCGCTCTTGAGAATTTGTTCGGGAATCGGCATGAATTTCTTCTTGCCACCGTCGTCATAAATTACCGCCGGCCGGCCATCGGGGGCGGAACCGACCAGGTTGCCTTCCTTCTTAAAAACGCGGGTGCAGTGAATATTTTCGCCGATGATGATGAATTTCTTAATCTCCATTATTTCCCCTTTCGTTCATGATGTTTCCTTGAGAATCAATTGCCGGATGCAAATATTTCAAAATGCGCTTGAAGATTCAAGAGTTTTCGTCAGGGCTTGGGTCAACCGGCAAAAGTCTTATCCTTTTCCCGGAACAGCGCCTGCCAGGCAAGCCAACCCCAAGTTAATCCAATACCGACCCAGCCGCAGATGCGCACAATTGCCGCAATGGTGATATCACAGTCCAAAACATGCCACCTGAGAAAAATATTGAACCAATCATGTTCGCCTCCTCCGACAAGCGGAAGGACCTGCGCGCGCGCATCCGCCATATAACGCGCCACGGAAAAGAAGTTCTCAAAAAACCAGATCCAGCCGGCCGCGAATGACACCGCCGTCCTCTGCTGCCAGAAACCAATAATCACCACGGACGGGAAAACGAACTGGCCCAATGTGCCGCCGTAAAGTCCCATCGTCGGACCAAAAATACCAAAAACCAAATGGCCCGCTTCATGAAACAAAAGGTTAGCGCCATCCAGCAGGAACATGCAGCCTGACTCGGACTTGAGAAGAACAATGGTGAATATTCCGAGGCCGGCAGAGAATGCCATGAACTTAATTTTTGATACCGGTTGCCAAGGTTCCATGCGCCAGTCAAGGCTCCAATTTGTCAAACGAAATCTAGCCTGACCTATTCATGAAGATTTCAGTTCTTCATGAATAGGTCACCCGAAGGGCTTCGACGTGAGCCCTTCGACTTTGCTCAGGGCTCGTGCTCAGGGTTAGCCTTGAGCAAGCCTG
>Ga0247840_10007009_pt1 | contig 15878 bp, 10 predicted proteins | sample LaCruzMarch2015__FD_192404 | JGI IMG/M metagenome (GOLD analysis project Ga0247840, IMG submission 192404) | Freshwater microbial communities from meromictic Lake La Cruz, Castile-La Mancha, Spain - LaCruzMarch2015_17m | ecosystem: Environmental > Aquatic > Freshwater > Lake | place: Spain... | reverse complement strand
CGTGTTCTTTCCCCCCCTTTGAAAAAGGGGGGCCAGGGGGGATTTATCTTTAAGACAAGGCCCGAGAACCAAGTTTCATCCCTCCTTCGCCCCGCCCTTTTCTGGGCGGGCTGATTGGCTTGGGAGAGGGCGGGGTGAGGGATTTGAATTTCCGATGACACAATGCCATATCCCTCATCCGCCACTTCGTGGCACCTTCTCCCGAGGGGAGAAGGCACTTTTTTTGCGTCCGTCGATAACTTTGGAACCCTAAAGAGACTCGGGGAGTCTCTTTAGGGTTCCAAAACGATCGCCGATCGGATTTTTTGGGGGCCACAGAATACAAGACACCTTGCAATTTAAAAGTATAACTTTTAAAATGCAAGGTATGAAAAGGGCCTACGAAGGGTTGCTCAAACGGTATTTGACTTATTTTCCGTGCGTTTCTTTGGTGGGTGCTCGCCAATGCGGAAAAACGACGTTGTTGTCCCAACTGCCACCGAGGTGGAAACACTTTGATCTTGAAAAAAGGGCCGATGGACAAACCATCGCAAGAGACCCCGATTTGTTTTTTAAAATTCATCCGGACTTTGTGGCCATTGATGAAGCCCAATTTTTACCAGAACTCTTTCCGGCGCTGAGGGTGGCCATTGACGCTCACAGAAATAAAAAAGGACGGTTTGTGATCACCGGATCCAGCTCACCTCGGCTGGTTCAATCCATTTCCGAAACACTGGCGGGACGGGTGGGTCTTATTGAAATGGCCCCGCTCTCCTTGGCCGAAAGCCAAGGGTTTTCGGATACCCCTTTTGTTGAAAGTCTTCTCTCAAAAAACCCCATGAAGGCCCTGATGGGTTTGGCCCCTCGTCTGTCCATTCAAGCCGTTCACGATTATTGGTTTCGCGGGGGGTATCCGGAACCGTGGCTGAGTCGTGACGACGGGTTCCGTCGGGCCTGGATGGATCAATACGTGGCCACCTACGTGGAGAGAGATTTAGCCCGCCTTTTTCCAGGCCTTCATCAGACACGGTTTCAACAATTCATCCAGTTGTTGGCTGGGTTGTCAGGCACAGTGATTAATTATTCCGACGTGGCCCGAGCCTTGGAGGTTTCCGCACCAACGGTGAGAACGTGGTTTGACATCGCCCACCATTCTTTCCTTTGGCGAACGTTGCCCTCCCACGATCGAAAAACGATAAAACGCGTGGTGAAACACCCGAAAGGGTATCTTCGAGACACAGGCCTTCTCCACCACTTTCTAAAAATTCCCGATTTACCCAGCCTCTTGGCCCACCCACAAATGGGACGATCGTGGGAAGGGTTTGTGGTGGAAGAAATTCGACGTGGGTTCTCCGCCCAAGGCCACGCCATCGAAACCACCCATTACCGTACCTCCGCTGGAGCTGAAGTGGATTTAATCTTGGAAGGTGACTTCGGCTTAATCCCCATTGAAATAAAACACACCTCTTTCATCCCCACCCAAAAACTCCGCCCCCTTCAAGAGTTTGTCCGGGAACACCATTGCCCCTTCGGCCTCGTCCTCCACAACGGCGACCGCCCCCTCCGCTTGGACGAAAAGACAGTGGCCGTCCCCGTGGCGTGTTTTTAGACAACTAATTTTCTTTTGCTTTTTCCAAATGACTCGGATAACGCTCAGAATTTCTTAACCAAGGTCAAACCAATTTCGTTTGGATTGTCTCGTGAACTCGAAATAATCAATTCAATCGCTTTTTCGCTGTGCTCATTGTAAGCGTTAACAGCGTTCAGCATGTTCTGATCCTGATCACTGCCCTTGGCGGCGGCAACCAACAGACACGTAAGTCCAGTCACCAATCCCACCCCCGCAATGATCCAACCCGTCCGTTCTCGTTTCTGTATGGCTGGGTCATCGTAGAATTCCATTGTGCCATCCCCCGAAGATCTGATGTCCGTGCTATCGATATTGTTGGCAACGTACAAAAGACCTCCTAACGAAGCACCAAAAGAAATGAGTGAAGCTGTTTTCCAGAGACCGACTTCTTTTTCAACCTGCCTGTAAGTTTCAAGTTCTTGGCCTGCTTCGGGCACACTGTTGATCTCGTTGACAAATTTCGGGTTCAACTTTTTGAAAAAAAATCCTTTATAAATCTTGTTCTGACTGCTTCCCAATCGATAGTATTTAAACCCCGGCACATAGGGTTGAGCAACAGCGGTCGTTGGAGGACGGTATTGATTCTGATAATGGTACTGGGGCATTGGTTGAATCGGTGCCGACTGAACAACGCCGTTGATGAAAAACATCACCCCAACAAGAGCCCCGAACCCTTTACGTATTGTCATCGTCGTTCTCCTTTTTCTTTTTATCGAACACCACAAGTCTTGGAGACAAACCCATTTTTGTCAAGACACCGATCAAGACCTTAGAAATTCCCCAACACGAGGGAAATTTCTAAAACCGATAACGAACCCCACCCATAAGCGAGTGGTCGGCTCCTTCGCCGAAACGGCCGTCGTAGGAGAACGTCAGGTCCGTGGACTCCGTGAGACCGGCGTAAACTTCACCACCAAGGGAAAGAACGTTTTCCCAGCCCGTACCGCCCGTCACCGTAAACCCACCGGGCTGGCCCACGAAGGAAGCCCGGAAATCTGGGCCTGTTTTTTTGAATTCGTGTCGCCACAGGCCTCGAAGTTCTGTCCCCAGTCGTGTTCCATTCACCCGGACTTCTCGGCCCGCCCGCCAACCCAAAGACGAGATCATAGATCCCTGTGTTGTCTTTTCCACCGCTAAAGAAGCCGCCCCAGCCCCGCTTTCCGTGAAACCATCGGTCTCAAATCGGGACCACTGAAAGCCGGCCACGGGCGTCATCCGCCATTTTTTCCACGCCACAGGACGGCCCACTTCCACGGCCATCACTTTCGTCCCGCCGTTGGTGTTGGCCGTGGCCGTTCGGTCCAAGGCACCCACCACCACCCGCCGTTCCATGGCGTAATCGTCCACTTGCCAAGCCCCCAGACCCGTCACGTAATACGTTCCGAAATTATAACTTCCATAAAGACCGGGCGTTAAACTCTTGGTTTCCGCCGTGCTCCCTCCCCCCATGTCCCCAGAGCCCTGACTGTATCCAAGAGAAACACCGCCCGTGAACGCGGGGGTCCACCACCGATCAAGCCCCAACAGAAACCCGCTCGAATGATACGAAGAACCCGATTGGTTTTCATCCCCGTTCACTTTTCCAGACATCCCCGTCCCCATCACGAACCCACCCCAAGGACGTTCTTTTTCAGAACCCGTGCCCAACCCGTCGTCTCGGGTTCCCGCGGCGGCCGTCAAACTTCCGTAACGCTCGTTCACCGCGTTTTGGGCGTAAGCCCGCACCCCAGATCCCCCGCCACGCAATCCGGCCAAATGAGTCTGAATTTGTTGGGCCGAATGCCCAGCCCCCGCCAACCCCATGGTGGGAAGAACCTGATATTTTTGAGGCGACAAGGAATTCATACCGGCTTGAAGTCCATCGGCCGTCAGCGTGTTCAATTCTCCTACGAGAGTGGCCATATCCCCGGTCGGTTCGGCCGACACCGCGTCCAGAGCCCCCGCCACAGCCCCTTGATTTTCCGTCCCCGTAAAGTTGGCGTAGGGAAGTTGGGAAGCGGTCAACACAACGCTTGTCGGGTTGTAGACAAGTCCCAACGAAACAGCCACTCCCCCGTCCATTCCTGGAAAACCGATGGTGACGTCATCAAAAGTCCCAAAACGATTTACCGCGTCCACGATCGTTACGGAAGATCCCAATCCGGGAACAAACCCGCCAAAAAGGGATAAATGACCACCCAAGTTTGCGTTACCAGACACAACAAGTCGGTCATGCTTCGTCGCCTCTATTTGCAAAACCAAATCCCCCCCCGTCTGCGTGTAGTTTCCACCGACATTAATGTCCCGCGGTCCGTCCGCAGAACACAAAGTGCCAGCTTTTACCGTTACGTTTCCTGTTCCTAATCCCCCAGCGGATCCCACAGTCAAGGTCCCCTCTTCGATGGTTGTCCCTCCAGAAAAAGTATTGGTTCCTGAAAGGTTTAATATTCCGGCTCCCACCTTTCCAAGACGTCCAGCCCCCCCCATGTTCCCAGAATACGTTCCATCGGTTTCTTGGTTGAAAACAACGGAAGAATTATTGATAATCGCTCCTTGTAAACTTTGGCTGTTCCCCTGCAACGTTCCAGCACTCACCGTTGTACCGCCTGTGTAGTGACTGAGACCCGTTAGAGACAGAAGTCCTGTCCCTGTTTTAGTCAACCGACCCGTTCCCGAAAGCACTCCCGATAACGCTCCTGTGTAACCGCTCGTGTTCACCTCTCCATTCCCTGAACCAATTTCAACGAAATTATCGATGGCGGTTTCAGTCCCAAAACGAATGGCTCCCCCATCTAAAACAAGATTTCCCGTCCCCAAGTTCTCGTTTCCCGAAACGGAAAGAATGCCCCCCGCCACTAATGTGCCTCCGGAATGATTGTTAACCCCGCTTAAGGTCAACGTCCCCTCCCCTGTTTTTGCCAGAACCCCTGTTCCGCTCATGGCCCCGGCGTAGGTCCCATCGGTCGACTGGTTAAAGATCACCCGAGTATTGTTAACAATCTCTCCCTGAAGACTGTTTGTTGTGCCCAATAATGTTCCCTCTGAAACCGTGGTTGAGCCGGTATACATACTCGTTCCGTCTAAGGTCAAGGTGCCCGTACCCATCTTAACCAAACCACCCGATCCACGAAAAATTCCTGAAAAAACGACATCGTTCCCTCCAGTATCCAAAGACCCTCCCACCCCCACGAGATTGAGAGTGGAATTAAAAAAATCTCTTTGTTCAAAAAGAAGTCCTCCACCGTTCAAAAACACTTCTCCAGTGCCTAAGGAAAACCGAGTGACGGCCAGTTTCCCTTCGTTCACTGTTGTTCCACCGGAATAACTATTGGATCCGGTAAGATTCAAAATCCCACCGCCTGTTTTAACCAAGTGTCCCGTCCCATCCATTCTGCCAGCGTAGGTTCCATTAAAATCCTGATCAAAAGAAACAACCGAATTGTTCTTTATAGAGCCTCGAAGACTATTCGAATTTCCTTCCAACATTCCTTCCTCGACAAACGCATAGAGGGAATTCGTTCCCGTCAACCGAAGTATCCCTTGCCCATACTTGTTTACCTGACCAGTCCCGTCAGTATTAATATTTCCTAAAAAAACGCCATCGCTCTCTTGATCAAATTGAAGGCGACCACCATGCAAAAGGATGTTCCCCGACAGACTGGCGGTGTCCCCACGTAAAATTGAGCCATAATTTATTTGTGTTGTTCCTGAAAAAGTATTTCGTCCAGAGAGAAAAAGTTCACCGTATCTGAGTGTTAAAATCCCTGTTCCTGAAAGAACTCCGTCATAATGATGACTACCACCAACCCCCATTGACACTTGTGCATTGTTAACGATGTCACCTTGTATAGTCTCATTTCCTCTTAAAAAAAGCTCTCCACCATTAACCACCGTCCCACCGGAATACGACGATGTTCCGTTAAGATAAAACGTGTCCGAACCGTTTTTTACCAGAGAACCAGATCCCGAGATATCCCCATCGAAGGAACCTTTATTCACAATAAGAGTTCCTGTTCCCAGACAGATCAATGGGACAGATGTTGTTTCTGAAATATTGTTGCTGTAAAGATTATTAATGGTCTCACGATTTCCGTTTAAATCCAAAGTGGCACCTTCAAAAATCTCCACAAGGCTATCATCAGGAATGGCTTCGTTTACACCCGTGCGAAGGATCCCTTGGACAACGTGCGTTTCACCCAGATAAGAGTTTTTTCCAGAAAATGTTAAAACACCGAATCCACGTTTCTCAAGCAATCCAAAGGGACTCCCTCCCGAGATCACTCCTTTCAACTCAACATCGTTTTCTAAGGTATTTACAATGGATGTGGGAGGATTATTGGAGTTTGGCAATAAAACGATCGGTCTATCACTCGTAAAATCCGACATAGCCATCAGCTCCGTACCATTACCCTGAAAATACAGTTTTTCCTTCGAATATCCTAAATTATGATCGGATGAAACAGCCAGTCTCCCCGAAAAAGTTAACCCACCGATGAACGTATTATTGCCCTTCAATGTTAAATCTCCATATCCTGTTTTTAACACAGGTCCACTTCCAGAGATATCAGAGAGGATAGAGAGACCACTACCCAGACTCAAATGCGCCCCTCCAAAACCAAGGTTAATCGAATTTACTGAAATTTGTGATTCGCCGGAGTTCCCCGGAGTCAAAACGATCTGTCCTGTTCCAACTCCAATAAGGGACAAAGAGTTTCCTGAGAGGGTAAGACCTCCTCTATCCATTTCTATTCGTCCTAATTTCAGATCAACCAAATCATTAAAAACAACCGATTCTGTGTTTTCGCCAAAATTAACGGTGTCGTAATTATCGGGGCTATAGGGGGACCAGTTCGCTGACTCAGACCATCTGTTGGTTTGCCCCTCGCCTGTCCAAGTGGAGGTACCTGCCTCGGTCTGGACAAAAGAGGACAACATGAATACGATAATTACACACATTGCAATCCATCCATTTCTATTTTTATTCATGAGTCGTCTCCTTTATTCGAACCGATAGCCGAGGCTAAAGGATGGGGTGAGCCAAGTCAGGTTGTTGGGACCTTCAACGTTCACGTAGTGGTATTCAGCCATCAGAGAGGCACTAAAATGGCCTTGGGAGAATTCCCATCCAAAGGGAAAAACATAGCCTTCGCAGTCTTCCGTAAAACTGTTATCAAAAGACGTGTTGGATGAGGAATAGTTGTAGTCTGGGTATCCTGACGATTGATAGAAATGCATTTTTCCTCTCAGCGTTGCGTCAAAGTGATAGTAGCCAACGCCTACACCGATAATTTGGCGAATATTCTTGCTCAACGCGGGCTTAAATAAAAGACGGATTGTCGCCTGGGTCGTGGTCATAGAAGAACCTGCATAATAAGCACTTTGGGAGATTTGTGCTCCAGAAATAGGGTCCCAATAATCGTAAGGAGGAATAATGTCGGTGTATTTACCTTTATGCTCCAAACTCTGCCCCCCGTTCAATCCAACGGAAAACCAAGGGAGCATGTTAACATCAATCTCAGCACCCGCCACCACCGATTCCTCCCAAGACTGATTCATATTCCCAACGGGCACAGAGGCTCCTCCGTAGAAGGAAAGACCTATGCGTTGCAAAGGCTCTTTTTCTTGTTTGTTTATTTTCTGTAAAATTCTGGATTCTATTTCTTCAACGGTACGACTGGAGGATTGCTCTTGAGCTTTCGTGAGAACATTCGCTTGAACATCTTCTTCCATGCGTCTTAAAATAGACTTGGCCGTGTTCACCTCTTCAATCCGATCCGGGTATTCGTTCAACAAAACACTGAGGGCCGTTTTTGCCTCCTCTGTGTGGCCCAACTGGTCTTCGCACAAACCGATGCGAAGGTAAGCTTTCGATTTTAAAACCGGGTCCCCGGTCATTTGCAACACCGCCCGGTAGAGAGACACCGCTTGGGGCAAATTTCGGTCCCCGGACTCTACCAGCAAACCCTTTTCATAAGTCTGCTGGGCTTCTTCCGTGGTGCCCCTCACCACCCCGGGCATCACCAACAAAACCCCAAGCCCCAACACCATCAGATAATTTTTCATGTTTTTTCTCCTCACGAAACGTTCTAATTTCTTGCCCACAGTGTAACACGACGAATGTCACGAAGTATCCCAAAAACGTCACGGTTTTGGCAAAGGGAATGCAAAGAATTTGCAAAGAGGAATTCCCCCACACCAGGGGAATTCCTGTGAAAACAATAGGGGAGGAGGGACGGCGGAGCGACGGGAGGAAACAGCGGATCATCGGGGAAAAGTATTTGCTCTGCGGTCACAGGGGTAAGACAATATTCCGTCATTCCGGCGAAGGCCGGAATCCAGAAGGTTTTTTCGTTTCTTCGACAAACATTTCACAAACTGGATCCCGGCCTTCGGGATGACGAACCTAAAATGCTTTTTTTAAATTCACCCATTGGGCAAATCTTTTTTATCACCCAATGAATACTAAAACAGAATTTTATCAATGCTTATTGTTTTTAGAGAAGTTCAACTTCCGTTTTTAGGATAAACAACCACATTCCCCTATGTTAACACAGTCGCCCCTCTTAACGGGGTCTGTGACGGACTGTCATAGAAAAAAAATTTCCCCGGGGTTGGGGAATTTTTTAGGGAAGAAGCTTGTAGCCCAAGCGGTGGACGGTCTCGATTTTGGGGCGGGAGCGGGAGGGAGATTTTTCCAATTTGGTCCTCAAGGTACCCATTTGGTTGTCCAACGTGCGGGTGCTGACCACCACGTCGTCACCCCAAATTTGCTTAAAAAATTCGTTCCGACTGATCACGGTCCCGGGACGGAGGGCCATGAGCCAGAGGAGATCGAACTCCTTGGGTGACAAATTCAGGGCTTGCCCCCCAAGGACCGCCTCTCGTTTGGGCAAATCAATCGTGAGGGCCCCCACCGTTAAACAAGAGGGGACCCCGGAAACGGACCGACGCAGACGGGCCTGAACCCGGGCGATCAATTCCATAACGCTGAAAGGTTTGGTGATGTAATCATCGGCCCCAAGGCGAAACCCGCGGATCTTGTCCATTTCTTGGGAACGGGCCGAGAGGAACAGGATCGGCGTCTGGGCGTCCCGCTGTCTTATCAGGGAACAAACATCGTAACCTGTTCCGTCGGGCAGGGTGACGTCTAAAAGGACCAGATCAAAAACCTGTTTTCGAACGGCGTCCCGGGCGGCGGCCACGGTGGTGGCCAAAAGGACCGAATACCCTTCAAACTCCAAATCGCTTTTAAGAAGACCGCTCAGTTGGGGATCGTCCTCTAAAACAAGAATCGTTGCCATGTTTGTCTCCTAACCCGGACGAGCCGGAAGAGTGGATGAGAAGTTACTAACGGGGTAAATATTTTCTCGAAATGGTTCATGGTTTCTCCGATCGAACGACTCGTCCGAGTTATCTCGACCGTTCTCTCGGATCGTTTCTTGTATCCTTGAAAACTGTTTTTTCGAAATGGGGAAGATCCTGTTAACGGACAGGCTCTCCAGTCTCTTCGTTCTAAAATCTTTGACGTTTTGTCAAAGATTTTAGAACGAAGAGACTATCGGACCGGAAGAATAACGGTTGTGGTGGTTCCAAAACCCACTTGGCTTTTGATTTTGACGGACCCGCCGTGGCGTTCGACGATGTGACGAACAATGCCCAACCCTAAACCGGAACCGGCTTGTTTCCGAGACGCCCGGTAAAAATCATCGAACACGTAGGGAAGATCTTCTTCGCGTATTCCAGTGCCACGGTCCGTCACCGAAACGGTCGCGTGGGACCCGGTCGTCTTGGTTTCGATGCAAATATCCAATCGGTCCTTGGGGGAATACTTAACGGCGTTCCCCACAATATTAACAAAAACCCGTTCCAAAGCCCGAGCGTCGGCCAACAAGAGAACGTCTTCGTCCCCCATTCTTTTGATAAACGGAACGGTCTCTGGGTAAAGAGCCAAACACCCATTTAAGATCTCTTTTAACAGAACGGGTTTAAATGTTTCTTTTTGAACACCCCGCACCGCCCGGGACAAATCCAAAATATCGTTCACGTAGGATTTGAGCCTCAGGGCGGAAATATACATGGACCGGGAAAGCTCTTGGGCCTCTTCGGGCGTCCGGTAGCGACCCAAGGTCAGCTTTTCTCCCGCCAATAAAATAACGGACAGCGGGGTTTTAAGATCGTGGGACACCCCGGCCACAATGCGCTCTTTCAAATCCGACACGTGCCGTTCTTTGCGGGTGGCGGACACAAAAAACCCGAGACTGATCAGCACCACCAAAGACGAAAGAGCGATCAGGCTCCACAAATACTTTGTTTTTTTTCTCCACGCCGAGAGCGCGTCCGGGCGGGCCCCAGGCTCCACCCAAAGCGGGGGGAACACCCGAGGGATTTCCTTTGAAAAACCTCCGGTCGGGCGCTGGGACGTCAGAGGGATTCCTCCCGAACAAGCCTTCGTGAACAACTGGAAAAAAGTCGCGTCCGACACCAACAAAACTCCCCCAAGGTCTCCATCGAAAGATCTCCAGCGGGACAGAGGCACGTAAAACAACGCGTGATCCCCGGCGTCAATCACCAAAGGGGAACGAACAACGCTGGCTTCGCTGAAAAGACGAAGGAACGACGGGAGAACCGTGTCTTGGAGAGACCTAAAAAGAGATTCCTCCTCTTTCCTTTTTGTCTCGGCTTTGCGAACAACGTCGTTCCAAGTCCTGGTTTCAGAAAGGAAAAAATCTCGTTTTTCCGAGGACAACCGCCAAGGGTTTTGAAACAAATCTTCGGCCAAGGCCGACAACACAAGAGCCCGGTCTTTTGCACGACCGGTTTTTTTATACAGAGCCGCCAACTGAATTCCCGACAAAAGAGCCAGAGGCTGGTCCGCTCCGTCCCGAAAAACACCGGAATTTTTCCGAACGTCCACCAAGGCACGTTCCGCGTAGTCCAGACGGTCCGCTTTGATCCAGCAGAGGGCCATGGAAAACCCCAGAACACACCGCCACCGCTCGTCTTTGGTTTCATTCCGAAGAACGTTGTAGGAAGCCGCCGCCTCAAGAAAATCGTTTTTTTGGAATTCGGCTCGCTGCGCGACCCCCAGTCGCCGGGCAAACTCAGCGGTGGCGTCCGGTGGATGCCCCCCCAGAGGAGAGACAGGAACAACCGCGGAAAGGAAAGGACTCATCACTTTTCCTTTGGAATTAAGAACAGCGATCCCTTTCAACCGACCTTGGAAAAACTCCGTGTCCAAGGTTTTCCTGAACGTTAGAAAGCTTTCCGCCCGACCGGAAGGCTCGTTGTCCCGAACCATCCGTTCCAAGTTTTCCAAAGATTTTTGAATCCCCGCCGAGACGCGATCGGACCGGGAAGACGTGTCCGTCTCCATTCGCCGAAGATTTTCCTGAAGGGCCAGCGTCCTTTCTTGGGCGAGATGGATCACCCCAAAATAGACGAGGACCCCCAGCGGAACGAACACACTGGTCAACGAAAGAAAAAGCAAAACATTTCTTCTCATGAGGCAAACCCCCATAAAACATGGGCCAACGGACCACGGGCAAGAAACCAACGTTCTCAGTTTATCAATTTACGCGGTTCCACACCCAATTTTCCAAACAGATTTTAAAACGAAGAGACTATTGACTAATACGGCATTATGCCGTAAAATAAAAAACCACGGTTGTCGCTAAGGAGGCTCCATGAAAACCACCGTTCGTGGAAACAGTTGGGAACGTCTGGAAGCCCGTGTTCGACCACAGGACAAGACGCTGTTGGTTCAAGCGGCTCGTCTGGAGGGGCGGTCCATCACGGATTTTGTTGTTTCCAACGCGTTGCAAGACGCACGACGAGTGATCCGTGAAAACGAAAGGATTCTTCTCAACGCGCAGGATCAAAAAAATTTCGTTGAATCTCTTCTGAATCCACCAGAACCCAACGCGGCCCTACGTACCGCTTACCGAAACCACAAGAAAACATTTAAACCCACGTGACGCTCTGGCGAATAGAACCCCTTGGAAAACATCACGCCCAAGCGAATTTCTCCTGCGGGCAACCGGCGTTGGATCGTTACATCCGAAAAATCGCCGGCCAAGACATGAAAAAGAAATCCGCCGTGGTGTATGTGTTGACAGCGGAGGCAAAAACGGAAATCATCGGTTACTACACCCTATCCGCGTCTTCGGTTCCTCTCGACGATTTTCCCGATGAGGCGACCAAAAAACTTTCCAAATACCCCAACGTCCCCGTCACCCTGATGGGTCGTCTGGCGGTGGACATGAAACACCGAGGCGAAGGGTATGAGGAAAAACTGCTCATCGAGGCTCTTCGTATGAGTTATGAAAACAGCCTCCGAGTGGCGTCCACAGCGGTTGTGGTGGATGCCAAAGCGGACGAGAGTGTCGCTTTCTATAAAAAGTTTGGATTTATCTCCTTCACCACCAGACCGCAACAACTGTTTCTCCCTATAAAAACGGTCGAGCGCTTGATGGCCATCAAACACTAACCAGTCCCTGATTTAGGCAACACGCTGGGACTGGTTGGTAAGTCCGATCTTTGCTCATGGGGTGCCCCCAATGCCAGTAACTTAAGGCAAAAAATGCTCGTCATTCCGACGAAAGCCGGAATCTAGGAATTCAAACTGTTTATTAACCTAGAAACGGAAGTTGAAACTCGTTTTCTTTAGTTTCGTCATCCCGGCGAAGGCCGGGATCCAGAAAGTTTTTTCGTTTCTTCGACAAACATTTTACAAACTGGATCCCGGCCTTCGCCGGGACGACGAGCACAAAAAAAGGCAAAGAGCTTCTTTTCTTCTTCTCCCGACTATCTTCCTGTCGAGTGCACAGCTGGGTTCCGGCCTTCGCCGGAACGACGAACCTTAAGTTACTGGCATTAGGGTGTCCCACAAATCTAAAATCTGAGGATTTTTTATGATGAAAGAAATTCAACGACGGCGGACGTTCGCCATTATTTCTCACCCGGACGCGGGGAAAACCACGCTCACGGAAAAACTTTTGCTGTATGGAGGGGCTTTAAATTTGGCCGGAACGGTCACGGCACGACACAAACAGCGAGCCACAGCGTCCGATTGGATGGAGTTGGAAAAAAAACGGGGTATTTCCATTAGTTCCACCACCTTGCAATTTGATTACAACGGCTATCGGATCAATTTGCTGGACACCCCGGGCCACCGGGATTTTTCCGAGGACACTTACCGGGTGCTGACCGCCGTGGATTCCGTGGTCATGGTGATTGACGCGGCCAAAGGCATCGAAAGTCAAACGCGAAAACTCTTTGAGGTCTGCCGTCAACGACACGTACCCATTTTCACCTTCATCAATAAGTTGGATCGCCCCACCAAAGAACCCTTGGAATTGATTGACGAGTTGGAGAGGGTCCTCCACCTGCACCCGTTCCCCATGAACTGGCCGTTAGGAACCGGGACCGATTTCCAAGGGGTGTACGATCGAATCGCTCGGCGAGTGCATTTGTTCGAGCGAACGCCGGGGGGAGCCTACCGAGCTCCCCAAGAAGCCCACGATCCGACGGACCCCTTCATTGAGGAACGGTTGGATCCCATGGCCTACGCGAGGTTTGTGGAAGAAACAGCTCTGTTGGCCGCCATGGGGGCGTCGCTGAACATCCCGTCGGTTTTGGCGGGAGAGTGCACCCCCATTTTTTTCGGGAGTGCCTCGAACAATTTCGGGGTTCAACTTTTGTTGGATGGGTTTTTGGCCCACGCCCCTGCCCCGGTGGCCCGGGTGTCGTCCTTGGGTCCCATCGCCCCGGAAGACCCGGCTTTTTCCGGTTTCATCTTTAAAATTCAGAGCAACATGGACCCCCGGCATCGGGACCGCGTGGCGTTCATGCGGGTGTGTTCGGGGAAATTCGATCGGGACATGGCCGCCCTGAATTCCCGCACAGGGAAAAGAGTGGTGATGTCAAACGCTCACAAACTTTTTGGTCGGGATCGGGTGGTGATGGAAGAAGCCTACGCCGGGGATATTGTGGGATTGGTTGGGCACGCCGAGTTTAAAATTGGGGACACCTTAAGCGAATCGTCCGGCGTGGTTTACGATGAAATTCCCCGATTCCCCCCGGAATGTTTTGCCTTTCTCAGCAACCCCAGTCCGGCGAAATACAAACCTTTCCGCAAAGGGTTGGACCAACTTCTTCAGGAAGGCATTGTTCAATCTTTTCACGTGGACAATTACCAACTCTTGCTGGCGGCCGTGGGCCCCCTTCAATTCGAGGTGGTCCAGTTTCGCCTCGAATCGGAGTATGGGGCCACGTCCACTTTAGAAGAAGCCCCGTGGAAACTGGTGCGTTGGCTGACCGAAGAGTTGCCCAAAGAAACGCCCCTCCACGTCGGGGTCAACCCCGGCACCGACGCCAAGGGAAACCCCGTTCTCCTCTTCCGAGACGAGTATTCCCTCCGCTATTTCATCGAACGCTACCCCGCCGTGGAACTCAGCGAATTTTTAAATTCAAAAAATTGAAACAGATTTTTCAGCGCCCCACGCTGTGGTATTGAAAACCCAGAGACGTGAGGGCAACGGGGTCGTAGAGGTTTCGTCCGTCGAGAAAAATGGGGGTTCTTAGGTGGGATTTAACCTTCGCCAGATCGGCGTCGCGGAATTCTTTCCACTCCGTGGCCAACAGGACGGCGTCGGCCCCCCGGGCGGCTTCGTAGGGGTTTTTGCAAAAGCGGACGTCTTTTAAGAGCGACCGCGCGCGGTCCATGGCCACGGGATCGTAGGCGTTCACGCGACACCCCTCGGCCTGAAGAAGACGAATAATGTCCAAGGCGGGGGCGTTGCGCAAATCGTCCGTGTCGGGCTTGAAGGCCAACCCCCACACGGCGATCACTTTTCCTTTCAAGTTCCAGAGAGTTTTTTTCAACGTGTCCAACGCCCACCGACGGGCTTGGTCGTTGGCTTCTTGGACGGCTTTGATGATTTTAAAATCGTAGCCCACGTTTTCCGCCATGTGGATAAACGCGCTCACGTCTTTTGGAAAACACGACCCGCCATACCCCAACCCCGCCCGAAGAAACGACGCCCCGATGCGCGGGTCCGCCCCCATGCCTTTCGTGACCAACGTCACGTCGGCCCCCACCCGACCGCAAATCACCGCCAAGGCGTTGGCAAAAGAAATTTTGGTGGCCAGAAAACTGTTGGAAGCGTGCTTGATCAGTTCCGCGCTTTTAATGTCCGTGACGAGCAGAGGGGCTTTGAGGGGGGCGTAGAGTTCACGCATCAGTGTTTCGGCCCGTTTCGACTCGACCCCCACCACCACGCGATCGGGTTTCATGAAATCCGACACGGCGGTGCCTTCCCTCAGAAATTCAGGGTTGGACACCACGTCAAAGGGAACGCCTTTTTTCCCGTGAAGAAGAAGCGTCTGTTTCACTTTTTCACCGGTGTTCACGGGCACCGTGGATTTCTCAACGATCACCGTGTAACGTTTCATTTGCTGGGCCACCTGCCGGGCCACGGTTTCCACGTAAGACAAGTCCGGTTCCCCGTTGGGCAGGGGCGGGGTGTTCACGGCGATAAAAATGTATTCGGCGGTTTCCATCGCTTCCGCCAAACGCGTGGTGAAGGACAACCGTTTGGACCGTCGGTGGGTGGCCACCACTTCGTCCAAACCGGGCTCGTAAATAGGGATACCACCTTTCTTAAGAACCTTGATTTTCTGGGCGTCGGAATCCACGCACGTCACGCGATGGCCAATCTCCGCCAAACACGCCCCCGTCACCAACCCCACGTAACCGGTACCAACAATCGCCACTTGTTTTTGTTTCATAGAAACCTCGAATGAGAATTTTGGCTAAAAAACCTAAAAATCATTGCCCGTGGATCGGCCGGGGTAGAATTGTTTTTCATCCACGACGGACGGGGGACGTCGTTCGAGGTCGGTTTTTAGATCCAAGCGAAAAAAGAGTTCGTTGGACCCAGGACGTTCTCGGTAAGTGACTCGCAACACCCAACAATGAAGATCCCGACGAACCGTGAGGTTTTTCTCTTTCACATCCACCCGACTGTAACGAACCCCGCCCACCCCCATCGCGGTGTAATGGACATCGCCGGACAACCACCAATTCGGCGTGAGATGAAAAGCCGCCCCGTGGGTGATGTCCAGTTCCCCTCTCCGGTCCACATTATAGCTAAAACCTCCACTGAAGAAACGAAGATCGCTCTTCCCTAACCGAAAATCGAACAGGGTGGATTGGGGTTTCCTCACGGGATAAAGCTGAACCGTTTGCCTAGCAAAAAACGTCACCCCAGGGAGAGGGGTGGCGTTCAAT
>Ga0247840_10007008_pt1 | contig 15879 bp, 13 predicted proteins | sample LaCruzMarch2015__FD_192404 | JGI IMG/M metagenome (GOLD analysis project Ga0247840, IMG submission 192404) | Freshwater microbial communities from meromictic Lake La Cruz, Castile-La Mancha, Spain - LaCruzMarch2015_17m | ecosystem: Environmental > Aquatic > Freshwater > Lake | place: Spain... | reverse complement strand
GCATACCAGCCCACAGCGCCGGCGGCCAGGAGCTGTTGGCCCACGAGCTGACGCACGTCGTGCAGCAGGGCAGCGGCGCGGTGGGCGGCAGCGCTGCGAGCAGCGGTGGCGGGCACATGCAGGTCAATGCCCCGGGCGACCCGTTCGAGCGGCAGGCCGATGCGGTGGCCCACTCCGTGACCGGGCTCTCCGGCGCGGCCGCCGGCGTGCAGCGGCAGACAGCGCCAGAGGAGGTAGAGGTGCAGATGCAAGCGGCACCGGAGGAAGAGGAGGAGGCGATCCAGACGCAGATGGAAGAAGAGGAAGAGGAGGTGGTGCAAGAGCAGGAGCTCGACGAGGAGGAAGAGGCACCGACATGATTGCCGATCTGGACGAGACCCTCCGCCAATTGCTAGTTGCCGAAATCCCCATCAGGAACGGCGAGATCAACGTCGCTTTCGATCAGCCTAAGCGTGAGTGGAGCGCGCGGCTGAGCAAGCCCACAATCAACCTGTTCCTCTATGATGTGCGCGAGAACAACGTTCTCCGCCAGCATCAGTGGGAGCGGCTGCCAAACGGCAATGGCCGTCCGGAGGATCTGGCCCGGCTCAAGCGTACGCCGTTTCGCGTCGACTGCACCTATATGCTCACGGCCTGGGCCAACGATCCGGAGGATGAACACCGCCTGCTCTGTCGCGCGATGCTTGCCCTGTTTCGGTTCCCTGTGCTGCCCGAAGATCGACTCGTCGGCGCCGTGCGCCATCCCACCTTCGAGATCCAAGCGCGGCTGGCGGTCCATGATCGCCTCACCAATCCAGCCGAGGTATGGAGCGCGCTGGACAACGAGCTGCGGCCGAGTGTCCCGTACATCGTCACCCTGGCCCTGGATCCGTGGGCAGAGGTCACCGGCCCGTTGGTCGGCGCAATGCTGTTGCGTTTGGGACAGGCGGCCGGTCTGCCCAATGCCCCACACCTCACGGCAGGGACGGAAACCGCCATGGTCTTTATCGGAGGTACGGTGCATGCCGAGGTCGGCGGGGCGCCGATTCCGGGTATCGAGGTCACAATTGAAAACACCCACTTCCTGGCGACGACCGATCTGGAAGGTCGGTTCGTGCTGGGGAGTCTCCCGCCGGGCAGCTACCGGTTGCTTGCCCGCAGTCCTGGCGGGCAACTCATCACTAGGGTCGTCACTGTACCGGGCAATAACGGTGACTACGACATGATTCTACCGGCGTGAAAGGAGCGTGCCCATGCGGAATACATCCATTTGAGCAACCTGGTGTATTTCAATTCGACCTGACCGGCCGTGTACCGGACCCAGATCACAAAGGAGACCCGAACTATGCCTGTAACCTATCAATCCCCAGGCGTCTACATCGAAGAAGTGGATCGCGGAACCAAGCCCATCGAGGCGGTTGGCACGTCCATGGCTGCGTTCCTGGGCTTCACGGCCGAGGCAAGCCTGAAGAAGACAGATGCGGAGTCAGGGCAACGTGTGCCAGCAATGTCGGTTCTGAACAAGGCGACACTAGTGACCAGTTGGGCGCAATACAAAGACATCTTCGGAGACTTCGTGGCGGGCGCCTACCTTCCGGACGCCGTGTACGGCTACTTCGGCAACGGGGGCGGCCCGTGCTACGTCGTGAGCCTGCGCGCGCTGCGCGACGGCGCGACCGCAACGAAGCCCGCTGGCGTCGCCGTTCCGAGCAAGGGCAGGGGCGCCAGCTTCAAGGTGGTAGCCAAGTCTCTCGGAGGAACAGGGCTGGTCGCCAGCACCAAGATCGGCGAAGGAGACACCTTCAGCCTTAACATCGGTGGCGAGGTGCGCAGCGGCCTGACCATGAAGCCGGGCGAAAACTACGTCGGAGATGCGATATTCGCGTTGGCTACCATTGAGGCAGTCGGCTCCGCGAACACTCTCCCCCTGGATGGAGACTATCCCCTGGTTGGCGGCGGCATCGTACCCCTCACGTCGAAAGAGGTCGTGGGGGATCCGACGCTGCGAACCGGTCTGGGCGGGCTGGAAGCCATGGACGACGTGCGGCTCCTGCTCTGCCCCGACATGATGATCGGCTATGATGGCACCGACGAGGCCAGGCAGCGAGTCAAGATGATCCAGGGCGAAATGGTCACCCACTGCCAGACCTTGAAGTACCGGTTCGCCATCCTGGACACGCCCCCCGGGCTCACAGCCCAACAAGCCCAAGAATGGTACAAGTATCTCAACCTGGACACCTCATATGCCGCACTGTACTACCCCTGGATCAAGGCTACTGACTTCAGCGGCGCCGGCACGACGACCAAGTTGGTTCCCCCTTGCGGACATATGGCCGGCATTTACAACCGATCAGATGCCGAACGGGGGGTGCATAAAGCTCCGGCCAACGAGGTCGTCCTGGGCGCCGTAGACGTCGAGCTCAAGCTCAGTAAGGGCGAGCAAGACACGCTGAATCCCCTCGGTGTCAACTGCATCCGACCCTTCCCAGGTCGCGGCGTTCGGGTCTGGGGCGGACGCACCCTCAGCAGTAACGGCGCCTGGCGGTACATCAATGTGCGCCGTCTTTTTATCATGGTCGAAGCATCCCTCGATACGGGCTTGCAGTGGGTGGTTTTCGAACCGAACGACAACACGCTGTGGGCCAAGGTCCTGAGAGATGTGAGCGCCTTCCTGAAGGTTGTCTGGCGCAGCGGCGCTCTATTCGGAACGACCCCGGAGCAGGCGTTCTATGTCAAGTGTGATGAAGAGCTGAACCCACCCGAGATTCGGGATCTGGGCCAGTTGATCATCGAAGTCGGGCTGGCGCCCGTCAAGCCGGCTGAGTTTGTGATCGTGCGCATCTCACAGTGGGCGGGCATGAATGCCCAGGCGTGACAGATGATTCCGGCGAGATAACCTGAAACAAGGAGCTCACTATGGCAGATCGTGAAGACCCACTTGTTGGTTTTCATTTCGGTGTTGACATCAGCGGTGCCGTGAAGGGCTACTTCACTGAGTGTTCCGGCCTGGGATCGGAACACGAAGTGATCGAACACAAGGTGATCTCGGAGAAGGGGCAGGAAGTGGTGCTCAAACTGCCCGGCCGCCTGAAGTGGGAGAATATCGTCCTCAAACGCGGTATCACCAGCAATATGGACATGTGGACATGGCGCAAGCAGGTTGAGGATGGGGACCTGGAGGGAGCCCGGCGCAACGGCTCGATCGTGATGTATGACTCCAAATTGCAGGAGGTGGCGCGCTGGGACTTCGAGCGTGGCTGGCCGCTGAAGGTCACTGGCCCGCAGCCCAAAGCGGATAGCAACGAGATCGGCGTCGAAGAGCTTACCATCGCGCACGAATACATCAAGCGCAAGAAGTAGTCCACATGCAGACGGAACTCGACTTCGCCCTGCCGCGCGGCTACGTGGACGCCGTTGGTGAGACCCACCGCGAAGGACGAATGCGACTGGCGATCGCTCTGGACGAGATCCTCTCGGCGGGAGATCCGCGAGTGGCGGCGAATGAGGCATATCTGCCGGTGGTACTGCTGAGCCGGGTAGTGACGCGCCTGGGCAGCCTGCCGGCCGTGACCCCCGAGGTGATCGGGGGGCTGTTCGCAGCCGATCTGGCCTACCTGGAGGATCTCTACATGCGATTCAACAGCCCGACGCGTGTGATCCTGAGCGCCATCTGTCCGCACTGCAGCGCTCAACTGCACGTTCAGGCCGCGCCGCTGGAGAGCTAAGGCGGTAGATCATGACAGCAGATGAAGATGCCGTAGGGCGTTCGGCTGAGGTTCGCGCTCGGATACCGCGCGGCCCGCGTAACGTCTCACCTGAACTCGTGCAGGCTTTAGCCGACAGGGTATATGCCCTGCTGTTGCGCGATCTGCGCGTGGAACGAGAGAGGGTGAGACGGCGGCCGGCAGGGGGAGGCCTGACATGGAGGTAGATCAGAAATTGCGGAACCAGGCCCACGGCGCCTTTCGATTCGTGGTGGAGATTGACAACAAGCCGGTGGGTGCATTCACCGAGTGCACACTGCCCGTCATCGAGCTGGAAGTAGAAGAAGTCAAGGAAGGAGGGCTGAACACCTATATCCACATGTTGCCTGGCCGGCGTCGCTCCGCGCGTATCACGCTGAAGAACGGGGTGGGGATGCGCGACCTGCTCGCGTGGTACACCAAGACCCTGGGCGGGAAGTTCGAGCGGAAGTCGGTCAATGTGACCTTGCGCGATACCAAAGGCAGCACCGTGATGGTCTGGCAGATCGCAGGGGCGCTTCCGGTGAAGTGGACCGGCCCACAACTCAACGCCAGTGGGAATACCGTTGCCATTGAGACACTCGATCTGGTGTGTGGTGAGATTACCTTCAAGTAGACTGGGGGACATATGGGTTTGAACTCACGCCTTGGAAGCAGCGACCCACTCGTGCGTAGGCTCCGACGCCACGCCGCGATGGCGACGCTGTTTTCGGCGCGAGCTGAGGTGTCCAGGTCGGATGTGGTCCCTCTCGACAGCGGTGGAGTGCTCATGGCCGGCCCGGAATCTGAACGGGCCGAGCCCCAGAGCGCTTCGCCGGCGGCCAATTTTCGGGCATTTGCTGCCGTCCCGCGGCCACTTGTCCCAGGGGCGCCATACCAGCACGCCGCGCTCGCTGACACGACCAGCGCCGCATCACCGCACGCCCTCCGGCCGGCTGCGTCCTTGCCTCTTCAAGCGCCCAGCTCTATTCACAATGCCATGCCTTCGTCGGGCGCAGCGATCAATCGCGCGCAAGAACCGGGGCTGACTCCTGAGACACCCAGCGCAACTGTAGTGGTCACGACGTCGCCGCCTGAATCTTCTGATGAAGGCGCGACCTGGGAACGATTGCTGACTATCCAGCGCCTTCATCGGGAAGAACAAGCCCCGGCCAAGCCAGCCTCGGTCGCACTCCCGGAAGCGCCTCGAACGGATAGCGCTGTGCAGCTAGACTCTCAATCAGGTGCCGCTGCCCGGCCGCCGGTGAACCCACCAATCGCTCATGTCGGCGCCGCGCGCAGCCCAACTGCGGAATCGCGGTCGGCTGCCGCGGAACGAGAGGGCGCGGTGCGGTCGCAGGCGGGGCACAGCCCGGCACCATCGCATCCGAGTCCAACCAGGGTTGCCAGCAAGACGGTCGCCTCGGAACCAGGGCACCCCGCAAGCGAACAGCCAGCGACGATGACCTCGGCCGAGAGCACCTCGCGCGAGGAAGTCGATGGGGTGGCGCCTGCATCCGAGGTCGCCGCATTAATGAATGTGAACGCCTCCCAAATGGCAAGCCGCCCCGGTGCAGCACTCGAGCGCACGACTGGGCAGCAAGCGCCGGTCACCGGCGCCCGCTTGAGGAGGCCGCGTCGACCTCCATCTGGGCGGTCGACGCACACCACCGAACGCGAGCAACCACGCCCCACCAGTAGATCGGCGGCTGGGTCCCAACAGCCAGGTCCACTTACTGTGGAGCTTGAAGATGTCCCGACCGCCACGGCTGACGGGCCCAAGCTGCAGCGGCAAACAGAAGAAGAGGCTACCGTCCAGCCCCAGCCCAGGTCGCACGCAGAACTGTCGGGCCATGAGTTACGCGGGGCTCGACCCGACCTGGCCCAATCCAACGAGGATGGGCTGCCATCGGAGACCGAAGGGGTGTTGGAGGGGCTTCCTAAACAACCTCTGCCTTTGCAGGCTGTGTGGCCGGTTAGGCTGCGCGAACCCTCTCGGCAATGGCAACCCACGGCCGAAGAGCCCACCGGTCCCGCCAAGAACGAGGTTGATACGCGGCCCGCCAGACCCAGGCCCCCCGACTCAGAGGTGGAGTTCATCGTCGCTCGCCGGCCCGCATGGTTTAGAAGTGGGCCACCGACAGATACCGTTTCAAAGCCAAACGTAGGCGCCGCGCTGGGGCCCGGTGAGGTGTTGCCTCGGGAGACCGGCACGCCGGAGAGTTCAGCAACCGCGCAGATCGCTGGTGCGCATGATTCTGATGCGGGCGCACGCGCTGCGGTCACCAGCTCTACTGTGGACCAGGCCGTGCCCCGGCAATCCCAGGCGCCCCACGTGCAGCGAAATATGGGCGACACGCCTGCCGATGCCATCGAGACCGAGATTGGGCTTCTTCCTCGGGACCTGTGGCAGTTGCTCGACCAGCCGCCGCCCGAGCCGACAACGCACACACCCTTTCGCGCCGACTCAGGTGGCAGTCGCGCAGTCCAGATGTCATTGAGTCCACCGCAGGCCGCGAGTGCGCCGGACGAATTTGAGAAACGCGCGCTACCACCGATGTCAGGGATGGCCATGCAGATGCGAACAGATAATGTAAGTCAGGCAGGCACGGGTGCAGGAGCAGAAGCGGTGCCGGGCGAGGCCGCTGAAGATACCGATCTCGATGAACTGGCGTTACGGGTATATGCAGAGATCCGCCGTCGGTTAGCCCTGGAGCGTGAAAACAACGGTTTCAGGTTCTAAGCACCGATCCGAGCGCTCGGCTCGAGCCTGCCTCAGGCCGGCTCAAGCAGGTAGTCGGATAGGCTCCAAGCAGGGGAGTGCGCTATGGCAGACACAAGAGGCAAATTGCCAGCCGCCACCATATGTGAGGTTACCGAAGATGGGAAGCCCAAACGCGGCGGCGTCTCAGTGAAGTGTATGTTCAATCCATACGAGTATAGCGTGTCCAAGTCCAATTCCTACAGCGAGTCGCCCAAGAACAACGCGGATGTCCCACATGTCGAGTTTCAGAAGGCCGGCGCACAGACGCTCAAACTGGCGTTGTTTTTCGACACTTTCGAGTCTGAGGAAGACGTGAGCCTGATCACCAACCAGCTTTGGAAGCTCATGGAGGCCAAGACCCGGCGGGAGGGTAGCCGAACCAAAAAGGTGCCTCCGCCCGAGGTGGCGTTCGAGTGGGGGGTGTTCAGCTTCGTTGCCTATATCACGAACATGACGCAGAAGTTCACGGTTTTCAAGAGGGATGGAACCCCTGTGCGCGCCCAGGTGGACGTGACCTTCATGCAGTACAACGATCGGAATGACTACCCCGGGCAAAACCCGACCTCGGGAGCTGATACGTCGGAACGCGTCTGGCGGGTGATTGCCGGTGATCGGTTGGACACCATAGCGGCCGAGGTATACAGCGACGCGTCCAAATGGCGTGCGATAGCGGCTTACAACCGCATCGTGAACCCATTGGCACTCCGGCCGGGTCAACGTTTGGCCATCCCGCTGGACTAGGCGGGAGGCTGTCAGTCTGAGGGAGAACGATGCCCAAGCAACCCCAGATCACTAGCCAAATCTCGATCCGGGTGGCAGGAGCAGAACTACCGCCGCCGGCCCTCGGGAATCTGGCGTCAGTCACGGTGGAACAGCATGTGCATCTGCCCGCCATGTTTATGCTCGCATTCCATGATCCGGAGTTGAAGTTGCTGGATTCGGGGCCTCTCGATCTGACGAAGACAGTAGAGATTGCCGCAACCACGAAGGACGGAGAGAAGGTAACGTTAGTACAAGGTGAGATCACGGCTTTGGAACCGCATTTTGGCGAGGGTATGATCGCCCAGGTGGTCTTTCGGGGTTACGACAGGTCGCACCGCCTCTATCGGGAGATCAAGAGCCAAGCCTATCTGAACAAAAAAGACAGCGATCTTGCGGATGAGCTTGCCCGCGCTCACGGTTTACAGGCGCAAGTGGAGCCGACCCAGATCGTCTATGACCACATCTACCAACACAATCAGTCGGATCTGGCATTTATGATGCAGCGCGCCTGGCGCATCGGCTACGAGTGTTATGTGGACGAAGGGAAACTTCATTTCCGCAGACCGCCTTCCGGAGGGAACGCCATTAAGCTGACATGGGGGGGCGATCTTCTGTGGTTCCGCCCACATGTCAGTCTCGCCGAGCAGGTTGACGAGGTGGTGGTCAAAGGCTGGGATCCGGAGAACCTCAAACCGATTATTGGTCGAGCTCAGAATGGTTCGCTCTATCCCAAGATTGGGGAGACCAAGGACGGTGCTGCTTGGGCTGGCGCCTTTGGCAACGGCAAGACTGTGATCGTGAATCAGCCGGTCGTGAACCAGTCCGAGGCTGATACATTGGCCAGAGCACGACTGGATGAGCTCAGCGGCGCATTCATCGACGCTGAGGGAGAGGCTTTCCGACGGCCGGATATTCGAGCCGGTCGAATGGTCAAGTTGGACGCCCTGGGCAAACGACTGAGCGGCACCTATCTGGTTTCGCGGGCTACGCATCGCTACACCCCAGAGGGTCTCAAGACGGTTTTCTACGCGCGTGGCGCGCGCGCAGGCTTGATCTTCGACGAGCTGGGAGGGGCGCCTCGATCCGATGGCTGGCCGGGGTTGGTGATCGGTATGGTCACCAACACTGACGACCCAAAGGGCTGGGGGCGGGTCAAGGTGAAATTCCCGTGGTTGGTGGACGATGCGGAAAGCGATTGGGCTCGCGTGATTGGCAGCGGGGCGGGCCCTGAAGCAGGCTTCATTTCCGTGCCGGATGTCGGCGACGAGGTTGCCATCGCCTTCGCGCTCGGCGACTTCAGTCAACCGTTCGTCTTGGGTGGCCTCTGGAACGGCAAGCACAAGGTGCCACCGGAAAGTGCGAAAGCCGGCCGCGGAGAGAAACCCCTGGTGCGGGTCTGGCGTTCCCGCAAAGGTCATCGCGTGGTATTCTATGACAATGCCGACAGAAAAATCGAGATTGCCACGGCTGATGGGCACAAAGTCGTGCTCGATGATGCCCGCGGCACCATGGAGGTCATCAGCAAAGGGAATCAGAAGCTCTCGATTGATGATAGAGGGCAGAAGGTGAGCGTCGAGGCCGGAAACATAGAGGTCAAAGCGAAGACGAGCCTCAAACTGGAAGCCAGCGCCAGCTTGGAGATCAAATGTGATGGAACGGTTTCGATCAAGGGTGCGATGGTGAATCTCAATCCTTGATGGTGAGAGTCGCATCTGGAGAAGCACAATGGCTCAGATGGTGTGTGCGAACGCTATGCTCACATGTAGTTTTGGGGTGGCGCCGAGTCAACTGGCAGTCCTGCCGGCCAATCGTGTGTCTGCCGAAAACAGGCCTATCGCCACGATCATGGATCACATTCCCATGACCAATATCATGCCGTTTGGTATGTGCCAGACACCAAGTAATCCCCAGGTTGCAGCCGCGACATCTGCTGCCATGGGGGTGCTGACACCACAGCCATGTGTACCCGTGACCACTTCACCGTGGACGCCTGGCTCATTCACGGTCACGATTGGATCGCAGCGGCAAGCAGTTGTGACAAACACCTGCCAGCTGCTGTGCCAATGGGGCGGAGCGATCTCAGTATCTGAACCGGGACAACGGACAACTACCGCTCCGTGACAGCCGGCTGGGCCGCGGCCTTTGTGTCCTGGAGGCGTTATCGTTCACGCTGACAGCACGGATCGTGGCCCTGTATCGTGCTGATTTCAGAAGGGAGATACTGGCGTGGCTGGCGATATTATCGGCAGGGGATGGGCCTTCCCACCGCACATAGGGGCGCAGGGCGGCATTGCACTCACCGAGACCAGGGATGAGTTGGAGCAGGCCATCCAGATCATCCTCGGTACGGTTCCCGGACAGCGCGTCATGCGCCCGACCTTCGGGTGTCGTCTGCAGGAGTTGGTGTTTGCTCCCAACACCAGCCAAACGGCCGCCCAAGCCCGGCGTTACGTGGAGGAAGCCTTGGGGATGTGGGAACCGCGAATCACCGTGAAGCGGGTCAACACTCGACCAGATCCGAACGCCCCTGAGTGTTTGCTGATCGAGGTCGAGTATGAGGTGAAGGCTACCAACGATCCCCGTAGCCTGGTACACCCGTTCTATCTGGTCCCTGAAGAGGGATCTCGCGCGACGTGAGTTCAGCGAGTCCAGGTCTGGCACAGCCTGGGACTTGGCCGCTTGGTCGCCGAAGCGCGTTTGACGGAGATGGAGGTAGTGATGGCACTGCCCGCACCTAAACTCGATGACCGTACATTTCAAGACATATTCGATGAAGCCCGGAAGCGCATCCCGCAGTATTGCAGAGACTGGACGGATCACAACCTGAGCGATCCCGGAATTACGCTCATCGAGCTCTTCGCCTGGATGACCGATACGATCCTGTACCGCCTCAATCAGGTGCCGGATCTGCATGTGATCAAATTCCTGGATTTTCTCGGGATCAGGCTGCGTGAACCAGTGCCCGCTCGCGTACGCGTGACCTTCTGGTTGTCGGCCCCGCAGCCGGGCCCTATCACGCTGCGCGCCGGCACCGAGGTTGCCAGCACGCAGACCGAAGTGGAACGGTCCCTGGTGTTCACAACCGATGCCGATCTTCAGGTCCTCCCTCCCACCCTGGGCGCGGTCGTGACAAGTGTCTCGGCCGGCGGTGAACAAGGGAGGCGGTATCAGGAGCAGAGCCTGAGCCGTCTTAAGGCTGGCTTCAGCGGATTCCAAGCCTTTTCACCGGCGCCGCAGGTAGATGACGCGCTCTATTTCGGCTTCGAAAACAATCTGAGCCAGCACATCATGCACCTGGATTTGGAATGCGATTCGGCCTATGGTCGAGGGGTGGATCCAAAGAGACCGCCTTACGTGTGGGAATTCTCCACCGGACAGCCTGAGAAGCCCTGGCAAGCGTGCGAAGTCATGTTAGATACCACCAAGGGCATGAACACTACAGGCTGCATCGAACTCCACCTGCCCAAAATAGCTAAGGCCGATATCAATGGTCAGATTCTATATTGGGTGCGGGTCTGCATCACCGCAATCTCGCCCGAGGAACGCCGGGCAGGCATGCGCCCTTACAGCGAATCCCCACAGGTTCGGCGCGTCGCGGCAAGCTCTTGGGGCGGCAGCGTTTGGGCCACCCACTCGCAGCAGATGCCCACCGAATTCCTCGGTCGCAGCGACGGTACGCCAGGCCAGCGGTTCCACCTTCAGTTCACGCCAGTGCTGAAGCGCCAGCCGGGAGAAACCGTCATCGTACAGAGTGAGGGCGCTCCGGTACAAATCTGGAAAGAGGTGACGGACTTCGGCGACTCAGAGGCAGAGGATCGCCATTTCACCTTGGATAGTGTCACGGGCGAATTGCGTCTGGGATCGGCAGTGCGGCAACAGGACGGAAAAATCCGGTTGTACGGCGCAGTTCCGCCGCGCGGAGCAAACATCGTCTTTAATGGCTACAGGATCGGCGGGGGCCAGGCCGGAAACGTGCGCGCCGGCTTTCTGAATACGCTAAAGACCGCCATCCCCTATATCGCCAAGGTAGAGAACCGCGAGGCCGCAGTCGGTGGGCTCGACGCAGAGAGTGTGGAAGCCGCCATTGCGCGTGCGCCAGCACAGCTCCGCGCACGCGAGCGCGCAGTGACGGAGTCGGACTTCGAGTGTCTCGCAAGAGAAGCTCTGCCTGCTCTCGGCAGGGTCAAATGTCTCCAGTCCCGGGCTTTGGAAGGTGCGAAAGCAACGCCGGGTCAGGTCTATGTCCTGGTGATTCCCCACGTAGAGAATCCAGTCCGGCTCCTCCAGCCCGCGGAGCTTCGCCTGAAGGAAGATCAGACCGCGCAGTTGATCGCCTACCTGGACGAACGGCGCCTCTTGACGACGCGGTTGGACGTTCGCCCACCCGAGCTTCACGGCGTAGCGGTCAAGATCAGGCTGCGCGTCATCCCAGGTGCTGAGCGCGTTGCCGTGGAGGCAGAGGTGTTGAGGCGCCTCTATCGCTTCCTGAACCCCCTCACGGGAGGGCCCGATGGCCACGGTTGGCCCTTCGGCCGGGAGCTATATCTGTCGGATGTCTATCAGTGCTTGCAAGGCATCCCACAGGTGATGTATATCCGGACTGCCGAGATATTTGACGCGCCGCCTGGGGGCAAAGCACGGGGAGAGGCACGCCAATCCATCGAGGTGCTGATACACGGAGTCATCGCTTCCGGTATCCATGAGGTGATATTCGTCTGAGAGTGGGAAATGACGAGCAAAAGGGAATATCGTATCCACGCCAGTGGCCCAGATCTGGCGCAAATGATCGTCCTTGAGACGGGGGACTTCAGCATTGGGCGACAGGCAGGTTGCAGTCTGACGCTTCAGAGCGCTGAAGTCTCGCGAGAACACGCCTTGATCAGCGTTTCGGAGACCGGCTGGCAAATCTCAGATCTAGGAAGCCGGAACCGCACGAAGCTGGATGGCGTGTGGTTGACGCCGCGAGTCGCCCACGCTTTGGCGAATGGTTCGCTCATCCAGATTGGGCCATACTCGCTCCGGTGTGAAGAGGTGACAACGCCTTCGGCCGGGGAAATTCCCGCGGCGCCGGACTTGCCCCCTGCGCCAGAGCCCTCGACACGCCTTCCGGCGCCGCAGCCCTCGGGGCCGCCTGAGCTGACGCCTCCCGCAGAACCGCCGCAGGCAGTTCCGCCGGTCGCGTTCGATGACGGTGAACTCCCTTCACTGCCCAGCGCTCTGTCGTTCACGGGCCAACGACTGCTGGGTTACCTGCCGGGCATCTATCATACCGAATTTATGGCTGGGTTCCTGGCAATCTTCGAAGCCACGCTGGCGCCGATTGAGTGGACAGTAGACAATTTCGATCTCTTTCTCGACCCGCGTACAGCGCCGCGGACCTTCTTGCCCTGGTTATCGAGGTGGTATGCGTTTGCCCTGGTTTCCATGTGGAGCGAGGCGCAGTGCCGCGCACTGCTAAAAGAAGCGCATCAGATCTTCGCCCGCTGCGGCACCCGATGGGCTCTGCGCAGAATGCTGGAGATCTACACCGGCCGCACCCCGGAGATAACCGACCAGGGAGAAGGACTGGAACCCTTCACGTTTGTTGTGAAGCTCCCTGTGCGTCCACGGGAAGTGAACGAAGCCATGGTAGCCGCACTCATTGACGACCTGAAGCCGGCTTATACGAGCTACAGGGTTATCTACGAAGTGTGACCTCTGGGAGGGGATGAATGAAAGATCTGTCGGGTCAGAGTACCCAAAGCCAAGCCCGGATCACGATCACGGGGCCTAGTGGCGCGACCCGCGTGACCCCGCTCACAGAGCTGGGACTGACGATCGGTCGCAGTCCCGAGAGCGGTCTGATCATTGACGATCCCAAGGCATCTCGACAGCATGCCCGTGTCGCCTTCGATGGCGCCGCCTTTACCATCACCGACCTCGGGAGCAGGAACCGTACTTACCTTGCCGATCGCCCACTGCTGCCGAACATCACGGAGGTCTGGCCTCCCAGTATGACGCTCCGCATTGGGAGTCATTCGCTGCGCCTGGAGCTTCCGGCCGAGGCTGTCGGCTTGGCGGACGGTTCCGCAGCCCAGGATGAGCCGGCTGAGCGCGGCCAGTCCGACGTGCCGGTTCAGGCTGAGCGCATCAGCCTCAGAACGAATACCTCTCAGCTTAACGTCGAGCCTGGCGGCAGCGTATCCTTGACCGTCACGGTTCTCAACCAGGGCGCCCTGGTGGACCAATTTCGCGTGGAAGTGTCGGGGGTGCCGACAGGTTGGATCACGTTCTCCCCGGCACAACTGTACTTGATGCCCACCGAGGAAGGCACGGTGACTGCCCTCATTACCCCACCTCGCGCTCCGACCAGCCGCGCGGGAGCTTATTCACTGACGATTCGTGCCCGCAGCCTGGATTCGCCCGCAGAATCCGCCAAGCTGCGCGCTACCTTGAACGTCGGTTCCTTTCGCGGGTTCGTTGGCGAGGTGTCACCCAAGACCGTGCGCATCGGACAATCCGCGCAGGTCAGGATCGAGAACCAGGGCAACCGTGAGGAGACCTTCGCGATCGCGTGGAGCGATCGCACCAATGAGCTGCGCTTCAGCCCTCCGGCAGCCAAATTGCGACTGGCAGGCGCCGCACACGGTCGCGTCGAATCCCGGCCCACCCTGCGCCATACGCGCTGGTTTGGCAGCGACAAGGCGCATCCGTGCGCCGCGACCATCACTTGCGGCGACGCCCCCCCCAAACAACAGGAATTCCAGACCAGCAGTAGGGCGGTTCTTCCGCCGTGGTTTCTGCCGATCTTCTTTTTCTTGTGTGCTGCTCTCTCCCTAATCGCCGGGTTTGCCATAAGGACTTGGGGCATCCAGAACGCGGAGGCAATCGCCTCAGCCACCGCCACCGCTGCAACAGCCACTGCAAAGGCTACAATGGCTACAGGTGTCGTCAAGAGCACCGATGTAGCAGCAAGTGCTACTGCGGTCTGGCTCAAAGAAGATGAAGATAAGGACGGTCTCCTGAATGGCCAGGAGCTTGAATTGGGCACCGACCCGCGCGTGCGCGATACTGATGGTGATGTACTTGATGACGGCCAAGAAGTTACTCGGAACACGAACCCTCTGGTCAAGGATACTGATGACGATGGTTTGTGGGATGGCGAAGAGGTGAAACGAGGAACCGATCCTCTCAAGAAGGATTCGGACAACGACGGGATACCCGACAACATGGATGAGTTTCCGCTTACGCCCGCGCCGTTCCAGACCCAGGTGGCCTCGGCGACGGCTGCGGCTGCGACGAGGACTGCCGAGGCGATAGCGGGGGTAGCAACGAGGAACGCCAGAGAAACGGCCCAGGCTGCGACGAGGACTGCCGAGGCGATAGCGGGGGTAGCAACGAGGAACGCCAGAGAAACGGCCCAGGCTGCGACGAGGACTGCCGAGGAGATAGCTCAGGCACGTCCCGATCTCGTTGTTGAATCGGCCGCGCTTTCCTACAGCACAACTGATAGAATCGGGGGAAGGTGCCGGATTGTGATCAGCGTATGTGTTGCAAACCGAGGCGCAACAGCAGCCGGAGGCTTTATGGTCAAGATTGGCCCAGTAGATCTCAGTTGGGCTAATCTGGGCGCCAACAGTCGGGAGTGCAAGCCCATCACTACAGCGGAAACTGACCACAACAAGTTCATTCAGGCGCACGTTGACCCGGCGAACACAATATCAGAAACCAATGAGCAGAACAACGTGATCGAGATTGGCCGGCCGCAACGACCAGCAGTTTGTCCGCAATGATGTGGCGAGGCGCAAGGCCGACGGTCTGCCGGTCGTCGGGCAACCTTGCAAATAGGACGCGATTGCCCTTGCAGTTGTCAGTTGTCATTTGCTCGTTGCCTGGCATAATGGTATAATCAATGACTGAAAGACCACGGATGACGGAGCGGCGTGAGCGCCTCGCTCCCAGTTTCGGCTGAAGGGTCGTCATGGAGCCTTTATCGCCCTTGCTGCTGATAGTTCTGGCCGGCCTGACCACGATCGTGATTGCGCTGATCGTGGTGGCAGCGCGCGGGCGACGCCGGCCAGCGCGACCGACCAGCGCGACGGCGCGACGCTCTGCCATCACCGGCGCGCCGTCACTGACTCCGCAGCGGCAACCCACACCCCCCACCACGGCGAGTGATGGTTCAGCGCCGCCCTCTTTCAGCCTGACCGCCACGAGCGGCTCATGTACGGGACAGAGTTTCATCATCCCGCCGGCTGGACTGCGCCTCGGCCGCATACCCCCGAATGATATCATCTTGGCAGAGCCGATGGTGTCTCGCCAACATGCGCAGATCGTGCCCGGCAGGGAAGGCTACCTGCTCCACGATCGCAACAGTGTAAACGGCACTTTCGTCGGTGGCGCGCGCGTGGTCGAGCATCCGCTGCGGCCGGGTGACCGCATCCAGATTGGTCTGACCGAATTCGTCTATCATCTCAGCGGCCAGCAGATCCCAGCCACGCTCAAGACACCAGACGCCGCGCCTGGCCAGATGTTGGGGCAGATCGGCGAGTATCAGATCGAGGGGCAGATCGGCGGCGGTGGCATGGCCGAGGTGTATCGCGCTCATGCGGCGGACGGTCGTACCGTTGCGATCAAGATTCCTAAGATTACCAACGATCCTTACCTGATGCA
>Ga0247840_10007007_pt1 | contig 15879 bp, 12 predicted proteins | sample LaCruzMarch2015__FD_192404 | JGI IMG/M metagenome (GOLD analysis project Ga0247840, IMG submission 192404) | Freshwater microbial communities from meromictic Lake La Cruz, Castile-La Mancha, Spain - LaCruzMarch2015_17m | ecosystem: Environmental > Aquatic > Freshwater > Lake | place: Spain... | reverse complement strand
TCAGAGAATGGCATCTGCAACAGCTTTTTTCATGATGAATTTCGAGGAAGAAATACAAAAGGCACTTCTTATCGTACAGAAGGGCAAAGCCCCGAGAAACATCAACCAAAAATGTCCTTTACCCCAATACTCCAATATTCCAATACTCTAATACTCCAATATTCTAATACTCTAATACTCCAATATTCTAATACTCCAATATTCTCACTCCGCAAAAACCTCTCGCACCCACAATATGATCAACATCACTATCAACGGCGCCAACTGCACAAAGCCCCTGCCGATGCCGGTCTGTCGCAAGGCTTCGGCCGAGAGTGAGGTGAAAAGGAAGAGGAGTAATTGCATCGTAAGAGCGGCCACAACAAAGATCAGCAGGGAAGCAAGAGAGCTTTGCAGGGCAGTCTTTGCGCGGGTAAAGATCAGCAGCAGGAGCACGGGGAAGAGCAGGTGCCAGTTGCCCTCAAAGAAGATATTGATCCCAAAGGTCCGGAGCACGCCTGGTTGCCAGCCCATGACGGTGCCAGAAACGGCTTTGGCATTGCCGAAGGTGAGTCCATGGGTCCACTTATAGACAAGCCAGGGGAGTGCGATAAGGACGATCCATCCTGCGTACCAGGTCAATATTTCCGTTGCATTGCGCATATTCAGGCGACCCGAGCGCAGAAGGAAGACGACGCCTGTAATGAGAATCGCGAGGAGGAGAGGGAGATACAACACAAGAGCTTCGTTCTTGGTGAAGATTAAGAGGGTACCGGCCAGTGCGCTCAGGCGGAAAAAGCTCAGACGTCGTCGGGCATCGTGCTCGGTGAGGGCGACCCACAAGAGATTTACCGCGGCGAACAGGTGGGCGGAAACAAACACATCGGCGTAGGCATTCACGCCGTGAAAGAAGTACAGCGGCAGGCTGGCCAGGAAAAGGCTCCCTGAGAGTGCCCATGGCCAGGACGTGCGTCGGCGAAGGCCGTAGTACACCAGGAGCAGCGCTGCGAGGAACCACAGGACGTGAATGCTATTGATAATGCCCTCCTCCCAACCGCCGGAGAGTGCGGAGAGCCAGGCTTTGGTCAGTGAAACGGTGGGCGGGTAGCCGGCCAAGGGGCTCACGTTCCCAACAGCATCGGGAATGGCATCCAGGGAGCCGGTCTGCACGAATATTTTTGCCCTGAGGTTCCAATTCTTCAGCGTGTCATCAAAGTACGCAGGTGTGCTTGCCAGGATCAGCGTTCCGCTCAGGATCTTGAAGAGGGTCCAGAGGAGCGCGAGGGCGAGGATGATTTTCCAGAGAGGGCGTAAGGGAGGATTAGGGTTAGGGTTAATGTTAAGGTTAAGGTGAGGAGTCAGTTTCCACTGGAGCAAACGGGCGATGCCGAGGATGACGGTCAGCGTGATTTGGACACTTGCAAATCCCCAGCGCGTGAAGACGATGATATGAGTCACGTTGGCGCAGAACGTCATAAACATTGTAAGCGTGATCCCCAGGACAAACCCCAGAATCCAGCGTTCCGCAGAGAAGAGAACGGGCGTCCTTCCTTCCAACAGTCGAAGGAGCAGCCATCCGGTGAGGGTGGGCGGCAAAAGGCCGATGAGGAGCCAGAGAAGAATCATGGCTGTGTGCGGATGCCCGAGACCTTGAGTTGCGGCACGGGAGAGTCGGACGGAGGGGTGACGCGGAAGATGTAGGTTCCTTGCATGAATTCATGAACCATGGAGCCGGGCGGAGAGAGCGGCACGCCGTTTTCGGCAATGCGTCCTTGGGAATCGATCGTCATATCCGGTCGTTCATAGACAAACCAGAGTGAAGCGCCCGAGCCGTCTTCGGGGTTGACCGGCACACTGGGGAAGGTTTGATAGCGCATGAAGTTCATGATGGTGTCGGTGGTGGGAGCCAGGAGCACGTAGCGCGGCTGATCCTTAAGGAGCCCCATAGATGCCGTGGCAAAGTCCGGCAGGAATCGGATAGTGCGAAAGACGCGTTGTCCGATGGGTTTGGTGAGATACGAATCCACATCAGTCTTCCAGTTTCTGAGGTGTTCGGCGCCCATGCGGATATCCAAGACGAGCCAGAGAGCCAGAGTCACAAAGGCAATCCTCCGCAGAAAAGTGCCACTGTTCCATCGGTCACGTCTGCGCCAGTAAAGGAAAGCAAAGATGAGTGCTCCCAAGATCAGGATTCCGTAGATCACGCGCATACCGGAGAGAGCCGCGGGTGGTTGCCGTTGGTAGAGGTTTTCTCGTGCCTGCGGAGAAGAACACAGGAGCGGACCCCAAAAGAAATTGATGCTGTGGGCCTTGAATGTGTCCAAGCTCCAGAAACAACGCACTGCCTCGAGCAATTTTTCTCCGCTGCTCCAGCCACGGAGGGTGACGGTATTCAGGGTGATATCGACTCCGGCGGGAATTTGGAATCCGATGCCCACGGGGCGGGAGGTCCAATTTCCCACTGCCCCCGGAACCAACGTGAATGTTTGGGAAGAGGTTCCGGGCTTGAGGGCGATGGGAAGCTGATAGTACTGGTTGGCCTGGTCCCCTGGCTTACGCCATACAAAAGAGAGTGTGCCTCCCGTGGGACTCACGTACATGATTTCGATCACATCGATGCTGTGGCTCAGTCCAATCGGGCGCGTGATCGCTCCGGCCTTTACGCTCTGGATGCGGATTCCGTTGGAAAGAGGCAGGACACCCTGAAGAGATTTTGTTCCCCATTGTCTCTGTTCGGCTGTATCCCCCAGACGCAGGACCGTTTGGTCTTCCGCCTGAGCGAGCAGGGGCAGGGCCAAAAGAGACAGCGTGATAAAGAGGAGTCGAAGGCGCATTACGAGAGTATTCGAGTATCAGAGTATCAGAATATCAGGGTGGCGAGGCACGCATTTTTCATGAAAAACCGGATCTCACTTTTCCGACACTTTGGTATTTCACACGATTGTTCTCACTCAGGTTGGATTGTGCCCTTTGCTTGTGCGCGCGTGCCATCTGTCACTGCGTCGATTCCGTCTGTAGCAGGCGAGTGCGTTTTTTCTTCCTCGAGGGCAGGAATATCAGCGAGCAGACTAAAATCGAGTATCGGTCCTGTGGAGCAAATCTTTCTGAGATCGCAGTGACCGGAGATCGGAGAGCGCACTCTTCTTGCGCGGTCGGCAATGGAACCAGGAGGAGGATCAAATTCGGTTCTGCGTCGTTCCAATCTTGTCATAGAAATGTGGGAAAAATGGAGAAAATCTACAACGCTTCTTTTGCAACATCAATCTGGTCCGGCCCGCCCTGGAGGATCGCTTTGATGCGGCGCACACCGGAGGAACTGGATTCTTCTTTCTGGATGGTGAGAGAGCCTAGGAGTCCCGTATGCGCCACATGCGGGCCGCCGCAGATCTCTTTGCTGAAGATGCCCTTTGATGTATTCCCCACCGTGTAGACTTTTACTTCGGCCCCGTACTTGGCGTCAAAGACGCCGATCGCTCCTTCGGCCTTGGCGCCCTCGACGGAGGTGACGTGGTAGGTAATCGGAAGATCCGCGGCAATCGCCTCATTAACAATCTTTTGAACTTCCTTGAGCTGCTCGGGGGTCATCTTCTCCGAATGAGAGAAATCAAAGCGCAATCGCTCCGCGGTGATATTGCTGCCCTTCTGGTAGACGTGATCGCCAAGTACTTTTCTGAGAGCGGCATTGAGCAGGTGCGTGGCGGAATGAAGCTTGGTGGTTTCGGTCGATTGGTCGGCAAGGCCGCCTTTGAACTTACCTGCGGACGCGATGCGACTCTCATCAGAGTGTTGTGCTTTTGCGCTTTCGAAGCCCTCCGGATCCGCGAGCGTTTTACCTGATTCCAAAAGAAGCTCTTGTGTCAGTTCCAGCGGGAAGCCGTAGGTTTCAAAAAAGTAGAAAGCTTTGGCGCCGTCCAATGATGCATGCGTCTTCAAATAATCCGAGAGCTCTTTGGCCCCCTTGGTCAGTGTTTTTCGGAACTGCGCTTCTTCCGCTTCGATGTGGCTTATGATGATTGCGCGTTGCTTGGGCAGTGATGGATACGATGATGCATAGACATGAATGACCGTATCGGCGAGCGCGGAACAAAAACCATCTTTCAGTCCCAGCTTATCTCCGTGCACGATGGCGCGACGCAGCATGCGTCGCGTAAAGTAACCCTGGTCTTTATTGCTGGGAGCGGCTCCATCCGCAATCAGGAACGTCGATGCACGCAGGTGATCCAAGACGATACGGAAAGAACGACTGTTGGACTCGTACTTCTGTCCGCACATTTCTTCCATCATGGTGCGCATAGCCAGGAACACATCGATCATGAAGATATCCGGATGATCATTGGACGCGGCGGCAATGCGCTCCAGCCCTCCGCCAAAGTCCACGTTTCGCTGCGTGAGCTTTTCAAATCCGTGATCCGTTTTGACGTACTCCATGAAGACGTTGTTTCCGATTTCAAGGAATCGACCGCAGTCGCAATTAACGTGACAGGGTTGGTCGCTCCAGGGTGAGTGCTCATGCATGCTGCGCTCCGCTCCAAAATCAAAGAACATTTCGGAATCCGGGCCGCCGGGTTCACCTGCGGGCATTTTCTGAGGTTCTCCCGATCGGCTCCACCAATTCTTTTTTTCGTTATAGAAGAAGATACGGCCGCCCTGCAGCCCCTTCTCTTCCGCATCATCCACTGCCTGCGCATCAATTCCCACCGAGGCGAATTGTTCTTTCCAGAGTTGTACGGCTTCGTCGTCGCGCGGGATCGAATCCTTGCCGCGGAAGACCGTGACGTAGAGTCGCGATGGGTCAAGTCCGATCTGCCTTGTGAGAAACTCGAACATCCAGGGGATCTGCTGTGCCTTGAAGTAATCGCCCAGACTCCAGTTGCCGAGCATTTCGAAGAATGTGGTGTGGCGATTGTCGCCTACCTCTTCGATATCCACCGAGCGAAAGCTCTTCTGGCTGTCTGTGATGCGCTTCCCCAAGGGGTGCTTTTCTCCGAGTAAATAAGGGAGCATGGGTTGCATGCCTGATCCCGTAAAGAGGGTGGTGGGGTCATTCTCCGGCAGGAGCGATGCGCTGGGGATCACCGCATGCCCCTGGGAGCGGAAGAACTCCAGATATTTCTGCCGGATTTCATCGGTTGTCATCGTTTGCATGCTGCGGAAGTGTAGCAGAAGGCGTATGGCCAGCAGAGCCGTTTTCTGCTAGAATAGATACAAAACACACATGCCCTTTGTCCCTCCTCCGCGACGGCCACGCTTTACATTCTTTTCCGTCCGCACGCAGGTTCTGCTGGCCGTTACAATCGTCGTCATCACAGGGATGTGCGTATTCTTCTTTTTGCACAGTCGCTCCGTTGTTGATCGTTTAGTGAAGGACCGTCTGCGCAACGAGGCAGCGATTGCCGCTATGCAATTTACGGGCGAGGAGCTCGCATCCATCCGATCTGCACAGGATATGCAGACGCCGGAATTCGGTGAGATTGTGTGGAGACTCAAGGATATTCGCGCGCAAACCCCGGGCATTCGATTCTTGTATATCATGCGTCGCACCGATGATCCGCAGGCACTCGCATTTGTGGCGGATGCCGATGCGCTGGAGTCTTCTGATCAACTTGATCGCAATAACAATGGCACGGTGGAATCATTTGAGCAGCCGGGTTCTCCTGGAGATTTGTACTCCATCAAAGATGTGCCTGCGCTTCAGAATGAAGCTTTCATAGAACCGACAACGGATGACGATGTCACGCGCGACCAGTGGGGTTACTCCATCTCCGGATATGCACCGATCCGCACGAGCGATGGTCAGGCGGTGGCGGTGCTGGGTATTGACCTTATGGCAGAGGACTACGCAGAAATTCTGCAGAGTATTTTTTCGCTCCAGGCGTTTGCACTCGTCGTGTTGGGGGGCGTCTTTATTGTCTTTGCTGTATTAGGCGGAATGTGGAAGCATCGCGTGGAACAGATGCGGCATCTGGACGATGAGCGTCGCTGGCTTTTGCAGTTGATTCTGCACCAGGTGGGAACTCCGCTCACCATCTTTAAGTGGGGTGTGGAATCCTTAAAGGAGATGATGGCCAGTCTGCCTCATGCGGAACAAGACGAGGTGCGCGAGAACGTGTTGATCATGGAAGACGGAATCTCACGCTTGGATCACGTGTCCGAGGTGCTGTTGGCGGCAGATCGGATTCAAGAGGGCAGCATGCAGGTCGAAGAGGAGCGCGTCTCTCTGAAGATCGTTGTGGAGGATACGATTGACGGTATCGCATCACGGGTTCAGCAACGCGGACAGCGTATCGATGTGCAGATGCCGGAGGATTGCATGCTTACGATCGATCGTCGTCTGCTCAGTGGTATTCTTCGTGAGCTTTTGGACAATGCCATTGTCTACTCCCCCCAGCAGGGGGTGATCACTGTGCGCGTTTTCAAGAAGAGCAAACATGTGGAAGTATCCGTACAGGACCACGGCGGAGGCATCCCGCACGGGGATCTGCCACGCATGTTTGAGCGTTTCAGTCGCGGGTCCAATGCCGGCAAGTTCGATCCGAATGGCACAGGGGTCGGTCTCTACATTGCCAGGGGCATCATTGAGCGTTTTGGAGGCAAGATCGGAATTTCTTCCGTAGAAGGGCAGGGAACCACAATTACTTTTACGCTTCCGATTGTCTCAGAACGCTAGGTCCAAAGGTGGATGAGTTGGCTATGGATTGCGTGTTGCAGGATGGCCGTTCACATGCAAGTGGCATGGCGGAGCAGGGTGAGCGGGGAGCAGTGAGATCTGGTGTTGACATGCTTCTCGGAGTCCAATGACTTCTTGCGAGAGGATGAAGTGTCCGAACCACTGATGCAAAGTCATGAGTTCGTAGTAGTGGCGCATCGACGTTCGTCCGATGTGCTCCATGTGATTGCCGATGTCTGCAGTATCAGGTGCGTTCGGATCTATCGTGCCGCTCCTCAGGAGCGCACGCGTTCGATCGATCAGACCATCGTGCTCCCGCACGAGTACGGCGATATCTTTGGTTAGTTCCATGAGTCTCACTTCATTTTTTGCGAATTGATTTCTGTTCACTGGAAGGGCGCTGCCCATATGGTAATAATAACATATACAATATTTTGGTCAACGATAGACCATGCTTTCAATGAAGGCAGTGATTCGTTTACCCCAAGCTGCACCGCAATATCCCCGCATTCACAATATCATTCGTAAGTGCTTGGTCATCGGGCGTTCCGTGGAGCCGGTGGAAGATCGTGGAAGTCAGATTGCGGTGGATGATGTGGTGCGGCTTTTCGGGGCCAAGTTCAAGCCCCAAGATTTCTTCGATGGCGGCGATGTCCTCTTGAATGCCGCGGAAGGTTGGATGCTCGCGAGCGAGCAGTTCCACGTTCTCGCGATTCAGGAACTTGCCCGCGTGTTTGAGGTCATCGCGCAGGGCCGGATAGTGTTTTTCCAGCAGAGGAAGCAGGCGGGCTTTTTTGGCTGCTTTGAGCCCGCGGCCGGTGGCAATAAGTTCCGGCGGAATACCCAGTGAGTAGAGCGCGCAGGTGAAGCCGATGGCGCGGGGGAGTTTGACCGCACCGATACCGCGGCTGTACCCAAAGAGTCCGATGTGCTGCAGACGTTCGCGGCGTGGCGGGATGAACTGGGCCACCTGGTTGATGAGCTCGGCAAGCGATTCGATGGTGGGTTTCCAGTGGGTCTCAAAGAGTGCAGCCAGCGACTTTAGCTGCGTGCGCTCGGCGGCACTCATGCGCGGAGCTTCTCTGCGCGGAGCCTCTTTCTTGATTTCGATCAGCGCTTTCTTCACCTGATCCAGCGGGTAATCGTAACGGAAGGCGGATTGGATGGAGTATGTCCGCGTGCCGGCGTACTGATCCAGGAACGTCTTGGTATAGGTGGGATTCACGCTGCCGCGGAAGGGGAGTGAGCCCGTGCCCAGGATGGGATGGACCACAAAGCCCATGCGTTCGGCCAGCTCGTTTGCCGTGCTCAGTGCGGCGCGCACCGCCAGTACTGCGGGGACCAGTCCGGAATTCATGGCGGGGTCCGATCGGGCCAGGAATAAGCGCTGGCCGCGTTTCTTAAGATCCTTCTTCTCCTTCACTAATTCTTTCCAGTAGGGTTCCAGAATATTCTCAATCGAGAAGAGCGAATCGATATCCTCCACGAGCGGAGTCACGTTGATCAGATCCAGCAGGTGGTGTGCATCTTCCTTGGAGTGGTGAAAAACCGAGCGGTGGTAATCCGCCGTCTCTCGAAAAGCCTTGCGGGCGCCGATGGGCTGATCGGCCGAGGTGGTGAGTGGCAGAAACATCTCCGTCACCGGAGGTCGCGGCAAACCGATTTCCTGTGCCAGATCGGCAAGGGAGAGGACATTCATGAAGGCACGGGCCGCGCGGTGCGTTTTACCCGCGTCCCAAGCCGGGATGCGGTACGTCAGATGCACATCCTCGCCCAGGGGTTTTTTTTGAAAGAACTCCCGCGCGCGGGAGAAGAGTTTTTCGCCCACGGCTTCATCCACGTACTTGCCCTCCCAGTCCCACATGTATTCATCGATGGGCAGGTCTTTGAAGAGCAGGAGCAGCTCCTCGATTTCGTCCTGCGTGGGAATGAAGGCATCCTTGCGCCACCACGGCACTCCGGCGTTATCCGGATGCTGCGTGGCCATGGTGGTGGGTGGCCAGATCATGTGCGTATGGTACTCGAATTATTCAGAAGGTCTATTTCATCGTTCAGTTCGAACAATTTTAAATAAGCTTGGTTCTCTTTGAGGTATGTCCGTTGATTCCTTTTCTGTCCTTTCTTTGTCAAGCGCGGCAAAGAAAGGACGAAACCCTTCGGCTTCGCTCAGGGCAGGGAAAGCGCTGCGCCGATGGCCCCCTCCTCTATCACCGCGCTGTCGGCGCGTTTCCGGAGATTTTGTATGCTGTTTTTTGTTTCCTTCCCGCACTCCCCGTATTCCCCTCCGTTCCCTCCTTTCCAACCTGTATGTGTTTTTTTGTGTTGTTTATTTGTGATGCTGCCTAACTTTTATTCTTGCTCTATGATTTCTGTATGCCCTCTCCATTCACCCGCCTCCCCCCTGCTTCCACCGACCCCGTCTTTGCCATTGCGCAGGAGGCCAAGGATGCAGGAAGCGGAGTGATCGATGCGACGGTGGGGGTGATTTTGGACGAAGAGGGAGGACCACTCGTGTTACCGAGTGTGCGCTGTGCGCTTGAAGAGTGTGCGCGAACATTTGCGCAGGGGGATTTCGCCTATCCGCCGCTCTTGGGGCTTCCCGCATTCCGATCCTGTGTGACGGAGCTTATCTTTGGCTCTGCGGATGACGCTATCGCCTCTATTGCCACCACCGGCGGTACCGGAGCGGTCGCGTTGAATCTCAAGCTCATCAAACTGCTGGGAATCAAAGAGGTGATACTTCCGGTTCCCTCGTGGCCCAATCATCGACGCTTACTCAATGCGTTGGGGTTGGCCATTCGTGAAGTGCCCCACGCGCAGAACGGGAAGGCGACGCTGCACGGTGTTCAGGAAGCACTCCAGGCATCTACCGATCCATGCGCCGTGCTCCTGCAAGTTTGCGGACACAATACCACCGGTCTGGATGTGGACTTGGACGAGTGGCGCTCGCTCGCCGCACTCCTCAGGAACAAAGGACACGTTCTGCTGCTGGATCTGGCATACCAGGGATTGGTGTGTGGCGTGGAAGAGGACGCGGCTCCCGTGCGGCTTCTCAGAGATGCGGGCGTTCCTCTCCTTGTTGCATGGTCGGCTTCCAAGAATCATTCCATCTATGGGTTGCGCACGGGGCTGGCCTGCGCCGTGGCCGATGATCGCAAACAGAAGGAGGCACTGGAGCGTCACTTCATGATTCTCACGCGGGAAATGCATTCCGCCGCATCCGTGACCGGACAACAGGTGGTGACGTGCGTGCAGCAAGGACATGCGGATCAATGGCGTGCGGATCTCACAGAGCTTCGGCAGGTGCTCATCCGTAAACGTCAAAGGCTCAGGGAGGCCGTTCCATCCTGGACACAAGCGTTGGCAGGTGCGGGACTTTACGCATTGCTGCCGTGTTCGGCCGGTCAAATCGCGGCCCTCAAGAAGCGCAAGATTTTTCTGTTACCCGATGGTCGTGTGAATATCGGTGGGATTCCCTTGGGTCGATTGGAGGAATTCTGCTCTTTGGTTCGCTCCGTCCTCCAGTCAGCATAATATCCGGAATCTGCAACATGTAACCGTGCGTAACAGTACATTTGAGAGAAGTGCATTCGTAGGTATTATGTTTTGCCATAGAGGAAATCTGAGAGGGTAGTAGTGTTGTCTAAAAAATGAACACATCCGAATTAAGAGAACGTGAAGCTGTTGACGCCACGCGATGGGGTGACTACAAAGAGGCATCTTCTTTCCCCCTTCCCCACCATGCGTCATCCTGATGCCAGATCTGATTCACTCTTATTGCCGAATATCCCTACGAACTGGACGGGGGTGAAGACCTTCTTGGAAATTGTACGTGGGTCCAGATTCAGTGCAGTGCGGGAGGAGATGCGAGTGCATGCCCCAAGAGCACTGGAAGAGTTGGAGACATTGGAATCCAAGCTTGGCAATGATGCCAGAGCGCACCGTCTGACCGAGCCGCTTGAGGCGGATACTGACGGAGATGTGCAACGTATCCTGCAGATTTTCGAGTCAGCGGACTTTTCTGAGACTGATGCGGAAGCCATTGCACCCCGTTCCGCAATCGGCGAGGGAGTCGAAGATCGCAGAACCGCGGCAAGAAAGGTGCTTGTCCCGGCATAGAGCCGACTTTTTCTTAGGAGTTACTTCCCCCTTATTTTGACGATGACCACTCTTGCCCCATCATCGATCCTCACTCCCTTCGCGCCAATGCGTGCTCTGCCATTGGCAGGGCGATCCGAGCGCGGAAGGAACAGTGCAACGGAATCCTCTGCATATGCTGTGGTGCAGCAAGAGAGAGATCTGTTCATGGAGAGGGTAGCCGCAGTGCTCATCGCCGATCCCGGTGCGATGCGCAGCGATGTGATTCCGGCGCTGCCTCACCTTGCCCGTCACGCCGCATGGTTGAAAGAGCTGGCCTTGCGTGTCCTGGCCGGGCGGCCTGTGTGGGATCGTCAGCAACAGACGACAGATGCGTGGTTGTCCAATTTTCTGCGAAGTTTCCCATCTCTTGTCAGAGATGCGGATGTACGTCAGGCTGCCGGACTTCTGCCGATCGATCCCGGTGTTCAACTGCCGTCCGTTCACGGGAGCATGTCACATTCTTCCGTTCTTCCGGGGCATCCGATCTTCAGTTACGTGCCGTCGATCGATGTGCAGTCGTACGCATTCGCGCAGAGCGGCAAGTGCGATGTTTGCAAGGCTCCCGGAGCGATCGATGGGCGCATTTCTCTCACGATTGCAGATGCCGCTTCCGCCACACGAGAAGTCCTGCGCGCCGAGGTATGTCGTCCTTGCGGCCTTGCGCACGGGAATATGTTTGAGGCGGAGGGGAATTCCGATACCACACAGGAGCTTCGACGCTCTCTCCTCTACGGGAGCGGTCGTTTTATCCATTCGAAATGATTTTTTTTTATTCCTTCCCCCAGTACCTATGAATTTAGAAAGTGAAGCAGAAAAAACCGATACTTTCACTCGTGGAATTGATGCACCGGGTACTACCCCTGTTGTTGGGATCGGCCTAGGTACGGCGAATGTGGGATCCTCCGACCGTGTCAGAGCTTTGTTTGCGGCACGTGTGCCCCTGAGAGAAGAGCAGGAGAGAATCTATCGATCTATGGGTGTCAATCCGTACAGTCGCAGCGGAAGGCCGTAGGGGAGGTATGTCCTATCGGCTTGTTACTTTCCGCGATTGGGCAGATTGGCCGGGGCATCCTTCGCTTCCGGGAACTGGATTTTTCCGACGCTGGCGTAGGTCGCCAGGAGCCCCTCACCCACCATTCCACTGAGGAGACGATTATCGACGTGTGCAAGGTGCGGAGCATGTTCTTGCTCCAAGGCGGAGGCCAGTGCGAATTCGCCGAAGGAGGCTCCGATCTGAGGATGATTGTTGGCAAATGCAATACGTTGAAACGCGTCATATGCATTCCACTTAGGAGAAATAAGACCTGGCCTTGGCAGGTGATACTGCGCATTGCCCGCGTGGAGCACGATGCGCTGCTCCTGATCGGGATTGTTGATGGCCACGAGTACACGCTCAAAAGCATCGGCGCTTGCGGATGCATCGAATGGCTCATTGCTTTGCATGCCCGGTGCGGGGATATCGATCGCCAACGAAACAGGGAAGTGCCGCTCACCTCTGCGCAATGTTTCCATCAGCCTGCCGACTGTCTCTGCCATGAGGTTCGTCACCTGCTGCAGACGAAGGTAGCGGCTCGGGAAGTGCAGAACGATTTTGGGTAGAACGGCATCGAGCCTTGCTGCGGTGCGGTGGAGCGTTTCGTACTGTTCGATGGCGGCATCCGGTTGCGCATGACCGGGTCCGATGCGCGTTTTGATTCGTGCAATGGAAGCGTGCTCTGCAACGGCGCGCAGGGCATCTTCATGTTCATCGAACCGATCAACAAGCCCCGATGTGCCGGTGCGCAGCGGTCGTAGCATGGGCAGTGTCGGCAGATGCTCCGGATAGTTCTGGCAGAGTGTGGAAAGACCGGTGAGCGTCTCCGGGCGCTCAAGATCGAATTGTTGGGGTGGGAGCGCGCAAGTGGCAAATACGTGGTTGCAGGCGCCTTTCTTCATAGACGCAATTGCACTGGCAACAAACGCAGACGTTCTGGAAGGGGCATGAGGATCTTCTGTGACTACATCAAAATCCAGGCAGTGCGGGTACTTTGTCTTGCTGAGAATATCCATGGTGTCGTCAACGCTGCGAAGAGGGGTCATTGTCAAGTTGGAAAAATGTGACATAGTATTCCATTTGAGTGGGTGCAGGTCAAGGGTTCCCTTATGAATTTTGGATGATTGCAGCAGGGAAGCATCATCTTTGATCCATTATAATGGTAGAATGTGGATCTCGATCGTTCACAGCATGGGCTCTTTGACTCAAATTCACGTGGGGATGACAGGTTTTGACAGCGTGATTCTGGTTCGGTTCCGCTTCTGTTCGGGATGGCAACGATTCCCGTACCCATCGTTGCAACCAATAGATGCCTCTAAGACATCTAAACTCGTATCCTATGCGGAAGGTGTTGCAGCCGGAGTTGTCGCAAGACTCTCCCTCAGCCCTTACGCTATGGCTGCGTAAGTTCGCTTCATGCGGACACGTCTCGCCCTCCATTCTCGCTAAAGGGATGAGACGTCATTAGCGAGGCAGTACCGTCGTCTGATGTCGCGGCGGCGCGGTCTCTTTGGCATCACCCCTTGCGCCGGTTCTTTGCTCTTCTCTTACCGGTGCGAACATTGAGATGAGCACAACAGTACAAGCAGCTGCACTACACGTTGGACCCGGGTTCGATTCCCGGCATCTCCACCATTCGACTCGTCAAGGCGGTCGCGACTGCCTTGATTCGCTCATGGTAAACCACACTTCGCTCCCTGCGGGGAGCTTCGCGTTGCAGGCAAAAAATTACGTCGGACATTCTTGTTCAATGATCACGCTATTCTCCAGAATGTTGTACTGTCCCGCGATGCAACTATCGAGCTGCACCGGGATGAATTCATTTTTGCGTTTACCGAATTTGTTGATATCAATGGGAGTATTCATACGAGCCTTCTCTGCAATCCGCGTTTCAAGATCGAAACGAATAACAGATGTTTGCTGCCCGACACGGACGATAGCAATAGCATACTCATCAGATGTGCACATCTCACGGACTTCAACCATCGCAGCGCCGAGGACACGTGCAGATTCCCTATCGTACGAGGGAAACCATGGACGGCTGCGATACGCTTCCAAACCAAGACAAGCATCGAACGGGTGAACCGCTTGCACGGAGAAATGGACGGATGCTGCAGAGTCTTCCGATACAGATGAGATGCCTGCCGTCCGATCGACTCCACTGCATGCTTCCCAATTCTTCCTGTAGGCGTTGCTGAACATGTCGTAGTAGCCGGTGACACAAGTTCCCTGCAGAAGCGCCACCACTCCTCCGCGCTTCTCGCCGAATGCATTGGCAGTCAGAGATGCAGCCGTAGCATGCAGGGGCTTGGCTTGTGAGAGGTCATTGTTCTCCCGAGCGTAACGATACAAACTCAGAGTTCCCGTGGCTGAATGTTGCATGTACACCATGACGTTTTCGTCGATTACACATGCCGGCTCTTCCGTTTCGAGTGGGAAACTGACCCCTTCGTCAGGAACGGAGAATCGATAGCCGGAGGATACGGATGCGAGAGTTCCACAACGAAGGAATGGCCCTTTGGCGTAATCGCTCATTGTCTGCTTGCACAGAGTGAATGCCGGAGCATCAGCGGGAATACCATGGCAGACACGTTCGTCCTTGAGAAGAGAGGCTATCCGCTGGAAGCACAAGTGTTTCTGTCCACGAACGGCCACCTCAGCCCACTCTCCCTTCCCGTTTCCGATCAGGGAGCAGAACTGAGCATCCATCATGACTTCTGCAAGATCGGTGTAGCACTCCGCCCTCTGCCATTGCCCCTGCTCGGATACCGCGAGGAGACCCCCGCACATATTCGGATCTCTCTCATATCGATCCAGTAATGTCCCTCCACTCACGGAACGCACGCCCTCCTTCACCGAGAGACCAATGGCGAGAAAATACCCTGCCGCTCCGAGAACGGCACTCACGATGATGGCCAGCACAATGATTTTCCGTGCGAGAGCCCAGCTGTCGCCGTTGCTCCGCTCCCGAGGGAGGTGTCGATAGTGTTGTATCCAAAGATATGCCCTGAGGACAGGAATCGCCAGGACTCCGAGAAAGAGGAGGAGGGCGATGAGACTCAGCAGTGGATTCTGATCTGCATACGTCAGAAGCTCCCTCGCAAACCCGGGTTCTGCAATCACCATCACGATGATGGGGACCCCTGCAAAGAGCGCCAGCAATCCAAATGGCACAAAGAGGATCACTCCTGCCACACCGAGCAAAGAAAATCCCAGTGAGCGGGCAACATACGGCTGTTCATCGAGCGCCCTTTCACCCGATGGTGTGCGCCGGCTCCGCAACAATCTTCCGATCCGGATTACGGGAATGACGCCTCCGAGGAGACAGACCACGACGACACCCACTCCGATGGATGACGGTAACATCGAAAACAGGGATTCGTTGTCCCAGAGAATATAGCCTGCCAGGAAGAGAATAGCGCCGCAGACGTCGAAAACAGTCAGCTTCTGAGGTGGCCGGACTGACCTCGTCCCCTCGTCTCTTCTGCGTTTGAATATCGAGAGCATGAGAATACCGCCGATCAGGATGAGGGGAGCTGGTATGTAGACAAAGAGCATCAGACCGGAAAACGGATCCTGAGATGAAATGTCCTTGAAAAAGCTGAACCAAGGCACTTGGCTGGTCCAGAACGCTCCGACAGCGATGAGAATCACCGCAATGACATTCTGAGTCACTCTCTGCCATGAGACCTTGTTTGGTACTTTCATAGCGACCAGTGTAACACAACGTGCAGACGGAAGAAGCGGGGAGATGCGCTCCTGGACTATCAGAAGTACATCAATTGCGCTTCAAACTATTTCACATCATTGCATCATGTTCTGTTGATAGACAGACAGAAGCTCAGCACCCACTCCTCAAGGCGGTGTAAACTTTTTCGCAGGATGTCCACCACGATAATATGGCTAATAAAAGCCAATAAACTATGCATCCGTTTCGTTTTCGGTTCAAGACCTTTGCAACACTTGGGAAGGGGTAAGGAAATCTAGGCCAAGGTGAGGACGATCATCGTTGTAGTAGGGCAACCAGAGCTTAATGGCTTGCTGGTACGCTTCCGGCTCT